>QMCE01001592.1_pt1 | contig 12466 bp, 11 predicted proteins | sample 1821851 | NCBI WGS metagenome assembly QMCE01 (sample SAMN09453174, study PRJNA476694) | Termite gut metagenome, whole genome shotgun sequencing project. | isolation source: worker | host: Odontotermes sp. | place: South Africa:Pretoria | collected 2016-01-28 | reverse complement strand
CCTGCCGGGCGCGGGTGGATACGGTTTTGAGCATTGCGCCGCCCTTGCCGATGATGATCCCCTTGTGGCTCTCTTTTTCACAATAAATCGTGATTTCAATATCCAGCAGCGACATCCCCAGCAACGGTACCCGTATGCCTAAAGAGGGTGGTGATGTAAGGGTAGCGGTAATAGTTTACCCCGGCACACAGTGGATATTAGAATCGGACTCGGAATGGATAACTTTGACGATTGCCGAAGGTAGCGAAACCACAATGGTACCTTGCACTATACAGCCCAACACTACCGGAGCAAACAGAACAGCGAAACTCACGGCTACAGCCGAAGGAATTCCTCCTTACGAGTATGTTGTCACACAGTTAAAGTAACATCAGGTCATACAAAAAATGCCGTTCATATAGAACGGCATTTTTTTATTCCCTCCCGTCATATATCCCGTAATTCATAATTTGGGACGACTACACGTGATTTTCATTGATCCGCTGTTTGAGAGTTTGTCAAAAATAGCTCCGGCCGCGAAATTCGACTTCGCGGCCGGAGCTATTTTTTGATTGTGCTACGCTTGGCGCCGGTTGTCTTGTCTCCGGTCGCAAATTCTAAATCCACCTGAGTTCAAAATAAGTTGCACTTATTTTGAACTCAGGTTAAATCCGTTAAACGGCCTTGACTATTATGGCCGTACCCATGCCGCCGCCTATGCAGAGCGAAGCGAGCCCGGTTTTTTTGCCTGTTCTACGAAGCGCGTGTATGAGGCTTACCAGAATACGGTTGCCCGACGCACCTATGGGGTGCCCCAAAGCTATCGCGCCGCCGCACGGATTGGTATGGACGTCGATCCATTCGCGCGAAACGCCATGTTCGTCCTGGAGCTCCTTAATAACGCCCAGCGACTGCGCCGCGAACGCTTCGTTAAGCTCTATGATATCCATATCGGCCAGCTTCATCCCGGCATTTTTCAACGCCCGCCGGATCGCCGGCACGGGTCCGAGCCCCATTACCGAGGGATCCACTCCACCCTGCCCTACGGCGACTATTTCGGCGATGGGTTTAAGTCCCAACTCTTTTACTTTCTCTTCCGAGGCAAGCAACACGAAAGACGCTCCGTCGTTCACGCCCGAAGCATTGCCCGCCGTGACGGTACCGTCCTTCTTGAACGCCGGTTTCAGCGCGGCAAGCTTTTCGGGGGTCGAAGCGCGGTTTGGATATTCGTCGGTATCGAAGACCGCCGTTTCCTTGCGTGTAACGATACTCACAGGCGTTATCTCGTCCTTGAACCGGCCGCCGTCGACAGCGGCAATGGCCTTCTGCTGCGACGAGTATGCGAACTCGTCCTGCTGCTCGCGTGTGATACCATATTTTTCGGCCACATTCTCGGCCGTTATGCCCATATGGTAGTTGTTGAACGCATCCGTAAGACCGTCGTTCACCATATGGTCGACAGCTTTCAGATCGCCCATCTTCTGGCCTACGCGAAGCGAACCGCCCAACACGAAGCCCGCGTTGGACATCGATTCGGTACCGCCCGCAAGCACCACACCGGCCGCGCCCGACACTATGTCGGCGTAACCGTTCATCACGCTCTTCATGCCGCTTCCGCAGACCATGTTGACTCCGTAGGCCGGCGTCTCGACCGGAATACCTCCCTTGACAGCCGCCTGACGTGCCACACCCTGCCCCTGCCCTGCGGAGAGGATATTGCCTGCTATCACCTCGTCTATCTGCGCGGGGTCGATGCCTGTTTCGGACAAAATATCCTTTATGACTTCAGCGCCTATTTCGGCTGCCGAAAGCGGGGCTAGCGCTCCCTGGAATTTGCCTATCGCGGTCCTCTTCGCCGCAACGATATACACTTTCTTCATATTCTATATGTTTAGATTTGCATTTGTTTGAGATCTTTCGACACTATCAACTGCGCTTCGGTGGCGTCCTGAATTTGTTCGATGGAGAATTCCGGATTGATCTCCGTGAGCATTATGCCGCCGGGGGTTATTTCCATCACTCCCATTTCGGTGATGATCATATCGACCTGTCCGGCCGCGGTGAGCGGCAGGCGACACTGTTTTAATATCTTGTGTGCGCCTTTGGCCGTATGCTCCATGGTGAGTATTACTCGCTTGGCACCGACTATCAGGTCCATGGCGCCGCCCATTCCGGGGACTTTCTTGCCCGGTATGATCCAATTGGCCAGATTGCCCTTTTCATCGACCTCCAGAGCGCCGAGAAATGTGGCATCGACATGGCCGCCGCGTATTATGGCGAACGACATTGCCGAGTCGAAGGTCGATGCACCCGGCTTGTGGGTTACGAACCCTGCTCCGGCATTCACCCAGTCGGGGTTCTCCTTTCCCGCCTCCGGCGCGGGGCCTATGCCGAGCATACCGTTCTCCGACTGTAGGGTAACGTTCATACCGGCCGGGAGGAAAGCGGGTATCTCGGTAGGAAGCCCGATGCCGAGGTTGACCACGTCGCCATCCTTAATTTCGAGGGCCGCCCTGCGGGCGATCACCTCCCTGATCTGATCTTTGTCCATACAATTATAATTTGGAAATTTGAAAATTTGAAAATTTGAAAATGACTTCTTGTACATTTCGGCCTGCCGGCCATACAATTTTCAAATTTCCAAACTATCAAATTATTTTTTTCTTCTTACAAACTCCTGTGCCACGAACGAGGCTACATCGTCGGCGTATGTGTTCATGCCGAAACCAGCGTCGAATCCCAACTCCTTGGCCAACTCGTGTGTTATGCGTGGGCCGCCGCAAGCCACTATCATGCGGTCGCGCAGGTTCTCGGCCTCCATAAGTTCTATGAGCTCCACCATATTCTTTATGTGGACATCCTTCTGCGTTACGGTCTGCGATATGATGACGGCGTCGGCGTCGAGCTCTATGGCGCGGGCGAGGAACTCCTCGTTGGGTACCTGGCTGCCGAGGTTGTAGGCCTCTATCATGTCGTAACGCTCAAGGCCGTAGTGCCCCGCGTAGCCTTTCATGTTCATGATGGCGTCGATGCCCACCGTGTGGGCGTCGGTGCCCGTGCTGGCCCCCACGATGACGAGCCGGCGCCCTATATTGGCGCGGATATATTCGTCGGTCTCCTCCATGCTCATCACGTCGCTCTCCACTTTCGGAACGTGTATCGTGGTGTAATCCACGGTATGCACCGTGGAACCGTAGCAGTTGAAGAAGGTGAATCCGGGCGTGAGCTCCTTATAATATACCACCAGCGGGTTCTCGAACCCCATTTTCTGCATCAGTTGCTTGGCCGCCTCTACCGCCTCGGCGCCTTCGGGCACGGGCAGCGTGAAACTGAGCTGCACCTTGCCGTCGTTCATGGTGTCGGCATAAGGCTTCACCTGCGTAAGATCGAGTGTTTTGTCGAAGTCCTTCGACTGTGTGGAATACAAACCGCTACTCATACTTGCCTCCTTTCCCCTTCATAAGGTCGATAAACGGGTTATGATAATTAGCCCCCTTGAGCGATACGCCGTCGAGCCCCTTGCCGCCGGTACGCGAGCGTTTGACGTCGCCGAAGATGCCCTTTTCGAGCGCGGAGAACAACCCTTCGCCCTCCATCTTCTCCAGCAGGGCAATAGCCTTGTCGAGAACATAATGCGCCCTTTGGCGTATCATGCCTCCCTCGCGGAACTCGGTCTCCTCGCCGATGCTCCTCATATTGTTGAATATATACCTTGCATTCTCTATCGACAGGTAGCGGTCCGACATGAACGGAGTATGGATGGCCTCCGTGGGCATACCCAAAAGCTGGATACCCTGATGAGTCCATATACCTATCATGTTGAAAAGTGCGTCCTGGATGTGTCCTTTGAAGATGTTGCCCGTCATGAACTTCGTCGGGGGCATATATTTAAGAGGTGCATTCGGAAATATCTCGCGGGTCATCTGCGCCTGCGCAAGCTCGTAGAGGAAGCCGTTCTCGAGGTCGGGGTTCATCTCGAACGCATGGCCGAGCCCCATCTGCTCCTCGGGAAGTCCGGCGATGAGCGCCAGACGCTCGTTGATAATATCCGACGCCAGCACGGTGTGCGCCTCCTCGAAAGCGTCGGCCGTGGTAAGGTAGTTGTCCTCGCCCGTATTGATTATTACACCTGCGAAACCGTTTATCACACGCGAGAAGTATTGGTCGACCAGCGTGCGCTGCATATTGATGTCGCGGAACAGGATGCCGTACAGCGCGTCGTTGAGCATCACATCCAACCCTTCGAGGGCGCCCATGACAGCTATCTCAGGCATACACAGACCCGAACAGTAGTTGCACAGGCGGATATAGCGCCCTACCTCCTCGCCCACCCTGTCGAGTGCGGCGCGCATGATGCGGAAGTTCTCCTGCGTGGCATAAGTGCCGCCGAACCCTTCGGTGGTGGCTCCGTAAGGTACATAGTCGAGAAGGCTCTGGCCGGTGGTGCGTATCACGGCTATAACGTCGGCGCCCTGCCTCGCGGCGGCCTCCGCCTGAACTACGTCTTCGTAAATATTACCCGTGGCGACTATCACGTAGAGGTATGGCTGCGGGCCTTCGCCTATCGTGCGCAGGTACTCCTCCCTGCGGCGGCGGCGCTCCGTGATGCGCTCCATGCTTTGGCGCACATAAGGCTCCAGCGCCTTGTTCCGTGCCGCGGCATCGGCGACGGGCACTTTGGTTATATCTGTTTTGCCTTCGGCTATCCGCTCGGCGATCTCCTGCGGCGTGAGCCCCGTGCCGGCGATGGCGTTGGCCAGAAAGAACAACGCCCCCTCGCCGAGAACCCCCTTGCTTTTGAGTTCATCGACGACCACATTCGGCAGCGGCACTTCGTTGGCATCCACCCCGTCGATACCCATCAGGCGGCAAAGCGTCCGCTCGACGGCCACCGTAGTGTAGCCCTCCACGAAACTCTGCACACCGTCGGCTATCCTGCCCGCCACTTCGCGGGCATGGGCGACCTTGCCGAAATCGAGTCCAAGTTTACTCTTCATGTATTTAAATTATAAGTTATGAGTTATAAGTTATGAGTTATAAGTTATGAGTTATAAGTTATGAGTTAGAAAATTAGTCTATTACGGGTTACATCGTCTTGTTCCAACTTATAACTCATAACTTATAACTCCATTGCCCATTTTCAATTTCGTAAGTTCAAGCCACTCCGCGTCGGCATCGAGGCTTCGAGCTATCGCAATGGCTTCGTGGGGCACTTCCGCGGTGGCGGCTTCCACGAGCTCATAGTTCATTTTACCGTCCTGAAGCCCTTTCACCCGCAGGCGAAGGCTTGCCGAATCGGTCAGGTTGTAATGGGTTGTAATAAGCAGGTCGGTGTTTCCACCATTCATCACATCGATAAAAGCCGAAACCAGAGCCGTACCCTCCACGGGATTGGTCGTGCGCGCCGGTTCGTCGAACAGCGACAGGCCGTGGACGCCTGCGCGTGCCGATGTTATAGCCTCGTCGATGCGCACCACCTCGGCACCGAACGACGAAAGCCCCCCTTCGGGCGATTGCTCCTCACCTATGCAGAGCCTCACACACTCCTTTATATCTATTTCCGCCGCCGAAGCCGGAACGCCGAAGCCGAACTGGAACAGGTATTGCGCAAGGGCGACCATTTTAAGCACGACGGTCTTGCCCCCCATGTTGGCGCCTATTATCGTTACCGGACGGCCTCCGAAGGCGATATGTACCGGTTGGAATTCCTTCCCCTTCAGTGCAAGAACATCCTTGATCTGCGGGTGAAATATTCCACTGTATTTCGTCTGCCCGCCGATTGATATACGGGGGATCACGAGCCCATATGTGCGCATCTGCATCGCTTTGGCGAGCAATATGTCCGTTTCGGTCAGCGATTCCAGAGCCGCCGTTAGTTCACTGGCATACTCTTTCAACTTTTCGGAAAGTTCCCTGCGCACCTCGTCTTCCAGTCGCAGCGATTCCAGAACAAGTATCTCGCTCTCCGTCGGATTTTTCTTCAACTTGTCACGTAAATCCTTCAGTTTAGGAGAATAACTGTCGTAAACGTGGAACGACGGCACGCGCTGCCCCTCCGGATCGAGTATATCCAACGGTTCGGAGAGACCGGGGATCGACACACTCGTGATCCCTGCACCTTCCGCATCCCCCGCCTGCGAAAGAATCGCGGCCGTATCCTGCGACAGAAGGCACAACTCCTTGATCTCGAAAAGTGCCACATCGTCGAGCACCACACCCGAGGCCAAACGCGAAAGCGTCCCGGAGATATCTTTCAACCCAGCCAACTTTGCCTGCAGCCGCAAAGCGGAAGCGACCGTAGGAAATGTCCCGTAAAAATCGGCCAACTTAACCTGAGACGCCTCTATCTCCGCTGCCGAAGTCATCATCACGCTTTCGAGTACAGCCCTGCGCGCAACGCCGGAAGAGAGCTCCAGCGTATCGAACATATATCTCAACCCGCAAGGGGAATCGACGGCTTCTCTGAATTTCATTTCAGTTAGCAGTTTTTCACTATATCATAAACAGGCACCCCCACGGCTTCGGCAACACTGTCGCGCAACCTGTCGGAATCCATGACCATACCACTCGGCGCCACCGGATTCACCGTGACGGCCACCAATTTACTCCTTTGCAGGACGGATATCCGCCCGCCCTGCCTCACAAAGGCGTTATAACTCCTCGAAGATACGAATATCTTCGTAAAATCCCTAACGACAAGCTCTATCGCATCTGCCCGCGGGTCGGCGCGGAGTATGTCGAGAAATCTTTCGGTGAGCGCCCCGGCCACATACACGGCACGGCAGCCATCCAGAAAATCACTCTCCAAACCATCGACCGACAACGACGACCCTATGCCAGACGAACGTATGCTCCCGTCGCCGCCGACACTCCATACACCCGCTTCGATAGCGGCCAGACGTTCGATATCGCGCTCCTCCGCTAAGGGCAAGGCCACCAGGGAGGCTGCATGGGCGGTCTCACGCACCAGCGTCTTCATATCGGCCGACAATGCCGCACCCGTAGCGAGTATCATCGCCTCGCTCACGGCCGGTGAAGCCGGACTCAACCTCGACAACGCACCGTCGATAAGCGTAAACTCCACTCCGTAACGTCCGAGCGACGATATCCACCGCCTGAGCCCGACCGTGGAGGGAGGCCCGGAAAGCATGGCTTTCCCGCCCGACAGCACCCTCGCCGTGACTATCCTCCCGACAGAAGTCCCCTCGTCGCCGACATCCAAAACCTCCGACACCAATCTCCGCCCGAGGTAATACTTCTCCGTAGTGGCGAAGATCGTCCCCCGGCGAAGATATATCTCCGGCTTCCGGGTGCCCGTCACCAGATCCTTACGTTCTCCGTCTGTCCCTATCGACGTCACGGCGGCCGCGATCCCCTCCGGCAGATTGCGCAACACATAGTTAAGGCATTCCGTCTTGCCGGTGTTCTTTTCCAGACCGACTATCGACAAAGACCTGTAACCCGATATGTCGCGGATCAGCGCCATACTCTAAAGAATTGACAATTGAAAATTGACAACCGACGAACGAAGCAGGGGCAGAGTCCGCTCGCGGACTCTGCCCCTGCAAGGAGGAGGAAAACGAGCGAAGCGAAGTTAATTGACAATGAGGAGATCACATTGTTTTAATTGTCAATTTTCAATTGTCAATTATATATGTTTAATGTTTTCTTTCCTTGCGTGAAAGTACACATGGTTCGATCGTCACTCCATTGCCTGCGAGGAGTCCTGCCACACCTTCCGCTTTCTCGTCGGAGCGGCATTTGTCGCAGTCGCAGTCGTTCTTGTAATCGAGCGGCTCGGTGTATGTCGTTATCACGCCCTCGAAGTTGCGCAACACGACCTTGCCGGGCGACTGCGATATCATATATCCTGGCATCACGGAGATCTTTCCGCCGCCGCCGGGCGCATCGACCACGAACGTCGGAACGGCCAGTCCGGATGTATGTCCCCGAAGTCCTTCTATGATCTCTATGCCTTTCGACACGGGAGTGCGGAAGTGTTCCAGCCCCATGGAGAGGTCGCACTGGTACAGGTAATATGGCCTTACCCTTATGGTGAGCAATTTCTGACAAAGCTCCTTCATAGTACTCACACTGTCGTTCACCCCCCTGAGCAGCACCGACTGGTTGCCGATGGGCAATCCGGCGTCGGCCAGACGCGCACAGGCAGCCCTGGATTCGGGTGTTATCTCGTTGGGATGGTTGAAATGCGTATTGAACCATATGGGGTGGTACTTTTTAAGCATATTCACCAAAGAGTCGGTTATCCTCTGCGGACATACCACCGGGGTACGGCTGCCTATGCGGATCACCTCCACGTGGGGAATCTCCCTCAGTCTGCTTATGATGCTTTCGAGCCTTTCGTCGCTCACCATCAGTGCGTCGCCTCCCGAAAGCACCACATCGCGTACTTGAGGCGTGCGGGCTATATAATCGAGCGCGCCGTCGATGTTGTCGCACGGCATTTCGGAGTCGGTATGTCCTGCGAAACGGCGGCGGGTACAGTGGCGGCAATACATCGAGCACATATCGGTGATCAACATCAGCACCCTGTCGGGGTAGCGGTGCGTAAGTCCCGGAACCGGAGAATCCTCGTCCTCATGAAGAGGATCGAGCAGGTCGGCTCCGGAGATATGCGTCTCGAGTATGCTCGGAACCGCCTGCCTGCGAACAGGGTCGTGCGGATCGTCGGGATCTATCAGCGTGAGGTAGTAGGGGGTTATCGCCATACGCAATGTTTCAAGCGATTTCTTCACACCCTCCTCCTCTTCTTCGGTCAGATTAACATACTTTTTAAGCTGCTCCAAAGTCTCCACACGGTTGCGCACCTGCCAATGCCAGTCGTTCCATTGTTCATCGGTGACATTCGGAAAAAGTTTTTGCCTTCTCGATTCCATATTATTGGTTACTCTTAAATTATACCTGCACCGGCCGGCATCACGCGGGACGGCAGGATCGCCCTACGCATAGAGCTCCGTGAATATTTCCCTGATCTTATCCGATTCGCGCAATATCTGGAGTGTGATCTCCGCGTGTCCCTTAGTATATCCGTTGCCGACGATCATCGTTACGTCGCTGCCGACGCCTTCGGCTCCCAGTGCCGCCTTGGTAAAGCTGGTGGCCATGGAGAAGAAGTAAACCACACCCGTATCCTTCGTGCAAAGGATGCTGGTCATTTCCGTATCGGGTATGTTGACATTGTTTATGGTGACGTCGCAAAGCTGTCCGCCGGTGAGTTCCTCGATCTTTTCGAGTACCGGAACGGGCTGTGTAGCGTCGGCCACGAAGGTGTAGTCGCAGAAGCCCAGCTTCTTGAGGCGCTCCTCGCTCTTGGGGCTTCCGCAAATACCTATGACCTTACCTGTAACTCCGGCGCGCTTCCTGGCCTCGTAGCAGCACAGCATACCCGACTTGCCGCCGGCGCCTATGATGAGCACCGTGTCGCCGGGTTTGACCAACTTGGCCGTCTGTGCCGGAGCTCCCGCCACGTCAAGGGCGGAAAGAGCCAGCGTTTCAGGCATATCGGAAGGTATTTTGGCGTATATGCCGCTTTCGAAGAGGATGGCCTTGCCGTCGATGTCGACCTGGTCGATATCGGGACGGATGTCTTTGATCTTGTCTATGCGGAGCGGAGTGAGCGAGAGCGACACGAGGGTAGCTATCTTGTCGCCCACCTTGAGGTCGGTCTTGCCCTTGAGGGCGTCGCCTATCTTCTCAACCGTACCGAGGAGCATACCTCCCGACCCGGTGACCGGATTGCGGTGCTTGCCCTGCTTTTCGACGATGCCGAGCATGATCTCCGCGATCTTCTTCTTGTCGCCGCCGGCCTGCTGTTCTATCTGTGTGAAACTCGCCGAATCGACATTAAGGGTCTGAACGTCTATAAGTATCTCGTTGTCATAGATTTCGTCCATATTATTGTCCAATCTGTCGGCAGGCTGCGGTAAAACGCCCTTCGGGGAAATAACCCTGTGTGTTCCGTATTTGTTACCTTTCTTCATTGTTTGAATTATTTATTATTTAATTAAAATTATGATCGATCATCAGTTGCCAACTACCTTGAGGCCGAGTATCCGGCGCGCATCGGCCGGAGCAGCTATTTCGCGTCCCAACTCTTTGGCCAGGCGGACGACCTTCTCCACGAGTTCGCCGTTCGATTTCGCCGGAACACCTTTGGAAATAAATACGTTATCCTCGAAACCGACCCTTACGTGGCCGCCGTCGATTATGGCGAGCGCCGCAAGGGGGAACTCATACCTTCCCACGCCCGCCACGGTATATGTGGCGTCGGCGGGTATGCTGCCGCGGAGGAAGGTGAAGTCGCGTATCTCTCCGCTGATGCCGCCGTTGACCCCCATTACGAAGTCGAAGTGCATCGGGGACTGTATAAACCCTTTCTTGTGAAGGCGCAGGGCCATATCTATCATGCTCTTGTCGAACACTTCGAGTTCGGGCTTGATGCCGCGCTCTATCATGCGCTGTCCAAAGTACTTTATGGTATTCTCCGTATTCTCGAATATCTCGTCGCCGCCGAAGTTGAGCGTGCCGCAGTCGAGCGTGGCCATTTCGGGATTGAGTTCGGTAGGCTGCAGGCGTTCGTCGTTGGACATACCCACGGCGCCTCCCGTCGAGGGCTGTATGATCACATCGGGGCATACCTTATATATAGCATCCATAACCTCCTTGAAGCGCGCTTTCCGCTGTGTGGGCGTGCCATCGTCCTCGCGGACATGAAGGTGTATGATGCTCGCTCCGGCATCGTATGCGCTCTTGGCTTCGCGGACGCACTCCTCTACCGTGTAGGGGACTGCGGGATTGTGTTCCTTAAGAACCTCGGCTCCGCATATCGCGGCTGTAATTATCAATTTCTCCATGATATATCGATATTACGTTCGAACGGTTTCTATTTATTATCCTGGGTTATCAGGCGCTGACACCCCTTGGGTACTACGCAGGTACCGCTGGCGCGGCAGACCACCACGGGTTCGGCAAGCACATCGGCGGCCGAATCAGAGATATCCACGCGCGGGGCTATCACCTTTCTGGCCTCAAATACCATCCGGCGCGAAGTGTTGCCCACGGTAACTATTTCGCCCGTAGCCTCTATATAGTCGCCCGCATATACGGGAGCCAGGAACTCGACGCTGTCGTAAGCCTTGAAAAGCCCCTCGTCGCCGTCGTAACGGATAAGGAGTTCGGTGGCCACATCGCCGAAAAGCTGCAACATTTTAGCACCGTCGACCAGATTGCCGCCATAGTGCGCGTCGTGGGAACTCATGCGTACCCTTATAATAGATTTTTCCGCCATAGTTTTTTCAGTTATCGGTTATTATTCTTTTGCGTAAATATGGTCTATGAAAATAGCGGGAGTGTGGACGGACTCCGGGGCTATGCTCCCCACCGGAACAACCCTGTCGGCCTCGACGATGACCTTGTCGGCCGCCATAGCGATCAGGGGATTGAAATTCTGCGTGGTACCATGATGAACAAGGTTGCCCGACTCGTCGGCGACCGATGCGCCGAGGATCGCAAGATCGGCGCCGAGCGGCCTTTCGAGCAGGTAATCCCTGCCGTCGACATTGATCACCTCCTTGCCTTCGGCTATGATGGTACCGAGACCCGTCGGCGTAAGTACTCCTCCCAGACCCGCGCCCTTGGCGCGTATGCGCTCTATCAGGGTACCCTGCGGGGAGAATTCAACATCTATCTCGCCGGAGTTCATTTTCTCTCCTGTCACGGGATTGGTCCCTACATGGCTGACTATCAGCTTCGACACTGCGCCATTAACCACCAGCAACCCGAGAGAACGGTCGGGGAAAGCGGTATCGTTGGCGATAAGGGTAAGGTTCCGCACACCCGATTCAGCCAAGGCCTCCATGATCCGGAGCGGCGCCCCGCAACCCAGAAATCCGCCGACCATAACGGTCATGCCGTCCTTAACCATGGAAACGGCATCGTTCAAAGATATCTTCTTGTTCATAATATTTGCCTCCGATCTTCGTGAGAACAACGCTCCTGCATTACCACAGAAAACATTACGCACCATAAATTCAAACCACAAATATAGCGGTTTTTGTTAAATATTACAAACGGCGCACACCCGGTTTGTTAAAATTTTCAAAAAAATCGCCTCTATGTCGCCTATGGATTTTATTTTGGTAAATATACTTTTTTTACGGACAAAAAAAGAACTTGTCCGCATATACTTATGTGGTTTCTCTCCCGCAAAAATGAAACCGGCGGCAAAAGTCGCAACCATCCGAACCGGATGATTCAACGTACAAGTTCGAACATTTGCGCCGGGCGGATGGACGGGGAAAATTTTCACTGCCCCTCACACGGCATCGCCCCGCCTTTTTGTGTTTTTTTTTTCGACCGATTACCGCATATAACGACTTGTATGCGGCATTGCATAAATAATATGTAAAAATACTTTCATATAATTTGGTATTGTCAAAAACTTTTACTTTTTTGCGTAATATTTCAC
>QMCE01001591.1_pt1 | contig 12467 bp, 8 predicted proteins | sample 1821851 | NCBI WGS metagenome assembly QMCE01 (sample SAMN09453174, study PRJNA476694) | Termite gut metagenome, whole genome shotgun sequencing project. | isolation source: worker | host: Odontotermes sp. | place: South Africa:Pretoria | collected 2016-01-28 | reverse complement strand
CGACATACTATCACCCTTTCGGGCCTAGTATGCTTTATGGCTTAAAGCGTATACCGCCTAAAGGCGGTGGGTTTATACCCCGCGTATTGAAACTAAAATTTCAAGAAGCGCTCCTTGATAGCACAGCCGGAACCGAAAGCCGCGCCATTGCTCCGGCAACGCGGGATTCAGCTCCAGCCGCCCCGCGTTCGTGCGAAGCCCCGCGAAGCCGTATACCACCGCCTGCCAGCTTCCCGCCATATTCGCCGCGTGTATGCCGGCGTATACGTTGTTGTGATAATCGTCAATGTCCATTCTAGCCGTCTCGGTAAAATAACGGTACGCCTCATCCAGCCGCCCGATGCCCGCCGCGGCTATGCCGAATACGCATGTCGAAAGCGACGAATGATGCAGCGTGAAGCCGCGCCCGAAATCAAAGTTGCGCGCTAATTCATCCTTTGTAAACCTGTCGCTGTGCAGGAACATCGCCAGTATGACGTCGGCCTGCTTCGCCATCCGCTGCCGCCAGATGAACAGCGGGTGATAGTTTTCGTACAATAGATGCCGCTTTTCGGGCGGTATCGCCGAATCGTCCCACGGCTTGCGCAGCATGAAGCCGTCGTCCTGGAAATAGACGCCGACCGCCTCGTCATACGGCAGATACATGTTATCCGCGATCTTTTGCCATAGTTCCGGCTCGTCCGGCAGTAGGCCTATGCGCTTTTTAAGGGCGTAATGTTCATCGGGGAAACGCTCGCTAAGCTCGGACAGCGCCCAAACGGCGTCGCGCAGATTCTCCCGCGCCATGAGATTGGTATAGAAATTATTATCCACAAAGGCCGTGTATTCGTCAGGGCCGGTGACGCAGCAGATGCAATATTTGCCGCCCCGTGCTTCCGAAAAGCAGCCCACATCCGCCCACACGCGGGCCGTTTCACATAGCACCTCGGCGGCCTTCGGCAGATAAGCCATATCTCCCGTCGCCTCGATGTATTGGGTAAACGCGAACGCTATGTCGGCGTTTATATGGTACTGCGCCGTGCCGAGAGGCACGTATGTCGAGCATTCCTCGCCGTTGATGGTTCGCCAAGGGTAAAGCGCGCCTTTTGAATGCCCCAGAATACGGGCGCGCTCACGCGCTTTGTCCAGCGTATTGTACCTGAAATCCAGCAGCCCTTTGGATATTTCGGGAAAGGTATGCGTAAAGACCGGCAGCGCGTATATCTCGGTATCCCAGAAATAATGACCCTCGTAGCCCTCGCCGGTCAGCCCCTTCGCGCCCATTCCGCAGCCGCCGCGCCCGGCGGCCTGCATTATATGGAATAAGTTAAAGTGCAACCCCTGCGAAAGCGCGTCGTCGCCTTGAATCTCTATGTCGGCGTGCGCCCAGAACCGGCCCGCCGCTTGCTTTTGTTGCTCCATCAGCTCGTCAAAGCCGAGCTCCTTCGCATCGCGAAAAAGTTTAGGAACGAATTCGCCCAGATCGTCATTTGCAGCATCTGAGGCGTAGGCTATGTATTTGTCTATAGTAACAGTTCCGTTGGCCGTATATATAACGGAGACCGACAGCTCGCCTCTCTCATAACGCGCGCTTGACACATCGCCGTGTACGGCGTGCAGGCTTCCGCACGCCATGTTTAATCCGCTGTGGGCCGTATGCCCCATATAGAAAAGCATATCCTCCGACGCCGTTAAAGTGTCCGGCGTCAGCCGTCGCCCATAAGGGCCGTAGTCGATTAGAGGATTCGTCACGCGGGTATTATTTTCGACGTCCGCGTTTAATATGGATATGAGCTGAATTTCTCCCTCAAAATTCAAAGGCGTAACGGTTAGCCGCTGAAGCATCAGATGGCGGTGGGTGAGCGAGACAAAGCGAATAGCTTCAATTCTTGCGGTTTTGCCGAGCGGAGAAGTCCATGTCAGCGAGCGGGTCAGTATACCATCCCGCATATTCAGGCTTCGGCTGTATTCAGAAACGGCTCCGAGCCGCATATCGAACTCCTCGCCGTCTAATATGACGCGGGTTGTCTTTAGGTTGGGCAGATTCAGCAGCGTCTGGCTGCGCTCGGGAAATCCGAAATTCCACTCGCCGTAGCGGATGGGCTCGCTCTCGTAAAAGCCGTTGATGAAGTTGCCCTCCATGCCTTGATCCGGGGGAAAGCCATATCCTTCCTCGAAGGTGCCGCGAGTGCCTATATAGCCGTTGGACAGCGCGAAAACCGTCTCGTTGCGGTAATTATTCTCCAGTTTGAACGCCGTCTCAGTCACGCTCCACGGCTCAATAGGGTAAATGGGTTGCTTTCGCACATTTCACCTCGTTATAAAACAGTCTCCCAGAAAATCTCCTCGGCCTTTGCAAAGGACAATAGATATTTAGCGACCTCCGGCTCCGTCTCAAAATTCAGCGCGGAGCGGTGCGCCAATATCGCGCGGTATTTCATATGTTCCTCTTGGAAACCCGACAGCATATCCTCCGGCATGGGTACACGTATCCGCGTTTGCCATAGCATCTCTGGGAAACCGGGCGGGCGCGTAAAGTCATCCCCATTAGGCAGCGGCCAACAATCGTCCCCGGCTTTCGAGTGTATGAGGCTTTCCCATAGCGAAATACGATTCGGCATAGCCGAAACGATATCATGCGTAAATCGATACAGCGCCATATGGTCGCCGTGGGCGTCCCATTGCGATGATGTGATTATCAGCTCCGGCGACGCAAGCCGTATCACATAGATTAAGTCCTTTATAAAAGCGGCTTTACAATATGGCGAGTGTCGCCCGGAATGCGCATAGCGTAAATCCGGCTTGCTGCCCAGCCCGTATGTCTCATTGCCGCACGCGGACGGATAGACCATTAACCTGTCCTTCTCGTCGAAGAGTCTCGCGAGAAAGCTGTTTTCCGGCTCGAAGCCGGTATCCGGGTAGCCCAGAAAGTATATGTTTCTCTCGTCCATACCCAGCAAGCGCAGCGCGTCCAGGCTCTCGCCCAGCCGCCTAACGCCCTTAGATGTATCGGCACACATATGATCGCCGTTGGTGACTATGCAAACGCTGATTCTCGCCGATTGCTTCAGCGCCCGGCGAATTATCCCGGCCGCCATCAATATCTCGTCGTCAGGGTGGGGGGCGAGCACGAGTATGCTATTCGGCAAATGTAGGGACAAACCATGTTCAGGCGGTCGGGCATGGAAACCCGACCCTACAAATAGTCCTGTTTTGCCGGATGTAGGGGCGGGGTTCCATCCCCGCCCGTGAGATTCCGATTTAAACATCGCCCACTTCCGCAATATCTCCGGCATCCTCGAGTATAAAGTCCTCGCCGCGCAAACGAAGGGCTACAGCCTTGTTCGATTCCAACAGGCTTACAGTTATATAATCCCGCCCTATATCAACACACAGCAGCGCGCCCCGGTAGCGGAGCCGGAAGGCCAGCTTCCGCCAGCTCGGCGGCAAATTTGGGTTAATTTCGAGTACGTCTTCCAAAACAGACACGCCGCCGAAGCCGAATACCGCCGCCTGCCACGTCCCGCCGAAGTTGGCGAAATGCAGGCCGCTGATGGTATTGAGCTGTACATTACGGATGTCCAGATAGGCGCAGCTGTTGAAAAACCTCAGCGCCTCCTCCGCGCGTCCCAAGCGCGCCGCCATTAGTGCGAACATGCTGTGCGAAAGTGAGGAATCGAAAGCCGTCTTGGGCAAGTAGTAGTCAAACGCGGTTCGTATCTGCTCTGGCGTGAAGCGCCAGGGCAGGTTTTTCATAACGTGCAGGACGTCCGCTTGCTTCGTTATCTGATACAAGGGCAAAGCCTCGTAGGGTATGGCCGTATCTATGATGCGCTTTGCGGTGGGCTTGGCTTTAGCCATATCCACCGGTTTGCGCCTTAGCCATGTATCGTCCTCCAGCCAGAGGCCGGTTGCTTCATCATATGGCAATACGAGCCTTGCGCCGATATCCCGCCATGCGTCGAACTCGGCGGGCGAGAATCCCAGCCTTTCAGTCAACTCCGCCAGTTCCTTCGGATATCTGCCCTCGAAATCGCGCAGTATCCGCTCGCAAAGCAGAAAATTCTCACGCGCCATCATGTTGGTATAGAGATTGTTGTTTACGATCACGTCGTATTCGTTGGGGCCGCGCACGGCCATGATGTCGTACTGCCCGTCCGCGCGCTTTGTCACGCGGCTGCGCCAAAAACGCGCGGTTTCTATCAGTATTTCCAAGCCGTACTTCAAAATGAAGGCGTCGTCGCCCGTTGCGTTCCAGTATTCGAGCAGCGCGAACGCCACGTCCGCGACGACGTGTATCGAGTAGTACGCCCCGACGCCCTGTGGGGTCTGCTCAACTCCATACTTATTGACCTGCCAGCCGTACATCGCGCCGTCAAACCAGTTGGCTTTGGCGTGCGCCTTGGATTCCGGCAGCGTGTGATAGCGGAACATGAGCAGGTTTTTAGATGCCTCAGGATTGGTCATCGTGAAGAAGGGCAGCATGAATATCTCCGTATCCCAGAATACGCTGCCCTCGTACATCTCTCCTGTCAGCCCCCGCGCGCCGATGCTTACGCTATTTACATGGCGCGGACGGCTCTGCTCCAGTTGCAGTATATTGTAGCGAAGCGCGACCTGAGCCTCGGCGTCGCCTTCAATAACTACGTCCGCGTTATCCCAGAACGCGGCGACCGCCACCTTGTGCGCTTCTAGCACGGCGTCGAAGGAATCGAAGCTATATCTTGCTTCGCCAATTGAAACCAGCTTTTCAAAAACCAGCGGCGACCGTTCGGCTACACGCTGCGCGAACGTCAATTCCGTCTTATCAGGATCGTCAAGGCGAACGGTCAGCGTATCATTTTCTTGGGATACGACCTCCCAGTGCTTCTTTCCCGGCTGTACGGGATACGGCTCCGCGCTAATTTCGTTAAGATTAGTTACGTCCGGGTCTAAGGACAGCACGACTTTGACGTCCAAGCCCGGTTTAAGCGGCTTCACCGAAACGCGCTGACCAACGATACGGATATCCGCCCAGCTGCAAAACCGAAGAAACGAAAACTCCGCTAGCAGCTCGCCGTTTGGAGCATACATGTAAGAGCGCGTAAAGGTCGCTTCGCGCAGATTCAATGCCTCGGCAAAATCCATAAGCGCGCCGGGGGATACCTTCAGGCGCTCACCGTTCAGCGTTATATCCGCCCTAAAAAGGTTTGGCAGATTTACGAGCTCCTGCCCCTCTCCCTTCCACGGCGTATATGAGGCGCGCCCGAAAGCGCCCGCCATGTATATGCCGCCCAGCCCGGCTATTCCCTCGCGCTGCTCCTCCATAAACCCCCGGCAGCAGATAAGCCCGTTGCCGACGGTATAGACCGGCGCGAAATGATCGTGCGTTTGGGGGGCGTACCCCTTTTGTGATATAGTCCAGTCCCGCATCCGCTACTCCTTTATGCCTGTGGTCGCGATGCCCTTCACAAACCATTTCTGCAATATGACAAACAGAATTACGATGGGCAGGCTGAGCAGTATAACGCCCGCCATCGTCTCGTTCGGCCGGATGAAGTTTGCCGCCTTTACTGTCGTCAGACCTACGGGCAGCGTGTACGCGGAAGACCGGGCAAGGAAAGTCGCCGGTACGAGGTAGGCGTTCCAGCAGCTTGTAAAGTCCAGTATGGCAAGGGTGATGACCAGCGGCCCCGAAAGCGGCAGAGCTATTTTGAAATAGGAGCGTATGTAGCCTATTCCGTCTATGCGCGCGGCTTCTATAAGCTCGTCCGGGAAGGACATATAGAATTGCCGCGCCATGAATACGGACAGGCAGTTTACGAGGAACGGCACGATAAGCCCCGTATTGGTATTGTGCCAGCCCAGCTTCGCGACCATGATATACAGCGGAGTCAACAGAATCTGGAACGGAATCATAAGCAGGGCCAATATACAGCTAAATATGATCTTACGGCCCTTGAAATCGAATTTTGCCAGAGCGTACCCGCCGAGCAGCGCCGTCGCCAGATTGCCTATAAGCGTGAATACCGCGACTATGATCGTATTGGTATACCATGTTCCCATCGGGTACTTTTCAAACAGCGTTTTATAGTTGTTTAGCGTTATGTCGCTCAGCGCAGGTATCTCGTTGACCTTATCGAAGGGAACGAGCGACGTAATGATGGCGTAGCCCAGCGGCAGCAGGAAAACAAGGGCCAGCGCGATTAACAACAAATACTTTAAGGTTTTTCTGACTGCGGACATATGCTCAATCCTCCTCCATTCTGGTCAGCTTTCGCTGTACAAGCGACACAATGAGAATCAATACGAACAGGATCATCGCTATCGCGCTGCCGTACCCCATACGATAGCTGCCCCGGAAGGCCGCGCTGTAAAACATGGTGATAAGCGTGCTCGTCGCGCCCGCGGGCGATCCGGGGGCGTTGGGGGCCGTAACCACTGCTATCTGATCAAATAGCTGAAAGCACTGGATCATGCCGTAGGTGACGACCAAAAACGTGGTATGCTTTAGGTTGGGCACGGTAATGCGAAAAAACGTCTGCGTTTTGGTCGCGCCGTCGATCTGCGCCGCCTCGTACATGCTCTGGGGAATTGTTTGCAGCCCCGCGAGGTAGTAGAGCATATAAAAGCCCAACATCTGCCATATATACAGAAGCCCTATGAACGGCATAGCCAGCTTGGGGTTTGTAAACCACGTCGTATCCGGCAGGCCGAACAGCGAAAGGAACTTGGACATGCCCTGCCCCTGAACGAAGAAATACATAAAAACCGTCGCCACTGCCACGGCGGAAAGCACATACGGCATGAAATACGCCGTGCGGAAGAAACCGCGCGCGCGCATTTTCTGGTTGACAAGATTGGCGATGAACAGCGCCAGCACTGTTTGAATCGGGACGACTACAACGACAAACAGCACGGTATGCGTTAAAGCTTTATAGAATTCCGGGTCGCTGAAAACCTCAATGTAATTCGCGAGCCCTACGAAATTCCATACGTCGGCGTGCATGAAGGTATAGTCAAAGAAGCTTATGTATACGGCCTGTAAAAACGGGTAGACAAACCATACCAACAGCGAGAGCACGGCGGGCGCCATGAATACGAGTGAAGCCGTTCTCAATTCGCGCCTGGTATTCATGCGCTTGGGTTTTTTGGGCGCAGCGGCTGTAATGCTATGATTGCCGGTAATCATTGGCAAGCCTCGCTTTCAGAATTAGAATATGTAGGGGCGGGGTTCCATCCCCGCCCGCCATAAAACACCTTTAGTTACAGATTAGCTCAAAGGTTATTGCACACCGTATGTCGCGGCTAAAGCGTCCAGTATTTCCTGAGCGGTCTTGGGATTGTTGTTGTAGTGAACATCCTCGAACGCGGTGGAGAGGTCCGTTCCGAATTCGGTGGCCTGCACAGGGAACGCGAAGGAGGTCGCCCATTCCATAGAAGCCCTTGTGCCAACCAGACCGGGATTTTCTTCGTAGTACCAGTCCTGCAGCGAACTAAGGCTGGGCTGATAACCGGCCTGCGTTGCCATGTCGCGCTGGGCTTCCTCGCGGGACATATAGTACGCTAGAGCTGCCGCGGCGTCAGGATTTTTCGTGCCCGCCAGAACGGAGATGCCCGTTACGTGCAGCGAGCAGCCGTTGTTGCCGTTGCCGCCCGGCATTGGGATAATTGCGTATTCCACATCCGGCGCGGATTCAGCCATGAAGCCCACGTACCAAGCGCCGGCCGTCGTCATAGCGGCTTTTTCAAAGGCGAAAGTCTCGCCGTCCCAGCTGTGGCCGAAATCCTTCGGATTGGCCGCCAAGCCTTCCGCGAACATCTTCATAACATAGTCAAGCGCCGCAACGTTTTCAGCGGAGTTTATCGTAGCGCCGCCGTTCCAGCCGCCTCCAAAGGAATTCGCGTACTGCGTAACGTGATAGGGATTCACGCCGAAGTCGATGCAAAGGCCCTTTACGTCGTCCGTTGTCAAAGTCTTGGCGGCTTCGTAGACTTCGTCCCATGTGGTGGGCATTGCGCCCAAGCCCGCGGCGTTCCACATATCCATGTTGACGGCGAAGATGCCGGGGGCGGCAGTGGTGGGATAGGCGTAGAGCCGGCCTTCGTAGCTCCACGCGTCTATGGCGCTTGCCACGTTACCGCTTACATCGTTTCCGTAGCCGCCGAGCGGCAGGAACTGGCCGTCCACGATATAGCTCATATGCCCTTCGTTTGTGGAGGCGATCAGATCGGGAGCGGTGCCTGCGGCAATCTGGCCGGGCAGGCTGGACCAGAAATCGGCGGTACTGGGATACTGCGCTATTTCAACCTCTACATTGGGCATAACACTCTGAAAACCCGCAATGGCGTTCTCGTATGCCGTAATCTCGCCGGAATCGCCCCAGAAGCCGAATACCAGCTTGATCGGTTCGGCGGGAGCTTCAGCGGGAGCAGCCGGGGCAGCGGGCGCGGGAGCCGCAGGCTCCGCCGGGGCGGGCGCGGGGGCCGCCGGAGCCGGAGCGGGAGCTGCCGGGGCAGCCGGAGCGGGAGCGGGCACGGCGGGTGCGGCGCAGCCAACGAGAACAGCGAGCGATAAAAGAATCACCAGTAAAACGTGTAAGGTCTTTTTCACATCTATCTCCTCCTAATTTTCAGTTGTCTATGGCTTGACCATATTATATTTGCTGGCGCGTTGTTACGCCATATATCATTATTTAACTTTCATATTCGCGTTTTACCACTATCGGGCGGCGCAAACGGTAAAAATTGATTAAGAAAAGTAATAAATGGAATTGCGCCGGATTCACATAATGTATTAATCTATATTTAAGAAAACACTGATTAGAGCTATGTAGGGGACTATGGCAATCGTCCCGTGTCCTATCTGCGGGCGGATTACCATCCGCCCCTACGAGATTACGTATTAATCATCGGAGCAATCAATGGAGGGTGATGGGTTGAAACGCGGCAATGCGCGAATGAGCGTTCGATATCGATTGATGCGTATACAAATGATGCTCGTGCTCCCGCTTATCATCATTATCATGATGCCATGCTCTTCTTTCTCAACTCCTTCATGACGGCGGAGGTGGACAACGCCCGCACATATTCGCTCCAAGCCGCCGCCGCCGCGTTCGACAGCATATACACGCGGAGCATGAAGCTTTTGCAAATCCCATATACGGAAGAGGATATCCTAAGCGTACTTTCCAACGAGACTGCGCCCAGCGCGGATGATCCAAGGAGGCGGCAGGGCTCCGGCGTGGTTTTCAACGAGCTGTACCCCAAGGTGCTGTTTTATTCGCCCAATATATCGGCCATTACATTGGTGTCCGAAATGTCCGGGAGGATATTCTACAGCCGCCAGTATCCCGCACGAACAATAAACGGGCGTAATCCCGACTTGGAGGATCTGAGAAAAAGCTGGTGGTATGCGGAGGCTATGGCAATGGATGCGCCTTTCATAGCGCCCGCAATCGACAATGAGCTGTTTTTAGGCAGCGGTATAACAACGACATTGGCTCAACGGCTGATAGATATAAGAACGGGACGGCGCGTAGGCGTCATCCGCATAGATTTAAATCTGAGCACATTTTATGAAGAATGGTCAGAGCTTTCCAAGAACGACAGCGATGTCGTCGCCGTTGCCGATCAAACCGGACTGCTTGTGTTCTCAAATTCATCGGAATTTTCCGCAAGCTACCCTCCGCTTAGCTCGCAGAACGAGCAACCCTGGCGGCAAAGCTACCGTATCAATAGTTATACCGCGCCCGAGAGCGGTTTTACCTTTTATTATCTTGCCACTGCGAGGAATTTCAACTTCTGGCTGCTATACGGCTTGCCCGCGCTGTTTCTTCTATTAAGCGGAGCGTATGCGTTACTATACATTTTTCGATCTTCGAGAAGTATATCAAACCCGGTGCTCAAGCTCAAGGCCGCGATGATACAAGGCCAGCAAAAAGACCTAAGCGCGCGTTGCGAACCTTTGGAAGGTGAACTGGGCGAACTGAGCGAGGCGTTTAACGATCTGATGAGCCAGATGAGCGAGCTTGTAGCGGAAGTGACGGCCACAGAGCAGGAGAAGGCCAATCTACGATACGAGGTGCTAAGGTCAAAAGTCAGCCCACACTTTTTGTATAATACCATCAATGCCATCCGCTGGAAGGCGAACCTTCTAGGCGCGAAAGAGGTCGGCAGCGCGCTTGAAAAGCTGGTGTCCCTGCTGCGTTTCACGATAAAAACCACGCGGGACACCATCCCATTCGCTTTAGAGCTTGAGCAGTTGGAGAACTATGTACAGGTAATGCGGGTGCGCTATGACAACTCAATCGATCTCGACTACGATATCGACGACAACTGCATGAATTATCAATGCCTAAAATTTCTGTTACAGCCTATCGTTGAGAATTGCTTTATCCACGCCTTTCAGAGTTCAAACCGAACGGACAGGGCTATCATGGTAAAGGCTTCCGCAGAGCCGGATTGTATCCGCATCGTGGTGGAGGATAACGGCAGCGGTATGGAGCAGGATAAAATCGAGCGGCTGTTTTCCTCCGGCGAACGTAAGGACAAAGCTCTGTTTGATAGCATTGGCATAGATAATGTCCATCAGCGCATTCGGACGCTGTTCGGCCCCGAATACGGGCTTACTATAGAAAGCGAGCCGGGAGTCTATACGCGCGTTACGGCGGTTATTCCCAAAATGCCATTGGAGGAGGTGCAAAATGAAGATTCTTCTGGTGGATGACGAGCTGCAATTGCGCAATTATCTAAGGACGCTTGTGGACTGGGCGGGGCTTGGATACACGCTCTTGGAAGCCGAAAACGGCAAGGCCGCCATAGAAATCATGAAGAAAACCCCCGTCAATTTGCTGATGCTGGATATTTCCATGCCGGTTATGAACGGCTTTGAGGTGCTGGAATGGATACGGCAGGAGGACTATCCATGCGTCACGGCCATTTTGACCAGCCGCGATGAGATACGTTACGCCCAGCAAGCCCTTCGGTTGGGATGCAGCGACTATATTATAAAGAGCGATATCACGGCGGAATACATATTGGATTTGGCGGGCCGGATGCAGAAGCATCTCTCCCGTGAGCTGAAAGAGCAAAAGCAGCGCGTCGCTATGGAGATCGCGTTCAAACGCCAGGCTATGGCGGAGATACGCGGCGCCGTCAACTTTTGGCTAAAAAACAGCAAAGAGAGCAAGCTCGATATCTCGGATTATTTTGAGGAAAAGCTGGGCTTTAGCGACACTAACAGCCGCTATATCCTGCTGCGCGTCGCCATTTCTGACTACGCAGGCGCCGTTAGCCGTTACACCGGCAGCAATATCGCGGAGTTCTCGGTTGTGTTTGACGGCGTTCTGAGCGAGCTGCTTGCAGGTTATGATTATTTTTACACCGAATGCGACGCAGGAGAATTCCTGATTTTTTTGCGTTTTGATTTAAAATGCGCCGTACATCAGCTGCTTGGCAAGGCGCAGCAGCTGGCCGGGAACATCGACAGCCAGCTTACGGGACTGCTCGGTATTAACAGCCATATCGTTTACACTTTGCCGTATACGGGCGTCGCGTCCAGCGTGGATAAGTATATCCTGATGAGCGGGCTTAGGGATTATTCCTTTTGGAATCCGCCGCGCGAATTATTGTGCTTGGAGGATTTTACGTTCGACGATGCGGTATGCGCGGATGAACTGGCGGCGTTTGATTCACGCTTCGCCCTTGCGCTGCAAAGCCGGAGCCTTGTTAGCATCGAGTCGTGCTATAACGCGATGGTGGGCAAAATAGTAGAATCGCATTACGCCGTGACGCCCTCCGCTTTCATAAGCGTCTGTGAGGCGGCGGTGAGGCTGTTCCTTCGGGCGCAGCAGGATGATGCCGCACACTTGCGGACGTCCGCTCCAAGCGATAGCATGTCCTTCAAAACACAGCTGCTGGAGCAGATACTGCCCTATTGTATATCCGAAGAAGATCAAGGCAAGACCCTGCTCGTCAAAAAGGCGGTACTGCTCATTCAGCAGAATTACAAGCAGGATATTGGGCTTGAATGGCTGGCGGGGAAGCTGTTCGTCAACGCCAGCTACCTGAGCCGTGTATTCTCCGCCGAGACCGGCCACCCTGTAACATATTTCATAAATCTTCATCGTATCGAACAGGCAAAGCGCCTGATTCGTTCGACAAACATCAAACTCTGCGATGCTGCGGAGCAGGTTGGCTTCTCTTCGTCGGTCGTGTTTTCCAGCACGTTTAAAAAGATAGCCGGAGAGACGCCTACGGCGTATAGGAATCGGAACGTGTAGAAGATAGTTGCAACTCTTCATTATTATTATGAATTGTTATCTTCGCGTGTGACAAGGTTTCGGGCCCTTGATGATCACGCGGCGTTTCGAGTACTGATTAGTCTCGCGTAATCATTACGTGTTGATTAGTCGCGCGACGTTTCGGGCGCACAGTTGATTAGCGACGTTTCGGGCGCACAGTTGATTAGCGACGTTTCGGGCGCACAGTTGATTAGCGACGTTTCG
>QMCE01001590.1_pt1 | contig 12469 bp, 11 predicted proteins | sample 1821851 | NCBI WGS metagenome assembly QMCE01 (sample SAMN09453174, study PRJNA476694) | Termite gut metagenome, whole genome shotgun sequencing project. | isolation source: worker | host: Odontotermes sp. | place: South Africa:Pretoria | collected 2016-01-28 | reverse complement strand
CATGCGCCTGGCGGCTGTGCTAACCGTGGGCGCCTTTGCCACGCTGGTGGGCTATATCCTTGTCAACGGCGTTCCCCACATTTCTCTCGATTTATTCGCCTGGGAATACAATTCCGAGAATGTTTCCCTTTTACCGGCCCTCATAAACACCCTCATCATGACCTTTTTTAGCCTGCTCATCGCTGTGCCCTTCGGCATTGGCAGCGCCATTTACCTGGTGGAATACGCCAAGCGCGGCTCCAGGCTGGTGGCTGTGGTGCGCGCCACCGCCGAGACCCTATCCGGCGTGCCGTCTATCGTGTACGGGCTGTTTGGGCTGTTGTTCTTCGTTACGGCGCTGGGCTGGGGCCTGTCCATTCTGGCGGGCGCCTTCACGCTGTCCATCATGATTTTGCCCTTAATTCTGCGCACCACTGAGGAAGCCCTGAAAGCCGTGCCCGACAGCTGGCGCGAGGGCAGCTTCAGCTTGGGGGCGGGCAAGCTGCGCACCATTTTCCGCATTGTGCTGCCGGCGGGTGTACCGGGCATTCTGGCGGGGGTCATTCTGGCCGTTGGGCGCATTGTGGGTGAAACAGCCGCGCTGATATACTCTGCCGGCACTGTGGCCGATGTGCCCGGCAGCCTTGCGGACAGCGGCCGCACGCTTGCCGTGCACATGTACGCACTGTCCAGCGAGGGGCTGCACACCGACAAAGCCTATGCCACCGCCGTGGTGCTTTTGGTGGTGGTGCTGCTCATCAACACGCTCAGCGTCACCATCGCCCGCAGAATCTCAAGGAAGTCAGGGGAGTAAAAAATATGGCCGGCACAGATAAATTCAGCGTGAAAAACCTGAACCTCTTCTACGGGGATTTCCAGGCCCTGAAAAACATCAACATCGAGCTTTCCACCCAGAACATCACCGCGTTCATCGGGCCGTCGGGCTGTGGCAAGTCCACCTTCATTAAAACCCTGAACCGCATGAACGATTTGATTGAGGGCTGCCGCATTGAGGGCACCGTGCTTTTGGACGGCGAGGACATCTACGGCGCCATGGATATCAACGATTTGCGCAAGCGGGTGGGCATGGTGTTCCAAAAGCCCAACCCTTTCCCCATGAGCATTTACGACAACGTGGCCTATGGCCCGCGCACCCACGGCGTGAAAAACAAGGCCGCGCTGGACGAAATTGTGGAGCAAAGCCTACGCGACGCCGCCATATGGGAGGAAACGCGCGACCGGCTGAAAAAAAACGCGCTGGGGCTTTCGGGCGGGCAGCAGCAGCGGCTGTGCATTGCCCGGGCGCTGGCCGTGAAGCCCGAGGTGCTTTTGATGGACGAGCCCACCAGCGCGCTGGATCCCATCTCCACGCTTAAAATTGAAGACCTTGCCGCCGAACTGAAAAAACGGTACACTATCATTATGGTTACCCACAACATGCAGCAGGCCACCCGAATCTCGGACAAAACCGCCTTCTTTTTGCTGGGGGAAATTATTGAATATGGCGACACTGAGGCCATTTTCTCGGTGCCGAAGGACAAACGCACCGAAGATTATATTACCGGGAGGTTTGGCTGATGCGCAACCGATTTGACGAAGATATGACCCGCCTGCACGCTTCCATGATTGAGATGGGCGCGCAGTGCGAGTCGGCCATTGCCAGCGCCGTGAAGGCCCTTTTAGAAACCGACGAAAAAAATGCCCGGCGCACCGCTTCCCTGGAGGATACCATCAACGACAAGGAACGTGAAATAGAGGCTTTGTGCATGAAGCTGCTGCTGCGCCAGCAGCCCGTGGCCAAGGACTTCCGCCGCGTTTCCTCCGCCCTTAAAATGATTACCGACATGGAGCGCATTGGCGACCAAGCCGAGGACATTGCCGAAATTGCCCTGCTGGGCACCGTTTGCAGCAGCGGAAACCACCAAACCATCCGGGAAATGGCGCTGGCCACCATCGGCATGGTTACGCACGCCATAAGCGCCTATGTGGACGAAGACACCGCGCTGGCCGAACAGGTGATTGCCTCCGACGACGTGGTGGACGGCCTGTTCGACAAAGTGAAGCACGAAATAGCGGTGGAAATGGCCCAAAAGCCCGAGGCCACCGAGGCGGCCATAGACCTTTTGATGGTGGCTAAATATCTGGAGCGCATTGGCGACCACGCCGTGAACATCGGCGAATGGGTTATTTATTCCGTTACCGGCACCCACTACAAAGATGGCAAGAGGGCAGACAGCGAATGAACATTTGGCTGGTTGAAGACGACGAGGATATTCGGGACATGGTGGCCTACACGCTGAAGGCCTCGGGCTACGCGGTGCAAAGCTTCGACGCTGCACCCGCGTTTTTCCACGCCCTGCGTCCGGAATCCTTGCCGGGGCTTCTGCTTTTAGACATCATGCTGCCGGGGCAGGACGGCTTGTCCATTCTGAAAACCCTGCGCGAACGGGCGGATACCCGCAGCCTGCCCGTGATTTTGCTGACCGCGAAGGGCCAGGAGTACGACAAGGTGCTGGGGCTGGACGCCGGCGCCGACGACTATGTGGCAAAACCCTTTGGCATGATGGAACTTTTGGCGCGCGTAAAGGCTTTGCTGCGGCGCAGCGGCGGGCAGCCAGGCGGCCCCGCCGACACCGAGCTGCACAGCGGGGCGCTGGTGCTGAACCGGCAAAAGCGCACCGCGGCCGTGGACGGCGTGCCCCTTAGCCTGACGCTGAAGGAGTTTGATTTGCTGCAATATCTGCTGCAAAACCCCGGGGTGGTGCACACACGGGATATTTTGCTGGATCGCATTTGGGGTTACCGCTACGAGGGCGGCACCCGCACAGTGGACGTGCACGTGCGCGCGCTGCGGCAAAAATTGGGCAGCGAGGCCGCCCAAATTGAAACAGTGCGCGGCGTGGGCTATAAATTAAGCGATAAACAATAGCATTACATCTTCAATAAAGAGGGCGCGGCTTTGAAAAAACGTATTTTTATCAGTATTTGCGGGGTGGCACTGGTCATCCTGCTGTTGCTTAGCAGCTGTGTGGTGGCGCTGGCCTATGGGCAGGCCACCCGCGACGGCTTTGCCGCCCTGCGCGCCAATTTGCTGTACCTTTCCGCCGGGTATACCGCGGGTGGCCAGCAATACCTGCAAACAGTGCAAACCTCCGCGCAGCGCATCACGCTTATTGCGCCGGATGGCAGTGTTTTGTTCGACAATGCGCAGGATATATCCACCATGGGCAACCACGCAGACCGCCCCGAGGTGGCAGCGGCGCTGCAAAGTGGCTTCGGCCAGGCCGAGCGTCAATCCGATACCTTTGGTCAGCGGCTGTTGTACAGTGCCGCCGCCCTGCCCGGTGGCAACGTATTGCGGGTGGCCCTGTTCGCGGGCGACCTTGTGCAGCAGGCGCTGCGGCTTGTTCCATGGCTTTTGGGCATTTCGCTGGTGCTGGTGGTGCTGGCTGCGCTGGCGGCCCGGCGCATCACCGCCCGGCTGCTGGCCCCCATTAACGAGCTGAACCTGGACGCCCCGCTGGACGCCGAGGCCTACGACGAACTGGCGCCCCTTTTGCGGCGCATTGCCGCCCAGCAGGGGCGCATTGCCGCCCAAATGGATGAACTGCGGGCCAGCCGGGCCGAGTTTGACGCTGTGGCCGCCAGCCTGGGCGAGGGCTTGGTTCTTTTGAACAACAAAGCGCAGGTTTTGTCCATTAACGAAAGCGCCCGCAACATTTTGGATATCCGCCAAAGCGTGGATGACGCCCCGCTGCTGCTGGCCATTGCCCGCAACCTTGATTTGGACAATGTAATCAAGCAGGCGCTGGCGGGCCACAGCGCGCAAGCGCCACTTACCGCAGGTGGCCGCATTTACCGGGTGAGCGCCAGCCCCACCCTGCGGCAAAGCGAAGTGACCGGCGCCGTGCTGCTGCTGCTGGACGACACCGAAAAAATAGAGGGCGAGGAGCGCCGCCGGGAATTCACCGCCAATGTTTCGCACGAACTGAAAACCCCGCTCACCTCCATTTCCGGCTTTGCAGAGCTGATTCAAACCGGCATTGCAAAGCAGCAGGATGTGGCCGATTTTGCCGGGCGCATCCAGCGGGAGGCCGCCCGCCTTATCGCCCTCATCGACGACATTATCCAGCTATCCCGCCTGGATGAGAAGAGCCCGCTTGTGGAGTGGGAGGAACTCAATCTTGTCGATTTGGCCCAGCAGGTGGGAAAAAGCCTTGCCCCTGCCGTGCGGGAAAAGGAAATCCGCTTGGAAATCTCCGGCCCGGGCGACGGCCGCCCGGTAGTGCTGCGGGGTGTGCGCCCGCTGCTTGTTGAGATTTTGTACAATCTTGTGGACAATGCCATACGCTACAGCCCGCCCGGCACGCGGGTGACGGTGGAGTTGGAAAATCAACCCGGCGGCGTTACCGCCGCCGTGGCCGACAACGGCCCCGGCATTGCGCCCCAGCACCAGGCCCGCGTGTTCGAGCGGTTTTACCGGGTGGACAAAAGCCATTCCAAGCACAGCGGCGGCACTGGCTTGGGGCTGTCCATTGTAAAAAACGGGGCGGCGTACCACGGCGGCACCGTAACCCTGCAAAGCACCCCCGGTCAGGGCAGCCGCTTCACCGTTGCGCTGCCATTTGGGGCGCCGCAGGCATAAAAGCAGCTGTAGCGGCGTTTTTGGTTGTTTTCCCTCAACCTTGCGCCTTGCGCAAAGCTTGCCTTGTGGCGCGCTGATGGCAACGCATATCCTACGGCTTCCTGTCAAAAAATGGCGACTTGCCCGACACCGACAGCGGAATGCCCATAATCAGCTTATGCTTGCCCAAAAGCCCCAGTGCGGCCGCTGCCTTGCCAATGCTGAACATGATGCGGTTGTCGGCGTGCTGGCCTGCCGCCAGTGCCACCGCAGAGCCAAGCGCAATGCCCAAATCGATGGACGTGTACACGCAGGCCGCGCCCGCCGCCGCACAGGCCGCGCAATTCGCGAAACCACAGGCGCCGCACAGCTCATCCAGGCCCCGCGTTTTGTACTGTGCCCCCACCAAAACCACCGCGCCGCTCGCGTCTACATTGGCGGCATCACGCACAAAAAATGCTGCGTCGTCGCCAAATTCTTTTCCGATGCGGCGCATCTCCGCCGCCAGCTTTTCCTTGTCTTCCCCGGTTAGCACGGCGGTGTCCAGATGGTCGATGCCGCAGGCTTTTGGGGCGGTGCGCACCGCCGCGCAAACGGCGCAGGCCAGGTTCAAAACCGCTTGTTCCTCTGCTTTTTGGGATGATATCAACATAGCGTCCTCCTTAATAATAACGGTGTTTCCGGGCTGTCAATTTCAATTGTACCCCTTTTGCTCTAATTGGCAAGGGAAAAAGTGGGAGGGGAGTGTGCAAAACCCAAAAGCACCTGCCATTTCGCAACCAACTGCGAATTTGGCAGATGCTTTTTTGCCGCACAAAGGCGCGAAAGATGCTTACAAATTAGCGTTCTAGCGCAGCAATTGCAACACCTGCGAAGCCTGCGCGTTGGCCTGGCCCATCATGGCCTGCTGGGCCTGGGACAAAATTTGCTGGCGGATAAAGCTCATCATGCCCTTTGCCATGTCCAAATCGCGGATACGGCTTTCGGACGCTGTGATGTTCTCGTTGGCAACGTTCAGGCTGTTAATGGCGTATCCAAGCCGGTTTTGGGTGGCGCCCAAGTCTCCCCGTGTGTCCGACACAATGTCGCGGGCAGCGCTGATGCGGCTGAGCGCACGGGAGGCGGCCTCCTGGCTGGTAAAGTCCAGCCCTTTCAGGCCAAGCCCCGCCACAGACATGTTGCCCACGCTGATATTAACGGAGTTGTAGGCGCTGGCGTCCGGGCCAATTTGCAGGCGCAGGCCGTCGCTGTTGGGCTGGGCCTTCACCTGTATGCCGGCCTCGCCGTTTGCCTGGAAGGCCAGGCCGGTTTTGGCGTTGATGCTGGCCGTGATGGTGGATAAATCGTCGGCCGAAAGGGAACCGGCACTATCTGCCGACACGCGGATGAGATTGACATCCTGGCCTGCAAGCTTGCCGGCCACCGAGGCATAGTCTGCGTTGCTCACAAGGACAAAGCTTTCGCCGTTTACCGAGAATACAGCGTCGGACTGGTTGCTGCCGTTGAACAGCGTGAAGCTGTCCTTGGCAATGTCGGCCCGGGCATCGGTGGGGGCGGTCACGTCGGCGCTGATGCGCTGGGCGGCCCCGTCGTTCACCTGATAGCTGAAGCTTGAAACCTGCGGCGCGCGGGTGCCCGCGGCCACATTGGTAAGCGTAAGGCTGCCGCCCGCGTCGGAAGCGGAAAAGTCGCTTGAAATGGCGGCGTTCTGCATTTGGTCGGCAATGGCAGAGGCAAAGGTGCCGCCGCCCACGTCCGCCGTGATGGCGCCCGGCGCGGGCGTGCCCAGCGCATACGCGGTGCCGTCCGCCGCAACCATGCTCTGCAAATCGTCGCTAACCGTAAAGTTGAAGCTTTGGCTGGTGCCGTTGTTGAGGGACATTTGGAAACTGACGGTGTCCCCGGCAGAAAGGCCGCTTACATCCGGCATGGCGGCATATTCGTACATCCCGGCGGTGGCGGGGGTTTGCTCCACCGCAAGGCCGTTTACGCCCACCTGGCCGGTGCCGTCGCCAGAGAGGGTGCCGTCCAGCAGCTTTATGCCGTTGAAATTGGTAGCCTGCGATATGCGGTCAATTTCCTTCAAAATATCATCGGCTTCCCGTTGAATGCTCTGGCGCTGGCTGTCGTTCAGGATACCGTTTGACGCCTGGCCCGCAAGGTCTGTCAGGCGGTTCAACATCGAGCTTACCTCGGTGAGAGCGCCCTCCGCCGTTTGCACCAGGCTTTCGCCGTCCTGCGCGTTCAAAATAGAACGCTCCATCGCCGTCATGTAGCCGCGCATTTTTTCCGACACGGCAAGGCCGGCGGGGTCGTCTGCCGCGCTGTTGATGCGGTAGCCGCTGGACAGGCTTTGCAGGCTGGACATCAGCTTGAGATTGTTCATCTGCATGTTGCCATAGGTGTTCAGCGACATCAGGTTATTAATCATACTCATTTTTCTTGCCTCCCTGCAAGGCTGTGCGAAGGGTACAAAAAGCGGACTATGACCCAACGCATAGCGCTAAAAACCCACTATCCTGATTGCATTCTACTCCTAATAACGGCGCAATGCAAGCCCCTGGGGCCACAAAAACACGCCGTATGTGGTATTTTTGTAAAATCTGACAGGTTCTTTCCCAATTTTCGGCAGGAAGCATTGACGGTGCCACTTAAAAGGTGCTATTATTAAAATCGATTTAATAATGAAAACGGGGCTGCGGCAAAACAACATTGCCGCTTTGCGGCGGGGCGGCCCGGAAGAGGACGCAATGACCTTACTGCTTGTCATCATTTATTTGGCCTTTATCAGCCTGGGCCTGCCAGACGCACTGCTGGGCAGCGCGTGGCCCGCCATGTATGGCGGGCTTGGTGTGCCTATAGACAGTGCCGGCATGGTTACCGTTGTTGTAACCTTGGGCACGGTGGTCTCCAGCCTGCTTAGCGACAGGGCGAACCGCCGTTTCGGCACCGGGCCGGTAACCTTTGCCAGTGTGTGCATGACGGCCCTTGCCCTGATGGGCATTTCCTTTGCCAGCCATTTTTGGATGTTGTGCCTGTGGGCGGTTCCGCTGGGGCTGGGGGCAGGCTCGGTAGATGCCGCGCTGAACAACTTTGTGGCCCTGCACTACAAGGCAAACCATATGAGCTGGCTGCACTGCTTCTGGGGCGTTGGCGCTTCGCTGGGGCCCATCATCATGTCGTATTATTTGCTGCGGCGTGGCGCGTGGAGCGGTGGCTACCGCCTTATCAGCATTTTACAATTTGTGCTGGTGGCGGTGCTGCTGGCCTCGCTGCCGCTGTGGAAAAAGGCGCGTGTGGCGGCGGGGAACGATGGGAAGCCCACAAAAAACAGGCTGAGCACACGGCAGCTTGCGGCGCTGCCCGGCGCCAAGCAAGCACTGCTGGCCTGCTTTTTTTATTGCGCCACCGAGCTTACTGTTGGCCTGTGGGGCAGCACCTATCTTGTCACCATTCGCGGCCTTGCGGTGGAAACGGCCGCCAGCTGGGTGTCGCTGTATTATATCGGTATCACCTTTGGGCGGTTTTTGTCCGGGTTTTTGGCCATCAAGCTACGGCACAAGCAAATGGTGCAGCTGGGCCAGGCGGTGGTGGGCTGCGGCATTGTGGTTTTGCTGCTGCCGGTGGGGGGCTACCTCCTGCTGGCGGGCCTGTTCCTCATTGGCCTGGGCCTGGCGCCCATTTACCCCAGCCTGCTGCACGAAACCCCCCTCACCTTCGGCAGCGAGCATTCGCAAGCCATGATGGGCCTGCAAATGGCTTGTGCCTACGTGGGCAACAGCTTTGTGCCGCCGCTGTTTGGCCTTTTGGCCGCGCAGTTTGGCTACGGCCTGCTGCCGGTTTTTATGGCCATTCTGCTGCTGGGCATGGTGCTGGCTGTGGTGCGGCTGTATCAGGTAACCGCCGCAAGGCGGGCACAACAGTGATGATTTGACACGCCCTAAATCACTTTCTCCGGGTTCAGAATACACAAAGGGTCGAACGCCGCCTTGATGCCGCGCATCAGGGCGATTTGTTCGCTGCCCAGCTGGCGGCGCAGGTAGGCCCGCTTGGCCCAGCCAATTCCGTGCTCGCCGCTTACCTGGCCGCCCATTTCAGCCGCCGTGGCATACATTTCGTCAAACACGGCTTCGGTTTTGGCGCGCCAGGTTTCGTCGTCCATGTTGTCGCGGCACAAATAGATGTGCAAATTGCCGTCTCCGGCGTGGCCAAAGCTGGGCAGGCGCATGCCGCTTTTTTCCGCCAGTTTGTGGGTGAAGTGGATGTACTCGGCAATGCGGCTGCGCGGCACCACCACGTCGCACTCGTCCATTTGCGGCGTGCTGGCCTTGATGGCCTCTAAAAAAACGCCGCGCGCGCCCCAAACCGCGTCCTTGCGCTCGTCGGTGTCCACCAAAAACACGTCGGCTGCGCCGCCCGCAAGGCACGCATCTGCCAGGGTGTCGCAGCGGCGCGCCACCTCTGTTTTTTCGGCGCCGTCCACGGTAAACAGCAGGTAGGCTGCGGCGCGGGTGTCTGGGAAGCGTTTGCCCAAATAATCCTCGGCAAACAGGATGGTCTCGCGGCTCATGCACTCAATGGCAGTGGGGGCCGCCTCGCCGCGCACAATGGGCGTAAGCATGGCCAGTGCGGCGTCCATGGACGCAAAGGGTACCAGCAGGCTTACCGACACCGCCGGGGCCGGCACCAGCTTCAAAATGGCTTTTGTAATAACGGCCAGTGTGCCCTCGCTGCCAATAATCAAATCCTTCAGGCTGTAGCCGGAGGTGTTCTTCACCACCTTGCCGCCCAGCTGCATCACCTGCCCGCCGGGCAAAACCACCTCAAGGCCGCGCACATAGTCGCGCGTTACACCGTACTTCACTGCCCGCATGCCGCCCGCGTTGGTGCTGATGTTGCCACCGATGGTGGCGCTTTTTTCGCCGGGGTCGGGCGGGTACAAAAAGCCATTTTGCGTGGCAAAGCTGGCAAGCTCCATTAGTAAAACGCCCGGCTCCACCGTCACGGTCAGATTTTCGGTGTCCAGTTCCAGAATGCGGTTCATGCCGGTGGTTTCCAGCAGTATGCCCCCTTGCACCGCGGTGGCGCCGCCCACAAGGCCGGTGCCGCTGCCGCGCACCACCACCGGCAGCGTGCGCGCGGCGGCATGGCGCAGCACGGCGGCCACCTCTTTGGTGCTGTGCACCCGCAAAAGCACGTCTGGCATGCGGCTTGCGCTGCCCAGCTCGTCGTGGGCATAGTCCGGGTTTATCTCTTCGCCCACAAGGCAATGCGCGGGGCCCACAATGGCCCGCAAGGCTTCAATGTCGGACGTGTTTACCTGGCTATAAGGCACTGAGGGGCACCTCCTTTGCGGTTTGCAGCAGCGCGGGCAAAATCTCGTACAAATCGCCCACAAAGGCGTGGTGGGCAAACTGGAAGATGGGGGCTTCGGGGTCGGTATTCACGGCGGCAATGCAGTCGCTGCCCCGCATGCCCGCGGCAAACTGCACCGCGCCGGAAATGCCCAGCGTCACAATCAGCCTGGGCGCCACCGTGCGGCCGGAAAGGCCAATCTGCCGCCGTGCGCCGAACCAGCCGTTCTCAACCAGGGGCCGGGTGCAGGCCATTTGCGCGCCCAAAAGGCGGGCAAGCTCTTCGGCCAGGGCAAGGCCGGCCTTGTTTTTAAGGCCCCGGCCCACCGCCACAATGGTGTCGGCCTCGGCAATGTCCACCATCTTGGGTTTTTCCTGCGCGGCAATAAAAACCTCGGGCCCGCGCAAAAGAGGCGGCGGCAGAAGCATGGGAATTACCTTGCCACCGGGGCTTGCCACCGGGGCCGGGGCGCTGAACACCTTGTAGCGCACGGTGCAGAACTGGGGCCGGTGCCGCGGTGTGACAATTTGCGCCATGATGTTGCCGCCAAAGGCCGGGCGAATTTGCACAAGGCTGCCGTCCGGCTTCATTTCCAGGGCGGTGCAGTCGGCCGTGAGGCCGGTGCGCAGGCGGGCCGCCACGCGGGGCGCCAGGCTGCGCCCGGTGTTGGTGGCCCCTACCAGCACGCTGGCGGGCTTTCTTTTTTCGATGAAGTCCACAAAGGCGTTCACATAGGGTGTCATTACAAAATGGCTTAGGGCTTCGTTGTCGTAAACATATACTTCGTTAGCCCCATAGCGCAGCAGTTGGGTTGCGGCGGCGCCAAGCCCGCTGCCCACAAGCAATGCCAGCACCGGCTGGCCGCACACCGCCGCCAGCGCCCGCGCCTTGCCCAGCAGCTCCAGCGAGACCTTGTGCACCTGGCCGCCCTCCTGCTGGGCAAACACCGCCACGCCCTGCCAACTGGCCAGGTTTACGGCGGTGTTCTTTGGGGCGGCTTTTTCCAGCGTGATGGCCCCGGCAGGGCCATTTTTAACGCACAGCTTGCACATTTTGCAGCCGGCGTCGATGGACAGCACGCCGTTCTTGCTGTGGATGGCCCCAAAGGGGCACAGCGCCGCCAGCTGCGCGGCGCTTTCCGGCGTAATTTTTTCCTGATGGATGCAAAGCTTTTCCAAGCGCGGCGCCCCCTATATATATTTCAGTTCGCGCAAAAGCCCGGCCAACTGCCCGGCCAGCGCGGGTGCGCCGCCGGTGTGGGTTTGCCGCTTGCCGCCGGGCGGCGGCGGAAAGATGCGCTCCACCTGCGTGGGGCTGCCAGCAAGGCCATACAGGGCTTCATCCCGCTCGTCAAAATCGTCCAGCGTTAAAAGGCGCACGGCGTCTTGCTGCCCGGCAAACTGCCGCATGCGCCGGTAGGATGGCAACCGCGGCGTGTTGATGCCGCCATCCACGCACAAAAGGCAGGGCAGCGGCAGCCGCTGGCTAACAATGCGCATGCCGGCGTCCTGCCGCAGCGCCACAGCGCCATCTTCCAGCGCAAAGGCCAGCACGTTGTTCGCGTGGGGCAGGCCCAAAAACTCGGCCATCTCTGCGCCCACCTGGGCGGTGTCGCCGTCGGTGGTTTGCTTGCCGCACAAAATAAGGTCCCAGGGGCCCACAGCCTTGGCGGCCTGCGCCAGCGCGCGGGCGGTGGCCAGCACGTCTGCGCCTGCAAAGCGCCTGTCGCTAAGCAAAAACCCCCGCGCCGCGCCCATGTACAGCGCCTCGCGCAAGGCGGCCTCTGCCTGTGGGGGGCCCATGCTAAGTGCGGCAAATTCGCCGCCCGTTTCCTCGCACAAAGCGGCCGCCGCCTCCAGGGCATACAAATCGTAGGGGTTCAGTTTGGTGCTTGCCCCGTCGCGCTTTAAAACGCCGGTGGCCTCGTCCACCTGCACGTCGCTGGTGCCCGGCACCTGCTTGATGCACACAATAATACGCATAATATCAATAATTTTCCGCAAAAAAGGCCAGCAGCTCTTCCCGCAGGGCCTCTTCGTTTTCGCCGTCAATCTCCACGGTTACCGTTTCGCCCTGCTTCACTGCCATGCCCATCAGCTGGAACAGCTTTTTGCCGTCGGCGCGGCGCGTGCCGCACATCACGCTGATATTGGCGGGCACCTCTTTCAGGCGTTTTACCATAACACCTGCCGGCCGCGCGTGCAGGCCCAGTTCATCTTTAATGGTGTAGTCAAAGCTTGTCATTGTGTTTGCTCCTTTTTGCCGTTTGGTATTTTGGGGCGTGCGCCTGTTGCCGTTTCAGGCATATGTTCTAATAAGTATAGCATAGCGCACAGCGGGCGCAAACATAGCACTTTTGCGCATTTTGTTAAAAATTGTTTTATTCCAATAAAATAAACTGTGCAATTTCCATGATTTTTACCGATTTCTGTCAAAAATTACCGGCCCGGCCCAAATACCTTGTGGCGCCTTTGGCAAGTGTGATACGCTATAGCCGGATGGGATTAGCCC
>QMCE01001588.1_pt1 | contig 12472 bp, 7 predicted proteins | sample 1821851 | NCBI WGS metagenome assembly QMCE01 (sample SAMN09453174, study PRJNA476694) | Termite gut metagenome, whole genome shotgun sequencing project. | isolation source: worker | host: Odontotermes sp. | place: South Africa:Pretoria | collected 2016-01-28 | reverse complement strand
CGGTCGTACTTGTACATGCTCACCTCGCCCTTGTGCTTCTGCACGGCGGGGAGGGCGCGGATTTCGTCGAGCGCCTTCTCGAAGGTCTCGCCGTCGGTCAGGCGGCGGTCGATGGAGATGGCGCAGCTGTCCGCGACGGCGCAGCGGGAGGGCGAGGTGAAGAAAATTTCCGACACGGCCAGCGTGCCCTTGCCCAGGAAGGGATCGACGTGAAGCCTGTCGTTGAGCGCCCTGACCTCGCCCAGAATCTCGCCCATCTTGTAGATGGCGTTGTCGCCGCGCTCCGGCGCGCTGCCGTGGCAGGACACGCCCTTGACGTCGACGCGGATTTCCATCCGGCCGCGCTGCCCCCGGTAGATGCCCCCGTCGGTGGGCTCGGTGATGACCACGAACTCGGGGCGAACCTTGCCCTCGTTGATGATGTACTGCCAGCACAGGCCGTCGCAGTCCTCTTCCTGCACGGTGGCGGTGACGAGGACGGTGTACTTGTCGGAGAGGAGGCCCAGGTCCTTCATGATCTTCGCGCCGTAGATCGCGGAGACGATGCCGCCCTCCTGGTCGGAGGTGCCGCGGCCGCCGATTTCCGTTTCGTTCTCGTAGCCTTCGTACGGATCGAACGTCCAGTTGGCGCGGTTGCCGATGCCGACAGTGTCGATGTGGCCGTCGAAGGCGATGAGCGTCTTGCCCGAGCCCATGTAGCCGAGAAGGTTGCCCATCGGGTCGATTTCCACCTTGTCGAACCCGAGCTTCCGCATTTCCGCCGCGGCGCAGTCGATCTTCCCTTTTTCTCCCGCGCTCTCGCCGGGAATGCGAACCATGGCGCGGAGGAATTTGGTCATGTCGGCCTCGTAGCCTTCGGCCGCCGCCTTGATCTTCGCGAAATCCATTGTCAGACCCTTCCTAGTTTATTTCTCTGCGGGAACGGGATACGCCCCGCCCCAGACTATTTTGCGGTACATGTCGGGATCGGTGTCCCCCTCGGTGCTGAACAGGAGGACCCGCGACGAGGCGTCGAGCCCGAGCGCCTTCCGGAAATCGGCGTGCGCGGGATTGACGAGCGCCTCCAGAAGCGCGCCCAGGCCGGCGGCGCCGCTCTCCCCGGACACCACCCTCGGATCGCCAGCGATCGGAGCGCCCATGACGCGCATGGCGCGGGCGGCGGCGTAGTCGGGAAGGGAGACGAAGAAGGAGGTCTTGTCGCGGAGAATTTTCCACGAAATGGTGTTGGCCTCGCCGCAGGCGAGGCCGGCCATGATGGTGACGAGGTCGCCCCCGACATTCACGACCGTGCCGTCCGCCTTTGCGGCGGAGCGGTAGAGGCAGTCGGCCGCCCCGGCCTCGACCACCGTGGTGACAGGCACGTCGCCGGGGTGGCGGTTGGCGAAGAAGCCCTGCACCGCGCCCGCCAGCGAGCCGACGCCGGCCTGCACGAAAATGTGGGTGGGGCGCCGGACGCCCAGCTCGGCAAGCTGCTCCGCCGCTTCCAGCGCCATCGTGCCGTAGCCCTGCATGATCCAGCCGGGAATCTCCTCGTAGCCTTCCCAGGCGGTGTCCTGGATGACGACGCTGTTGGGCGTTTTGGCGCTCTCTTCCGACGCCAGGCGCACCGCGTCGTCGTAGTTCATGTCGACGATGGAGGCTTTGGCGCCTTCCTTCAGGATGTTGTCGAGGCGGGTCTGCGAAGACCCCTTGGGCATGTAGACGACGCTGTGCTGGCGTATCTGGTTGGCCGCCCACGCGACGCCCCGGCCGTGGTTGCCGTCGGTCGCGGTGAAAAAGGTGTAGTCGCCCAGCTCCTTCTTCACCTCGGGCGAGGTGAGCCGGCCGTAGCCGAGGTCGGATACGTCCCGCCCCGTCCTCTGGGCGATGAACCGGGCCATGGCGTAGGAGCCGCCAAGAACCTTGAACGCGTTCAGGCCGAAACGGTAGGATTCATCCTTGACGTAGATTCCCGCCACGCCCAGGGACGCGGCCAGCCTGTCCAGCGACGCCAGCGGCGTGCGGCTGTACTGCGGGAAGGAGGCGTGATACTCCCGCACCTTCCCTATTTCCTGCGGCGCCATCAAGGCAAGCTGCCTGGAAGCGTCCTCCTTCGGCATGTTGTTCCCGACCCACTTCATCCCGGCGCTCATGCGCTGCTCCTCCGGATACGGACTCCGCCCAAAAACCGGGAATGAGACACGGGCGTCCCCATCCCGGAAGCGAAAACCGCACTCAGCCCGTTCCGGAGGACGCCCTCATTCCTCGGCGCTCATATAGTTGTACAGCGTGTATTTCGATATATCGTAGTGCCTGGAGACCTTGTCGCCCGCCTTTTTGATGAGGAAGGCGCCCTTGTCGTTGAGAAGCTGAATGGCGCGAACCTTGTCTTCCTTCGTCATCACCGCCACAGGCTTGCCCACGAATTCGTCCGCCTCGGCAATCAGCTGATCCAGCAGGTCGGTGACGTTCGAGGTTATGGCGCCCAGCCCCTCCCTGTCCCGCGATTCGTTCGCGCTTGTCACAGCCTCCAGCGACTTCCGCGCCATTATCAGATCCGTGATGTCGTAATTAATGCCGAACAGACAGCTGGGCCTGCCTTTTTTGTCCCGCAGAAAAATGGAACTGGACTTGACGATGCGGCCCTCCCTGGTCCGCGCGAGATAATTGTAGCTGTCATGAACCCTGGACGGCTCTTCCTTGATCGCGCGCAGCGCCAACTCGGACGATCCGTCGCCCACCCTTCTCCCGGTGACATGGCCGTTTTCAATGGCGATGATGGAGTTTTCAATCCCGTGCCGCAGATCGTGAACCGTCACCTCGCAGTTGTCGCCGAACAGGCCGGCCACGCCCTTGGCCAGGCGTTCGAGAAAATCCTTGTCGTCCGCATTCATCCGCTGTACCTCCTCGTGAACTCCGGTGTGGGGAGGCGCGCCAGCGCATTCGCATTGTTTCCTCCCATTATACCACGCCCCCGCTGTTATTCAAATTATTTTTAGGTCAAAATACTTTTTTTTAGCTTTTCGCCTGTTTCAGCTTTTCCGCGCGGACGCGGCCTCCTCCAGGGCGCGCAAATCCTCTTCCGTGTCGATGTCGCGCAACGGGAGCGGGCTGTCTATGTCCACGGACAGGACGCTCCCGGGGTGGCGCTTTTTGAGCAGGCGCGGCGAATCGCCGTCCGGCAGGGTCAACAGCTCCTCCCGGAACGTCTCGGAGAAAAGCGCCGGATTGCCCGGACTGCCCGCATGGCGCGGAACGACGATGCGGCCGGGACTGCGGCGGGAAACGACGGTCTCGACGGTTCCGGCGTCCAGAAGCGGCTGATCGCACGGCATGAACAGATAGTGCCGCGCAGAGGAGACAGACACCCCCAGGCGGACGCTTTCGCACATGCCCCGCTCCGGGCGCCTGTTCCGCACCGCCAGCACGGGGAAGGCCCGGGCCTCCTCCTCCACCTCATCCGCGGCATAGACAAGTATCGCCTTCCCGTTCAGAGGGAGCGAGCAGGCCAGCTCCAGCGCGCGCCGGATCAGCGTTTTTCCCTGAAACACGCACAGCAGCTTGTTTTTCAACCCAAAACGCCGGGAAAAGCCGGAAGCCGGCAGAATAACGTCGACAGCGTCGGGCATGGCGTCCCTGCTTCCATGGTGCGTCATCAAACTTTTAGAGCGATTAAACCGCTGTATTGCGGGGCCAAAAAAATTCAGTTTTCACTATAAAGCCTTTGCCCGCAACTGTCAAACAGGAATCAGGCCGATTCCGGCATATTTTTCTTTCAAAAAATTTTCTTCACTAAAAAAAATTTAGATATTTTTCTCGATTTACCGGGATTCTGTGCTATACTCCATGCTATACCCCGCATCGGGCATCCGGATGCATTCCGGCTCCCGCGTTTTCACGACCTTTCCGCGACAGACTCGAAAACACCGTTTTCCGCTTGAAGATTGGAATAATAATGAAAAAACGTATTGTTCTCGCGCTCGGCGGCAATGCCCTCGGCAACACCCTCGAAGAGCAGATGCGCGCGGTGAAAACCACCGCAAAATCCATCGCCGACCTGCTCGGCGACGGCAATGAGATCGTCATCGCCCACGGCAACGGGCCGCAGGTGGGCATGATCAACATCGCCATGGAGGCGGCGCACAAGTCGGAGATTCACAGCCCCTTCATCCCCATGTCGGTCTGCGTCGCCATGAGCCAGGGCTATATCGGCTACGATCTCCAGAACGCGCTCCGGGAGGAGCTGCTGGATCGCGGCCACGAAACAGCCGTCGCCTCCATCATCACCCAGACGCTGGTGGACAAGGACGATCCCGCGTTCGCCAAGCCGACGAAGCCCATCGGCAGCTTCTACTCCAGGGAAGAGGCCGACGAGATGACGAAGCGCGGCTACACCATGATGGAGGACGCCGGACGCGGCTGGCGGCGGGTCGTGGCAAGCCCCGAACCGGTGGAAATCATCGAGAAGGACATTGTCACCACCCTCCTGAACGCCGGCCACCTCGTCATCGCGGGCGGCGGCGGCGGCATCCCCGTCATCCGGCAGGGCAACCACCTGAAGGGCGTGAGCGCGGTCGTGGACAAGGACCTCGCCTCGGCCCGCCTCGCCGAGCTGATAGACGCGGACTACCTCATCATCCTGACCGCGGTGGAGAAGGTGGCTGTCAATTTCAGGAAGCCTGACGAGCGCTGGCTCGACAACATCACCGTTGACGAGGCGAAACGCTACGCCGGGGAAGGCCAGTTCGCCCCCGGCAGCATGCTCCCGAAGATGCAGGCCGCCATGCAGTTCGCCGCCAGCCGTCCGGGGCGCAAAACGCTTATCACCCTGCTGGAAAAGGCCGGGGAAGGCATAGCGGGCAAAACAGGCACGGTCATCTCCATGTGACGCCGCGCCATTCCAGCGGGTACATCGGTATTCATGCCATCTTTCATGGTTCCCTTTCATGAGGAGGACTCCGTCGTGACAGTCATTGGAAACGGCCGCCTGATCACCCATAATCCGGAACAGCCCTATTTCGAGGACGGCGCCGTCGTCGTGGACGGCGACAGCATCATCGACTTCGGCTCCACGGGGGACATGAAGAAGAAACACCCAGGCGGGGACTTCGTCGACGCGGAGCGCCGCGTCATCATGCCGGGCCTTGTCAACGCCCACACCCACATCTACAGCAGTTTCGCGCGCGGCCTCTCCCTGCCGCAGGCGAAGCCGAACCGCGACTTCTCCGAAATTCTGGAAAACGTCTGGTGGCGCATCGACAAGGTTCTGGACATCGAGGACTCCCGGTACAGCGCCTACGCCACGGGGCTGGAGTCGATCCGCAACGGCGTCACGACCGTCTTCGATCACCACGCCAGCCAGAACCATGTCGAGGGCAGCCTGTTCGCCATCGCCGACGCGCTCACGGACATCGGCCTCCGCGCCTCCCTCTGCTACGAGGTGAGCGACAGGGACGGCGAGGCGACGGCGGACGCGGCGATCCGCGAAAACATCGCCTTCATCGATCACGCGGCCAAACAGGACGGCGACATGGTCAAGGGCATGTTCGGCCTCCACGCATCCTTCACCCTGAGCGCGAAAACGCTGGAAAAGTGCGTCTCCGCCATGGGGAGCCGCAACGCGGGCTTCCACGTCCACACAGCCGAAGGCATAGCCGATCTCCACGATTCGCTGGCCAAATACGGCAAGCGGGTGGTGGAGCGGCTCCATGACGCGGGCATTCTGGGCAAAAAAACCCTGTCCATCCACAACATCCACATCAACGCCGCCGAGATGGACATCCTCAAGGCGACAGACACCATGGCGGCGCACAATCCCGAAAGCAACATGGGCAACGCCGTCGGCTGCGCCGCAGCCCTCCACATGCTGGAGAAGGGCGTTCTCCTCGGCCTCGGCACAGACGCCTACACGCAGGACATGTTCGAATCCCTCAAGGTCGCCAACATCATCCACAAGCACCACCAGTGCAATCCCTCGATCGGCTTCATGGAAAGCCTGCGGATGCTCTTCGCCAACAACACGGCCATCTGCTCCCGCTTCTTCAAGCGTCCCCTGGGGATAATCGCAGCCGGAGCCTGCGCGGACGTCATTCTTGTGGACTATGCGCCGCACACGCCGCTCACAGCCGACACGATCGCCGGGCACATCGTTTTCGGCATGTCGGGACGCGCCGTGGATTCAGTCATGATCAATGGCCGCTTCGTCATGCGGAATCGCGCGATGACGACGGTGGACGAGGAGGCGGTTCTCGCCAAATCGCGGGAACAGAGCGCCGATTTCTGGAAACGGGTGAAAAAATGATCCACAGGCAACCTTGATGAATAGGGAAAGGCGACGACATGAGCACGCACGAACCCATCGATCAGAAGGACCCGCTTTTTGAGTTCAAGGGCAAACCGTCCCTGCCGCGAATCGTCCCCCTCGGCCTGCAGCATCTGGTGGCGGCCATCGTCGGCATCGTCACGCCCGCCATGATCATCGCGCGCCAGGCGGGTCTCGACGGAGCGGACAGCACGCTGCTCATTCAGTTGTCGCTGGTTTTTTCCGCGCTGGCGACGTTTCTTCAGCTCTTCCCCATCGGTCCCATCGGCGCCGGGCTTCCCGTGATCATCGGCATCAGCTTCGCCTACCTCCCGACCATGCAGGCCATCATCGGGGAATACGTGTCTGCAAACCCCGGCAACGGCAGGGGCGCCATCGCCGCCATCCTGGGCGCGCAGATCATGGGCGGCATAGCCGCGTTCTTCGTCGGCCTGTTCGTGAGGCAGATACGCCAGTTCTTCCCGCCGCTGGTCACCGGCACAGTCGTCTTCACCATCGGCGTCTCGCTCTACCCCACCGCCCTCCGCTACATCGCCGGCGGCGGCAGCCCGCAGACCAATCCTGTTTTCGGCTCCTGGCAGAACTGGTCTGTCGCCCTCATCACCCTGCTCATCGTGATCTTCTTCAACCACTTCACCAGGGGGATGCGCAGGCTCGCCTCCATCCTGATCGGCATGGTCTGCGGCTATGTGGGCGCGCTGCTCCTGACCCAGACAGGCGCGACTCCCGCGGAAAACCCCATGATCAACTTCTCCAACGTCTCGGCCGCGGGATGGTTCCAGATGATCCGGCCCATGCATTTCGGGCTTGAGTTCATCCCCACCGCCATGATCAGCATGATTGTCATGTACGTCGTCAACTCGGTGCAGGCGATCGGCGATTTCTCGTCGACAACGATGGGCGGCATGGATCGCCAGCCCACGGACAAGGAGCTCTCCGGCGGCATCATGGCCAGCGGCCTCTACAGCATATTCAATTCCTTCTTCGGCACCATGCCCACCGCCACCTACAGCCAGAACGTCGGCATCATCACCGTGACCCGCGTGATCAGCCGCAGGGTCTTCGCCTTCGCCGCGGTCGCCATGCTGGTCGCCGGCATCATCCCGAAATTCGCCGCAGCCCTGACCACCATCCCCCAGAGCGTGATCGGCGGCGCGACCATCTCGGTGTTCGCCTCCATCGCCATGACCGGCATCCGCATGATCGCCTCGGCCGGATTGACGGCCCGGAACACAGGCGTGGTGGGCCTGTCCATCGCGCTCGGCCTGGGCATCACCGCCGTGCCCGGCGCGCTTTCCGGTTTTCCAGGCTGGGTCGGCAGCGTTTTCGGTTCGTCGTCCGTGGTCATAGCCACTCTCGCCGCCATAGTCCTCAACCTGATGCTGCCCCAGGACAAGCCGGAAGGCTCGGGCTCTTCGTCGTGGCGGCTTTAGAAACTGCAGGCTCGTAATCAATCTCAACAATGCATGCGAAGGAGGGGAAGATCAGATGAGTGAAATCATGCGGCCCATGCCTTTTGCCCGGCTGATGAACTGGGCGCTCGGGGAGTACAGCCGCCGCGGAAGCGTCTTCGGCGTCCGCAAGGACAAGTTCTACGTCAATTCCTCGGGCGGGAGCATATCGATATTCGGCCAGCGGCTGGGCTCGCCCATCGGCCCGGCGGCAGGCCCCAACTCGCAGCTCGCCCAGAACATCGTCGCCTCCTACCTCGCCGGCTGCCGCTTCATGGAGTTGAAGACCGTGCAGAAGATGGACGGCGAGGAACTGAGGAAATGCGTTCCGCGCCCCTGCATCAACGCCGAGGACGAGGGCTACAACGTCGAGTGGAGCACGGAGCTCACGGTTCCCGAGGCGTTCGGCGAATACGTCAAGGCATGGATCGCCATCCATGTCCTCGGCAGGGCGACGCTCGTCGCCGGGGACAGGGATTTCGTCTTCAACATGAGCGTCGGCTACGACATAGACGGCATCAAGTCGCCCAAGATCGACAGCTACATAGAAGGCATGAAAGACGCCTCCGCGACCGACGTCTGGCGTGAATGCACAGCCTGGCTGCGGGACAACGTCAAAAACATCCCGAACGTCGGGATGGCCGACATCGACGCCATTTCGCCCCGCGTCAGCGACTCCGTCACCCTGTCGACCCTGCACGGCTGCCCGCCGGAGCAGATTGAGCTGATGGCGAAATACCTTCTTGAGGAAAAGAAGGTGCACGCCTTCATCAAGTGCAACCCCACCCTTCTCGGCTACAAAAAGGCGCGGGCGCTCCTTGACGGCATGGGCTACGGCTACATCGATTTCGACGATCACCATTTCCAGAACGATCTGCAGTACGCGGACGCGGTCGGCATGCTGCAGCGGCTGAAAGAATACGCCGCCGCGCGCGCGCGCGCCTTCGGCGTCAAGATCACCAACACCTTCCCTGTCAAAATCGCCCGCGGGGAACTGCCGGGCGAGGAAATGTACATGAGCGGCCGCGCCCTCTTCCCGCTCAGCATCAACGTCGCGGCCAGGCTTGCCGAGGACTTCGACGGCGCCCTGCCCATATCCTATTCCGGCGGCGCGGACGCGTTCAACATCGTGGACATCTTCAAGACCGGCATCCAGCCGATCACCGTGGCCACGACCATCCTGAAGCCGGGCGGCTACGGGCGCTGCCGCCAGCTCGCCTCGCTTCTCGAACCGCACATGTCGCCCGAGTGGAAGGGCATCGACAAGAGGGCTCTCTCCGCCCTCGCGGACAGCCTGCAAACGCGGAAAAACTACCGCAAGGAACACCGCCCCGCCGCGTCCAGGAAGACCGCCGAGCCGCTCCCCCTCTTCGACTGCTACCAGGCGCCGTGCAAGAGCGGCGGCTGCCCCATCGAGCAGCAGATCCCCGAGTACCTGCATCATGTCGCCCGGGGCGACCATGCCGCCGCGTTCCGGATCATCGCCGTCGACAACGCAGTCCCGTCCGTCACCGGCACGCTGTGCAACCACGCCTGCCAGGGGAAATGCACCCGGATGGACTACGACTCCCCGCTCCATATCAGGAACGCCAAGCTCATCGCCTCGGACACGGCGCAAAAAGCGTTCACCGACGCGCTGAAGCCGCCGGCGATCAAAACGGAGAAAAAGGCCGTCATCGTCGGCGCGGGCCCGGCGGGCGTCTCCGCCGCCCTGTTCCTGCGCCGGAACGGCGTCGCCGTGACGGTTCTGGAGAAGCGCGATCGCCCCTTCGGCATTGTGGAATACGTCATTCCCGAATTCCGCATCGCGTCCGGAACCATCCGCCGCGATTTCGAGATGGCGGAAAAGATGGGGGTTGATTTCCGTTTCGGCGTTCCCGAAGTCTCCGACATCGCCGCGCTGCGCAAGGAATACGACTTCGTCCTCCTCGCTGTCGGCGCGTGGAAGGAAAGCGCCCCGGCCGTGAACGAGGGCGAGGCGCGCATGCTTGACGCGCTCGCCTTCCTGGAAAATTCGAAGCGCAGCCGTTGCCGCGTGGATCTCGGCCGGAAGGTGGCTGTCATCGGCGGCGGCGACGTCGCGATGGACTGCGCGCGGGCGGCGGTCCGCGCCCCCGGCGTGGAGGAGGTGACCATCGTCTACCGCCGCACCCGCGAGTTCATGCCCGCCGAGGCGGAGGAAATCCGCCTCGCCCTGGACGAAGGCGTCGGGCTTGTCGAGCTTCTCGCCCCGGTGCGCTACGATCCCGGCGTGCTGCGCTGCGAACGGATGACGCTCTCGGATCGCGACGCGTCGGGCCGACGCGGCGTCGTCGGCCTCGGCGCATACGACGATCTCCGCTTCGACACGGTCATCTGCGCCACAGGCGCGCGCGTGGACGGATCGGCGTTCGCCGCGGCCGGCCTGAAGCTGGACGGGAGGAAGCGGCCCGAGCTGAACAGCGCCAACGAAAGCAGCGTCGCCGGCGTCTACGTCATCGGCGACTGCAGGGCCGGGCCGTCGACCATCGTCGCCGCCGTCGCCGACGCCAAACGCGCGGCGCGGGACATCCTGAAAAAGCTGTCCCTCGCCGACGATTTCGTAAAAATAGACGCGCCGCAGAATATCGAGACGCTGTACGGCAGGAAGGGCGTGCTCCGCGCGGAGCTGGCGGGAAGCCTCGACGCCGAACGCTGCCTGGTCTGCGATCAGCTCTGCGAGATGTGCTGCGACGTCTGTCCCAACCGCGCCAACGTGCGCGTCGCCGTGGACGGATTCCGGGACTCCGGCCAGATCGTGCATATCGACGCCCTGTGCAACGAGTGCGGCAATTGCGGCGTCTTCTGCCCCCACAAGGGCAATCCGTATCTGGACAAGCTCACGGTGTTCGAGAGCGAAGAGGATTTCCGCGACTCGAAAAACCGGGGCTTCCTGAAGACAGGCGTCAACGCCTATCTGTTCAGGCTGGAGGACGGCTCGGAACTTTCCTGCGGCCTGGGCGATCCGCGCGTGCCGGAGCGCTTCGCCGCCGTCGTCCGCGCGGTCGAGAAGGAGTTCGCGGGAATCCTGTTTTGATGATCCCGCTTAAGAGCCTGTTGTGGAATGCGGCAACAGGCTCAAAGAGGAGAATGACATGTACGCACTCACTGTGAACGGCAGGAGCGTCAGCTGCGGCGAGAACAAGAAGCTGCTGCACTTCCTCCGCGACGATCTCCGCCTCACCTCGGCGAAGGACGGCTGCGGCCAGGGCGCATGCGGCGCATGCACCGTCATCATCGACGGCAGGGCGAGCCGCGCCTGCATTTTCACGCTGGAAAAGGCGCAGGGAAAAACGGTGACGACGGTGGAGGGGCTTTCCCCCCGCGAGAAGGAGGTCTTCGCCTTCGCCTTCGCCGAGACCGGCGCCGTGCAGTGCGGGTTCTGCATACCCGGCATGGTGATGAGCGCGAAGGCGCTTGTCGATCAGAATCCGGAGCCGTCGGGAGCGGACATCAAAAAGGCTCTCCGGGGCAACATCTGCCGCTGCACCGGCTATGTGAAGATCGAGGAGGCGGTCGCCCTCGCGGCGCGTCTGCTGCGGACAGGCGAAGCCGTGCCCCGGCGCGAATGCGCCGGGCTGCTGGGGCAGGATTTCCACCGCGTCGACGCGGTGGAAAAAACGCTGGGAACGGGGCTCTACGTCGACGACATCGTCGTCGACGGCATGCTCCACGCCTCGGCGCTCCGGAGCGCGCACCCGCGCGCGCGCGTTCTTTCGATAGACAGCGCGGAAGCGCTCAGGCATCCGGACTGCGTCGCGGTGCTTACGGCGAAGGATGTGCCGGGCGAGAACAAGATCGGCCACCTCGAATTCATCTCCGACTACGACGTCATGATCGCGGTCGGGGACGTCACCCGCTTCGTCGGCGACGCCCTCGCCCTCGCGGTCTCGCGCAGGAAGGAAAGTCTGGACGCGATCAAGGCTTTGATCAGGGTCGAGTACGAAGTTCTCGAACCCATGACCTCGCCCGCCATGTCGCTGGCTCCGGGCGCGCCGAAAATCCACGAAAAGGGCAATATCCTTTCGCACGAGCATCTTGTCCGGGGCGACGCGGCGGAAACGCTCAAAAACAGCAAATACGTCGTCAGCAAAAAATACTCGGTTCCCTTTACGGAACACGCCTTCATGGAGCCCGAATGCGCCATCGCCATGCCGGAGGGCGACGACGGCGTGCTGCTGTACAGCGCGGGGCAAAGCATCTACGACGAGCAGCGGGAAGTGTCGCGCATGCTCGGAATCGAGCCGGCCAGGGTGCATGTCCAGGCGCAGCTTGTGGGCGGCGGCTTCGGCGGCAAGGAGGACATGAGCGTCCAGCACCACGCGGCCCTCGCGGCGTGGGTGTTGAAAAAGCCGGTGAAAGTCCTGTTCACCCGGCAGGAAAGCATCATGATCCACCCCAAGCGACACGCCATGGAGATGGAATTCACCACAGGCTGCGACGAGAACGGCCGCCTCACCGCGCTCAAGGCGGTCATCGTCTCCGACACAGGCGCCTACGCCTCGCTGGGGGGGCCTGTGCTCCAGCGCGCCTGCACGCACGCGGCGGGGCCGTACAACTATCAGGTCATCGACATCGACGGCACGGCCGTCTACACCAACAACCCGCCCGCCGGCGCGTTCCGGGGCTTCGGCGTCAGCCAATCCGCCGTCGCCACGGAAATGAACCTCAACCTGCTGGCGGAAATGGCGGGCATCTCCCC
>QMCE01001587.1_pt1 | contig 12475 bp, 11 predicted proteins | sample 1821851 | NCBI WGS metagenome assembly QMCE01 (sample SAMN09453174, study PRJNA476694) | Termite gut metagenome, whole genome shotgun sequencing project. | isolation source: worker | host: Odontotermes sp. | place: South Africa:Pretoria | collected 2016-01-28 | reverse complement strand
ATCTTTTGCCGGTACACATAGACGAGGCTTGGCTGGATAATATTAAGGCCGGAATGCCCGAATTAGCGCACCAAAAGAGGGAAAGATACGCGCGGGATTTTGGCGTCCCGGCGTTTGAAGCTTCGGTGCTCACGGGGCACAGGAAAATTTCCACGCTGTTTGAGGATATGGCAAAGTTAAGCGGCAGTCCGCAAGAGGCGGCGCGGCTTATCACCGGGGAGATAATGCGGTTAATGAACGCCTTGAACATATTGCCTGAGAATTTAAACGCAGACGCCGCAAAGCTCGCGGTCCCGGTGCGTATGGCGGCGGAGGGCAAGCTGAGCCGGAATGCCTGTAAGGAAACGGTTGAAGCCGTGTTTACCCAAAATGTAAACCCCGAGGAATATATTGCGAAAAATGGCCTGCTCATGAAGAATGACAGCGCTGAAGCGGAGCGGGCAGTCAGGGCGGCCATAGACGAAAATCCCGGTGCGGCGGCGGATTTTCGCGCAGGAACGGAAAAGGCTTTCGGTTTTCTTATGGGCCAAACAATGAGACGCCTTTGCGGCTCAGCCAATCCGGAACTAGTTGGCAAGGCTTTAAAAGAGGCCCTGCTGAAAGGAATGTGAATATATGAACGAGCTCGTGCTCGTGCTCGATTTTGGCGGGCAATACAAGGAGCTTATAGCAAGGGCGGTCAGAGAGGCGAGAGTCTACTCGGAAATACGGCCGGGGGATATTCCGGCTGAAGAGATCAAGCGGCTTGCACCGATAGGAATTATCCTTACCGGCGGGCCGAACAGCATTTATCTGACCGGCGCGCCTGTATGCGATCCGGAAATATTTGAGCTTGGAATACCAATATTGGGCGTCTGCTACGGCATGCAGCTTATGTGCCACATGCTTGGAGGGACGGTCGCTCCCGCGGGAGCGGGAGAATACGGTCGCGTTACTGTTATTAAATCCGCGCCGTCAAGACTGTTTGGCGGCGCGGACGAAAGCTTTACAGCACTTATGAGCCACAGGGACTGCGTCTTGCGCGTGCCGGAGGGCTTTGGCGTCACGGCTAAAACAAAATCCTGTTTGGCCGCCTGTGAGGATGAAAAAAGAAAGCTCTACGGTACGCAGTTTCACCCTGAGTCCGCCCACACGGCGGGCGGCAGGGATATAATAAAACGGTTTTTGTACGATATCTGCGGGGCGGCTGGAGATTACAGGCTGGACGGCTATATAGACTCAAAAATCACCGAAATACGCCGCAAGGTCGGCGCGGGAAACGTGCTTCTGGCGCTTTCCGGCGGGGTGGATTCATCTGTCTGCGCCAGTCTGCTCAGCAAGGCTATACCCGGGCAGGTGACCTGCATTTTTGTGGATCACGGCTTCATGCGCCTTGGTGAGGGCGATGAGATAGAGCGCGTGTTTTCAGGCAAAGAACTCCGTTTTATTCGTGTGAACGCCGGAAAGCGGTTCCTTGAAAAAATAAAGGGCGTCACAAACCCCGAGCACAAACGAAAAAAGATAGGCGAAGAATTCATCCGCGTTTTCGAGGAAGAGGCCGCAAAGCTCGGGAACATACCGTTTTTGGCGCAGGGAACGATATATCCCGATATCGTGGAGTCAGGCGGCGCGCACGGCGCGACTATAAAAAGCCACCACAATGTAGGCGGGCTTCCCGAAAGACTTGCTTTCCACGAGGTCATAGAGCCTTTAGCCGGGCTTTTTAAGGACGAGGTGCGCGCGCTGGGGATAAAGCTGGGCTTGCCGGAGCCGCTCGTATACCGCCAGCCGTTTCCGGGTCCGGGGCTTGCAATCCGCGTTATGGGGGAGATCACGCGGGAAAAGCTGGAGGTTTTGCGGCGTGCCGACGCTATCCTCCGCCAAGAATTGGACAAAATGAAACGCAGGCCCGACCAATACTTTGCCGTATTGACCGAGACCCGCTCTGTTGGAGTAAAAGGCGACGACAGGACATACGAGCCTGTGGTGGCCTTACGCGCGGTAACGACAAACGATTTTATGACATGTGAGTACGCGGGGCTTCCGCACAGGGTACTGCGGCGCGTGTCCGCGCGCATAACGGGGGAGATTCCGTCAGTAAGCCGCGTGGTTTACGATATAACGGGCAAACCGCCGGCCACAGTGGAATTCGAGTGAGCGGCGCAGCTTACGCGGCTCTTGCCCAGCTTCCGCCGGGGAATATAAAAAACTGATCGTTTCCTTCGGTGATGCGCCACGCTCCCAGCCTGCGCACCCATGTCGCGGCGTCGGGTTCTTCAAAGCCCAATTGGCTGAGTATACCGTTTAACACGTTTCGCGGTTGCGGGTAGCCGATGTACTGCAAGTGCTCGCCCGAAAACACGCCGCCCTCAAACTCAAGTCTGCTCCGCGCGGAGTAGGCCCTGCGCAAATTGGCGAGGGCTTCTTCCGGGCGGTCTATATACGTAGTGATCATTTCCTCTATTAACGCGACCTTTTTGCCAAGAGCGGTCGCGCTGCCGTTTGAGGAAAGCCGCTCGGAAAAGCCCGCTCCGTCCTGCGGCCTAGCAAATGCGTGGCCGAAAGTTTCGGCAAAATCCTCAATAAGGCTGGTTGTGGCGTAGCCGGAGATAAATATATTTTCGTCCGGGTTTATAAAATTGATATACGGATCGTACACATAACCGCCGTTAAGGCTGGACCACTCGTCGCGCAGGGCGGAATTGTCGTTAAGCTCGCCGCACATGACATAGAAAGCATGGCCAAATTCGTGCACGAGAGCGATCGGATTTTCGCCGGAGATTATCGCCCGCCCGCTGGACTTGGGCAAGAAAATAAGTATGCGCGCTTTTGGGTGTTCAAAGGCGGCCATGAGTACGCCGCCCCGCATTTGGTAGGTGTCGCTGGCCAACACGTATTCTATCCTCAGCCGCGAGCCGCCTCTGCGCTCATAATAGCCCGACACCTGCTGCACCATCTCCGCGCTGAGATTGGAAAAGGCAAGATCAAGCGTTTCAAGGTTGTTGAGCGTAATGGCAGGGGAGCCGTTTGGTTGCTCGGGAAAGGCTATGTCTATACCGTACTTGCCGCTTAATTCCCGCGCGCGCTCTTCTACGGAAATTTGCTGCCCGGCGTCAGCCGCGAACGCGGAAAACACGACAGAACCGCACAACAACAGTGCCGCCGCCAACAGTACAATTATTCTTCGCATGAGCCTTCTCCTTTGTGCATCTAAGAAAAAGCTTAACAATAAAATATGAATAAGTCAAGTAAACAAATTTAAGCTTGTTCTCTTTTACGACAAATATTCAGCCGTTATAAAAATATAATCAGGATAGCGAACCGATTAGGGACACAAGGAGCCGGCGAATGGAACAGGGCGTGTATGTTGACGTGCTTTTGGCGACAAATTACGCCGTCAACCTGTGTATTATCCTGTGCGTGGCACGGTTTTCCGGCAGAAGCCCAAAAAGACGTAGAATAGTCGCGGCCGCGCTCTTAGGAGCCGCAACCTCGCTGACTATTTTTTTACCCCTTATGGCGCCTGTGCCGTCAATATTATTAAAGCTGTGCGTTTCGGCGGCGGTGGTTCTGGCGGCGTTCGGGTATGTGAGCGCGAGGGCGTTTTTGGGACAGATGTTTTTATTATTTGCAATAAGCTTCTGTTTTGCCGGCGTCATGCTCGGGCTGTGGCTGCTGTTTGAACCGCCAGGCATGGGCTGGAACAACGGCGTGGTGTACTTTGACATTTCCCCGCTGCTGCTCGTTTGCTCCACGGCCGCCGCGTACCTGCTGCTAAGCCTGTTTTCGCGCATGACCCGGGGAAAAAGCCTCCCGCGTGAGATATACTCCGTTCGCGTATATTTTAACGGAAAAACGGCCGCCGTGCGCGGGATGGTTGACACAGGCAATCGTTTAAAGGAGCCGTTTTCCGGCTCGCCGGTGGTGGTATGCCGGGTCGGGGACCTTGCGGGAATACTTCCCGCCGAGATGGTTGAAGCCGTGCTGAAAGGCAAGCTCGCGCCTGACGACGCGCCGGTGGGGGAGGGTGTGCCGCGGCTGCGTGTGGTGCCATACGCGAATGTCGGCGCGGGCGGCGCGCTGCCTGCGTTCAAGCCTGACAAAATAGTTATCGAGGCCCTGAGCGAAAGCCTGACGGCGGATGACGCTTATGTTGGTATATCGCGGGAAAATATCGGCGACGAAAGCTACAACTGTCTTTTAAGCCCTGAGCTTATGACATTTAAAACACAAAAACAACCTGAGGTGGCGGCAAGATGAAAACTGCGGAAAAAACCATGTTCGCGAAGCTTGCGGAATTTTTTATTCTTCGGTTCGCAAGGACGAAGATTTATTATATCAACGGGCCGGACACACTTCCGACGCCGCTTACGAGAGAAGAGGAGGCTCTTGTATTCTCCCGCCTCGAGCAAAACGACGAGGACGCAAAGCAAGAGCTTATCGTCCACAACCTGCGTCTGGTGGTCTACATAGCGCGCAAATTCGAAAGCTCCGGCGTGGGCGTGGAGGACCTTATCTCCATAGGTACGATCGGGCTTATAAAGGCGGTTAACACCTTTTGTCCGTCGCGCGGGATAAAGCTTGCCACCTACGCCTCACGCTGCATAGAAAACGAGATACTCATGTACATGCGCAAGTGCCAGTCTCAGAAAAACGAGGTGTCTATCGACGAGCCGCTGAACATAGACTGGGACGGCAACGAGCTGCTGCTTTCAGATATTCTTGGCACGGACGTAGACAGTATAAACAGGCCGATAGAGCAGGCGATAGAAAAGAAGATTCTGCTTGAGACAGTCGGCAAGCTCTGCGAGCGCGAAAGACGCATCATGCAGCTGAGGTTCGGCCTTGTGGACGGCGAGGAGCGAACTCAAAAGGAGGTCGCGGATATTATAGGGATCTCACAATCGTACATATCGCGGCTTGAAAAGCGAATTGTAAAACGGCTTAAAAAGGAATTGGAGAGAATATCATAACGCCAACGGGGTCCCGCTTATTCAGGCGGGACCCCGTTGTTAGTTGCGCCATGAGTCTTTAAAAGCCCCACCACTTTCATTAGATAAGGCGGCAGAGGTATGTTCATGCGCGCGATGTTTTCCAGTATGGAGATTATTTCGTTGACGACCAGCCAGACAGTTACCACAGCCGCAACCGTGCCTCCGGTGGAAAGGTCAGCGCCAAGCTTTTCCGCCGACTGTGATATTACTTCGTCGCAGAGCAGCGCTGCCGCCACGACCATGAATTCGCCGATTTTTTTTAGAAGCCCGCGTAAACCAACTGAACTGGAGAGTTCCCGGCAATACGCGGCGGCTATCACACCGGTTATGTAGTCCAGCGCTACCGCGACGATGAAAAGCCACAGCAGGTCTCCTAAAGCGTCCAGCCGCAGCGCGGCCGCCGCGAACAAAGACGAAATTCCCGCCTTAATTAAAACACCGGGATTATCCGGCATAGGATACCTCATTCCTTTCACCCGTATTATGCACATACTCCAACATCTGCCTTATACCGTAATCCAGGTCCCAGGTCATGGCGTAAAGTTGCTGCCGGCGCTCTGTAAGCGCCTTTAACCCGCCGCAAGGGGCTTTTGAGTTTTGGGTTATGTAATATATTTGCCTGTTAAGCTCCCGGATGCGGTCGCGCAACATTTGCCGGCTTCGCCTGTATTCAATTATCGTGTCGGATATACTGTCATTAATTGCGCACATTGGTTCTTATTTCTCCTCTTACCTCACCGTATTCGTCATCTTCGCGCATAAGGTCACGCTTTACTCGCTCACAGATTGCCATATAGAGCTCAACGTATTCGCGGATCTCATTTTCCGCGTTTTTTATTGTTTTGCACACCGTAGACGAACCGACGCCCCACAGCTTGCCTATGTCGGTTTTGTTCATGTTCTCGCAGTAAAAAAGACGTAGCTGCTCACGCTGTGTTTCTGTTAGACGCGTCTCAAGCGCAGCGCGAAGAGCGAGCCTAAGATGCCTGAGCTGCTGGCTGTTGTCCCCGCCAATGCGCAGGTGAGAAGGCAAAAGACGCTTGTCCGAGGCCCACATCGGCAGTTTTTCAAGGCCGTAATGCTCAACTATGCTCCGGGGCATTTATCACTCCTCCACCTCGAAAACCTTTGTTCTATTTAATTATAGCATTGATTTCAAAATATGTCAATATAAATTCAATAAATGGGAAACAAAAGATGTAATAGTATATTTATAACGGTATATGTCGGATTTTGTCGTTGCTATGTTTGAGATTTAGCGGTATAATTTATTAGGGTGACAGCTGTGAAGAACATAATTGTTTTCCTTTTCATATTGGTAAATGCAAGGATATAAAAAAACACCCTTTCACTTACAGGCAGAAATCAGCAAAACGCGTCCAAATCTTGGACGGAAGCAGTTATAAAGCCATTATATAGGAGAAAAGCAATGCGACATCTTGTTAAGAGAATAATCTGCGTCTGCACGGCTATACCCCTTGTAGCCTGCTCCGCAAAAAAGCCCGCCGCCTCCGAATGGAAAAGTGTGTATTTGCAATTGGTGATGGACGGTATTATAGGAACCCGCGACCTCTCTGGAATTGCAGTGAATTATGGTATTGAACTGTATGATATGGACTTTGACGGCGTTCCAGAATTACAGGAACGCGTGTCCGCACACTACAATGACTACTGCATGTGGTTTGTTGCGGACGGAGGAGCAAGACAAATCACTGGCAGAATATCTTTTAGGCCTGAATGGGATGACATGACGGAGTTTGTCAATTTGTTCAGGCATAATGAGACAAGCGAAGTCGTTGCGGTTCATGCTGCGGGAAGTGCGTTTTTTACTGACCGTTATTGCTTTAGTCCCATGAACGACAGCGGTATTTGGGGGCTTGATTCAATTTGGGGTACTAGCCCTTACAGAATAGACATGCCCCAGATAAAATATACGCGAACTGACGCGGATGGCGTTGAACATGAAATAACTGAGCAAGAGTATCAGGTATGGATGGATTCGATTTCTAATGAATGCACAAGACTTGCCGGTGAATTTTTGCCGCTTAGCGATTATTTCGAATTCAGCGAAGATACGACGGAGGCTTTCAATGAAAAGCTTGAGAAAGCCTCCGCCACCATCAGCGACTATTTTGACAGATATGACGGGATTCCAAATATGGTTTACGAGGAATATGAATTGCCGAACGTCACCAAATAAAAAAAGTATTTCCACCTATGGTATCCATCCATTCTTTGCCGGGTTCTACATCGCCTTCCGCAAGATAATACCACACATCGTATGGCCTGTCACAGTCAAATGGATTAGGTACCCACGATTCTAATGTCGTACGTATTTCTTCCGGGGTATCCAAATTAGGGTTGCAGGCAGCCGATACGAGTATTTTTGCGAGACGAAGGCTGTTTTCCCATGACTCTTGAGAATCCACAGGTTCCTGAACCTTGTGTTCTATATACGGGTGGCTTTTTATGGAGGATCCTATTTCTCTACTCAATATTCAATTCGCATGAGACATTTATCCGGGCGTTTTTGTAGCGGCTCTGCCAGTCGAACGCGCGCCATTCCTGTATAGTCAGGAATCTTACGCTCAGGTATCTGCCAAGCTGCAACACGTCGCTATCTAACTCCTGCGTTTTTTTTATTAATGCGCCCAGCTCAGACTCCAGCTGCCGCCGGGTGTGGCGAAGCAGGAGTTCGCGGCCCTCCGCCGAAGAATAGTCCGCTTCACGGTTTTGTACCATCGCCGCGCTCAGGCTTAGCCTTGCGGTAATGTCGATATGAACGACGCCGCTTTGGTCGATGTTTGCGGTGACACTTGGCTTGCCGGCTGAGTTAGAGATAAAGGCCACGTAGCTTTCCGCGTCGTGGCAGTCCGGCACAATATACGCGCCGTTTAACACCGAACCGTTTAAGATTTCCCAACTTGCGGTTTCGCGCGTGTCAAGCGTTCCGACCAGCTTGTCCCCGCGCAGGACTGCCATCCCGGAAATTTGCTTCTCGTATTCGCCCTTTATAGGCGCTGAGCCGGGCTTATATCCCGTGATGAATCTGCCTGATTCCGGACTTGTCATAGTCTTGGCGCCGTCCGCGACATCGGCGTACAGGGCAAGTGCTCCGCCATATTCGGAACGCAAGGATCTTAAAAGATGCGACATCGTCATAAAGCCGTAGGCAGTTGTTCCGCGCTTGCGCTGTGTAAGAAGCTCCAGCGTCATGGGCAGGGAGGAGCTTTGCGCCGGGTCCCCGGATCGTAAATATTCTTCTGCGGGGCATTTGCTTATAATTACCGCCGTATTGCTTTTGATCTCTCCCCGATTACCGGCCGGGGCGATGATTCCCTCTATGCCGTCCTTAGCGAGTTCCTCGGAAATAACGATCATCTTAACATGCTCCAGCGACACGTGCTTTGGCACGACGGTCCCGATAATATCCGCCAGGGCGAGGCTCGAAGGGGCCTCAACCGAAAAAATATTCGCACCGGCTCCTGCGTCACCGCCGGGCGCCGCCTCCTTGCCGGTCTCCGGCATGAGAGTAACGGTTATTTTGTACTTTTCCACTTCGCCTTTATCATAACCTAAAACCAGTGCCGGAACTTCCTCGTCCGGCTCGCGGTGGCTGCCGCAGCCGGTGAAAAGGCAGAGCAACAGCAACATTACAAGCAGCAAAGAGGCGGTCTTACCCGTGCCGACGCCTTTTCCGCGAAGGAAAGCGATGAAAAATGTCACTATTCCAAATCCGGCAGCGCCGATGAAGCTGTAGCGCTCAAACAGGAACAAGAGGCGCTCGGCGAGATATTTGTTTTGCGAGAGATACACAGACGCGAGCACGAGCGCCGCACCCAACGCAGCCACAAGCAAGGGGCGGGGCTTTTCTTTAAGATTCGCCGCGCGTAAACACAGTATTTTTATCGCGGCGAGTCCCACCGACAATATAGCCAGCAGACCGAAGCAGAACATCATGAGAAATACAGACTCAAACCGTTGAAAGAACCTGCCCAAATATGTTGTCCGGGCAAGCTCCAGCATACCGGAGACGTTTACAAGGCCTTGATTATACGGCACGGCCATGTTGAAACAAAGCGTCGCCAGCACGCTTGTAATGCCAGCGAAAAGTATCGCGCGCCTGGCCGAGCGCGGGAATGCGTCCGAGTCGAAGTGGCCGGAGAAAAAGGTCGCCGTGATGAACGGCAGAAAGGCCGGAAACAACCCGAAGCCCGCGCGGACAGCCGGCTCAAGACCAAAGCCAAGCACCGGAGCGAGTAGTTTTAAATCGTACTCGTGAAACGAGAGCAGCAGTATCAGATAAACAGAAGCCGCGGCGGGGAAGAAACAAAACGAGACCGTCCTCGCAAGCCCGCGGAAGGGATAACAGACAGCAACGCAGGCCACTGCGGTGAACAGCGCGGCGATTGTCCAGCCGTGGCCCTGCGTGTAAGCGTATGTTTCAAATAGCTGTGAAAAATCACTCAGCATGAGCGAGAACACCGCGAAAAATATTATCAACAGCGCAAGAAACAGCAAGCGGGAGAAAAAGCCGCCGTAAACCTCACGGATTACCTCGAGCAAAGATTTTCCCCTGAATCTGCGCAAAATCAGCGAATAGAGCCCGAATACCGCGAAGATAAGCGCGAAGCATACAATCTGCGAGATCCACCCTGCGGCGCCCGTAGAGGCACTTAAAAGTGAGATGCTCCCATCGCATAATCCGAAAAAAAACATGACGCTCATCAGCGAAAAGGCCTCGAACCGGCTCAGCTTTGTGGGATTTTGTTTCATAAACTTCACCTACCGGTTTTTGTGCTTGTCCCAGGCTCTGGCACCGCGAGGGTACATGCCAGGCCTTTGGGGTTTAAGCTCGCGTGGCCGCAAATGCTGCCGCCAGACGGGCGTCTGCCAGAACATCGAAAAGCCCGCGCTCCACTTGACCGCCTGAATAGAAAGGAACGGAATGCCGAAGGATTCCTGATTAGTGAGCATTATAAGAAGTATAAAGCACGCGGCGGAGATACCCGCAAAGCCGAGCAAGGCGCCCAGAAAAATGAACATAAGCTTTATAATCCTTAGCCCGAAGGCGAGGTCATAGTCCGGCAGGGCGATGTTTCCGACGCCGGAAAGCGCGACTATTATCAATGTGACGGGACTGACCATGTTTGCCGAAACAGCCGCCTGTCCGAGTATAAGCGCGCCCACGATCCCTATAGCGCCGCCAACGGACGCGGGAGTTCGCAAACCGCCTTCGCGCACAAGCTCGAAGAACAGCTCCATCATCAAAACCTCGAACAAAGAGGGGAGAGGTATTCCGGCTCTTGCGACGGTTATCGCTCCCAAAAGCTGGGTTGGTATCATGTCGCGGCTGTGCAGCACGACCGCAAGATAAAGCCCCGACAGCACAGTAGCGCAAAAGAACGCGAACACGCGGATAAGCCGTGAAAAAGTACCGCTTGTCCACCGCTGTGTATTTGATTCCGGGGAATCCATAAGCACGGAAAATGTGACAGGTACAATAATGGCAAAGGGCGAGCCGTCGACGAAGATGACCACGCGGCCAAGCGAGAGCTGGTGTGCGGCGCGCTCCGGACGTTCTGTAGAGAGAATTGACGGGAATAGCGAAAAAGGCCGGTCCTCGATCATCTGCTCGAGCATACCGGTTCCCATTATAAAGTCGCCTTTTATGTTTCGAAGCCGCTCACGCACCGTTTTAAGCAGACCGGGATTAACTATGCCGTCCATATACATCAGCCCGCACAGCCCGCGGTTGATCTCGCCTATACTGAAGAACTCAGTCACAAGGCTGCTTGATTTTATAATTCTCCTCACCAGCGTCAGATTCGTGCGTATCGGCTCCGAAAATGCCTCCTGCGAGCCCTTTACCACGCTTTCGGTCCTGGGGGTGGAGACGCCGCGACGGTCAAAGCCCTTAGTCTCGCAGAGTACGCATTTGTCGCTGTCTTCTGTAAATATCGCGCAGTCGCCGGAAAGTATCCCGAGCACGACCTCGCCGGCGTCGCTCGACATCCTTGTGGAGACGGTGTGCACAATATCCGCCGCAGGCCTGTTTTGGTTATTGCAAAGCCGTAGTGGCCTGATTATAAGCTCGCCGATCTCCGCGCGGGCAACCATGCCGTCTATGCACGCGATATAATAGCGCCGGCCGTCTGCCGCGGTGAATTTGCGTCCGATAAAATCTCTGTTCCTGCCGGCGCGAAACTCTTTTTTAACGCCCGCGATATTCTCGCTCAACCTTTGAGAAACCTTGCCGTTAAGGATAAAAACAACCCCCATATAGCGATTAGAAAATAAAAATAGAAAATAGTAGAACGGGCGAACCGCGTCTATTTTCTATTTTTACTTATTATTTAGTTAAACTTACCGATTATACGATAAATTTAAATACGGAACCCTTTCCTGTACAAGGTGATCCCAATCTGTGTGAGTATCGGCATGAAAAACATGCCTGTAAAGCCAAAGACCTTGTAACCGAAAAATATCGCTGTGAGCGAAATTATTGGGTTCAAACCCAATTTGTCGCCGACTATTTTTGGCTCCAGCATGCTGCGGACAAAAGCAAGCACGCCCCAAAGCAGCAACAGTCCGACTCCAAAGAAGGTGTTGCCTCTGATAAGCTCGGTTATAGCCCACGGGGCCAAAGCTGCGCCAGCGCCAAAGACAGGCAGTGCGTCCAGCAAAGCGATTCCGGCCGCGATGACCAGCGCGTTTTCTCTTCGCAGCAGCAAAAGTCCGATAGAAAGCTCACAAAAGGTGATAACCATTAGCGTCAACGCGGCGCCAAGATATTTGAGCACTGCGTCAAACAGGCAAATCCTAGCCTCTCTAAGCACTCGCAAAGCCTTTGGCGGCGTATGGGCTTTCAGGTATCCGGTGGTTTCTTCAAAGCTCAGGCTAATAAAAAACGAAAGCATGATTGTGAACAGGACTGTCAGCAAAAAAGAAGGCACTTTGCCTGTGAGGCTTGAAATGAACTCGAGACCGCCGCGTGAGATATTAGTAAAAAGGCTCTGCAATGCGGGGGCAAGAGCGCTGCCAAGCTCGGGGGGGAGGCGAAGCTGCTCGGGCAGGCTTGCGGCAAAATTGGCGTATGCTTTCCCGAGAGATTCCATGGCAGGTTCAAGCGAGCCGTAGTAATATCCCGGCAAAAGCGGCAAAGCGCTTCGCACAGCCGCGAACAGGCCCGCAAATATCAGCAGCGCAGCCCCGCCCAAAAGCGCATAAGCGGCGACCATTACCAGTACTGCCGCAAGCTCGCGGCGCAAGCCCAAGCCCTTTACAAGACGTTGCGACAACGGATGCGCCGCAGAGACCGCGCAAAAGGCCAAAATTAGCGGCATAAGGTAACCTGCAACATATTTTAAAGCGAGATAGCAAATCAGGCCTATGATGGCCAGATACGCCGCATTTACGATAAATTTGACCTTGCGTGTCGTTTTTTCGTCCATACAATCACCTTTTTAGAATGTGGATATAACATTATAATATTTATAAAT
>QMCE01001633.1_pt1 | contig 12480 bp, 10 predicted proteins | sample 1821851 | NCBI WGS metagenome assembly QMCE01 (sample SAMN09453174, study PRJNA476694) | Termite gut metagenome, whole genome shotgun sequencing project. | isolation source: worker | host: Odontotermes sp. | place: South Africa:Pretoria | collected 2016-01-28 | reverse complement strand
CCGAGGTTTCACCGTTTGGATTTACGGTGAAAAGCGTTTTTGACGATGTTTGCGGAAAGACGTTCTCCGGCGAAGCGGAAACGCTGTGTTTTGTGTTGGAAAGAGGGGAGAAGTAGACGAGTTTACCCTCGCGCTCCTTCAATATGACTTTTTTATACGTATACGTACTCAACGGACGGTTGTCGCAGTCAAAGGTGTGACCTGCTACAAGCGTTTCGGGGTATGCGCTCACCACAAACAGCGAGTGGGTAAATTCTTTTTCGTCAAAACTCAATTGCACGATATCGCCCTCTTGCGCTTCCGGCTGCTCCGAAGCGTAAGGGCCGATTCCTTTGTTTACGGTTAAGAATTTATACAGAAATTCAACGCCTGACCAAGCCGCCGCCCTGTTATTGAGGGACACGTAATACCAACCTGTGTCCTTTGTATAATTCATCATGCCGCACCCGGCATATAGGCATTGCGAGGCAAAGTTGGTGCAGTCCCCGCCGAGTTCGTCAAAATTGTAATACGCCGGATTGCGAAGAAACGCCCATTTGTGGGCATATGCTACGGCCTTGCCGCGATCATATGGCAGCGTCATTTTTGCAGCCCCCTGCACCACTATATGCGAAAAGGCTGCGTAGGGGCACAAAAGAGTTGTGATTACGGCAGTATTTTGATATAATGCCGATGTAAAGAAACCCTTGTTAATATCATAGTTAGGGGATCAACCATAATGCTCCGTGAAATAAATATTCTCAAAGCGCGACAGACGGATGCCGCGGATATTCTGCGCCTGCAATATGCCGCTTACCAGAGCGAGGCGGCGATATACAACGATTATTCTATCCAGCCGCTTACGCAGACAATAGACGAGGCATTGTCAGAATTTCAAGAATGCGTTGTGTTAAAAGCGGTTTCCGGCGGCGATATCATCGGTTCGGTACGGGCGCGCGAAAAAGGCGGCGCCGTTTATGTAGGTAAGCTGATGGTGCATCCGGATTATCAGAACCGGGGCATTGGGCGGCAGTTATTACAGGCGATTGAGAGCGAGTTTCCGGGCAGGCGATTTGAGCTTTTCACGGGCTCAAAAAGTGAGAAAAACTTGGCTCTGTATGAAAAATGCGGCTACACACGATTTAAAACCGAAGAACCCTCGCCGGGGCTGAGCTTTGTATATTTAGAGAAGACGGTAAAGGTGAAGAACTGACTATAAAGGTGCATGTTTGCTGGCGCTGCTCGGTCTGATAGAAATACGAAGACATATAACCGGAGTACACGATAGGACTTTGCTCGTAAGAGCATCATATCAGGAGCGGCTCGGCTACATACCCGGTGAAATCGCCTTCTTTGATGATATGACCGGCACGGAGTTTCTAAGGTTCTGCGAAAAGTACAAAAGAGCGGGCGACAGAGCAAAAGAGATGCTCGACCGTTTTGAGCTTGTTCCCAAAGGCAAAATCAAAAAAATGAGCAAGGGGATGAAATAGAAGCTCGGTATTGTCACGGCGTTCATGTTCGACCCAGACGGAATCCTCGCCGGGGAAGCGTCGGCGGTCACCGGCATTCTTGTACTGCTCGTCGGCGCGGTTGCTTTATTTGTCGGCGCGATTACTGTGTTTGAAAAGAAAGACCTGCATATTTAGGGCGGTACGGAAGGCTGCAACTATCCGTTAATTGGTTATCATAAAGTCACAGAATTCATGTGACCTTTTGGGTTGCTAATTCGTGTTGTAGTTGAACCGGTTTAATTAGGAGAGTTCAAGAATGGATCCCCAAACGGCTTTCGAACAGGCATATCAAAAATACGGCGTTATGCTATACCGCGTCGCATCCGTCTATCTTGGGTTTCACCAAGATGCGGAGGATGTTTGTCATACGGTTTTTGTCCGTCTGCTTACCAAGAAGCCAAGGTTCGCCGACGAGGAACATGAAAAGGCGTGGTTGCTGCGTGTTACCGCGAACGTATGTAAAGACATTCTTAAAAGCCGTGAGCGCCGCAATGCTGAACTCTCCCCGGATATTGCCGCACAATCCGGCGGTGACGCACATATCCTTGACGAAATTATCGCCCTGCCTGTGCTGTACCGCGAAGCGTTGACACTACATTATTACATTGGATATACCGTCGCGGAGATTGCGCGGATGTTGCGGGTGTCACAGTCCGCCGTGAAGATGCGTCTGCGGCGCGGACGGGAGCTTCTAAAACTCGAGCTGGAAAGAGAGGAAATCATATGAAGCCGCATGAGTTTTCCCAAGCGATAGACTCCATCGAACCCTCCGCCGGCTATAAAGTACGATTACAAGCCGCAGTCACGACTACAAAGCAAACCCCGCCGCGCTTTATAAAACTTCCGCTTGCCGCCTGCGCCATACTCGCTATTATGTTTACCATTATGTTGCCGATACTCCGAAATGCCGGAACACACATCCCTATACCGAAGAATCCAAATAGCAATACGGAAGTTCCTCCGGGATCTTCGGCTACCCGCGAACCCATTCCGGCTTTGTCCGATATCCGCGGGTTACCGGCCAGTCATTTCATATTACCCAATGGAGAAGCGGAAGCCGACCGGCTAGTTTATACGAGTTTACCTGACTTCTTTATGTATTCCAGAAATCGCAGTTTCGCGATTGTGCGCGTACTGGATACCCAAATGGTTTCGATGAGTGAGGAAGAGGGCTATTGGTGGCACGATTGGCAGCGGGCAAAAGTGGAGGTTTTATATTCTCTAAACGTTGAACTTCCCGCGACGCTTGACGTCATGCAAAGCCATATGGAGGGGAATGAAAATTTGCAGCCCATCCTTGATGTTCAATCAAATCTTGTACGCAAGGGCGGCGTTTATGTTCTGCCGCTTTTTCGCCGGAATGATGACGACCGGTACGGCGTCGTCGGCGATCTGGACTGCCTTTTTGAAATCGGCGACGACGGCTTGGTCTATTCCCATTCACAGTTTGAAGGGTTTTGCAAATACGACAATAAACCGCTGACCAACCTTTGGGATGACATTGTATATTTATCGGAGCATCCGGCGTTGACATCCGGGTTGGCTATGCAGATTAGACAGGGTGTGAACGCTTGGGGGTTTGTCATCACGCGCGGAATTGTGACCGGCGTAGCGCCAAATACTATCCTCGAAGACCCCGCAGTAGAGAATCACCATACTATTATTACCCGCTATACGTTCGATATTTTGGAGCAACTCACCTTTTTGGGGGAAGATCCGGGAACGCCATATATGGAAGATTACTACAAAGAATATTTAACGGTCGGGTCGGAGTATATTCTTTGTGGTGGTATGGGCGTAACGCCTTATTATATCGCGCGGGTGGACGAGAACGGACGCGTTGCGATCCCGCGGGAGTTATACTCCGAAGGATATGATGACAACGCTTTCGATTTTGCCGACGGCATGACATTGGACAAACTGCGCGCCGCGATTGCGGATATATGCGCGTATTACGGCATAGATTCGTAAACTAAGCATATTCGCGTCCATTAAAAGATACCGCGATTCCCCGCATTACCGAAAATACGTTACTATCCCATCGGCGATGGCGGCGATCAGCCTGTTCTGTTCGCCGTCGTTTGTCAGCCACTCATAGTCGAACGGGTTGCAGATAAACCCCATTTCGATGATCGCCGACGGTGCCCAGAAACCACGGCACACGTAGAGGTTGGACTGGTGGAAGCCCTTTCCGCCGATGCCGAGCGTTGCGCGGATATTGTCATATATACTTTCGGCAAAAGCCACCGAACCCGCTTCGCGGTAAAAGACCGATACGCCGCGGATCGTGTCGCAGTTCACGTCCTCGTCCATGGCGTTGCAATGCAGGGATAAGAAAAGGTCGGGCCGGTAGGTGCGGCTGGTGTCGAGGCGGCTCTGCAGGGTGACTTCTTTATCATCGGGACGGGTAATGATGACCTTGGCGCCTAAATCGGTCAATGCGTTTTGTAACTTAAGCTCCGCGTATAGATTGACGGTTTTTTCGGGGTACGCGCCGCCCAATGACCCGAGCGCGCCCGGATCCGAGCCGCCATGCCCCGCGTCGAGAACGATTGTTAAACCTTCCAAAGGCTTATCCCCGCTTTTAGCCACCGGTCTGCGTTTGAGACACAGACGCAGACCTTCGGGTACAGGCTCGATATAGTACCCGTCGAGATCCAATCCTACCGACGGCGTGAGGGTGTAAACTGCTTTATTCCCGCTGTGCGCGGCGTCCAGTTTGCCAATGGCGCTGTCGGCCGGGAGAGCCGCGGGAGGCGCGGCGTCGGCGGAATAGACGGTGAAGGTGAGCGTTTTGCCGTTCCAAATAGCCGATGAAGCGGTTCGGATATTGGTTTGAATGGTCAGGGTATCCCATTTTTCCCCGTCTTGATAAGACGCTCCGCTCACATGGCTATACAGCTTTTTATCCGCGATACGGAGCCGCACATCGGAAAGCGGAATCCATAACCCGCAGCCTAGTTCCACCCACGCCCCGTTTTGCTGCGAGACTACGGAATCGATCTGCCCGGCGGTCAGTTCCCCTACAGGGCCTCCGGAAGTGGTCGCGCCGGGATAGACGAAAGCGCTTCCGCTCACCACCTCCGTCACAAGGCGATCCGCCTTGGTGGAGAGTTTGAGCGAACCGGTTGCGGCACGGGATGTTGACTTGCCGTCAAGCGTCATGGTGTAGAGGGGCGTCCCAACGGTAATAACGGGCGCGTCGCCTTTTACGGGTATATTTGGGTATGTATACGAAATCGTATAGCGTGTGGGGTAGTAACCGTCTCCGGACGGTTTTTCGGTCGTCGAGGGTTTCATCGCAAGCGTCTGGCCGCCGATACGCACCGTCACCTCCGCTCCGATCGGGGCGGTGCAGGAGAGCGTTACTTTCGATCCGGGCGGATGAATTTCATCGTATATTTCGGGGAAAACACCCGGCTCAATCATGGGCGCCGCCATAGGAACGGGGTCGGTGCCGGCTGCACCGGACGGCACCGTGACAATACGGGTGACGGTTGCCGCGCCCTGCCTGAAATTGAACGTATTCTCCCCCTTTTTCAATTCGGCATAATAGGAGAAGTATCCAAGCGGCGTGCGGTTGGTGATCTCGTCGCCGTTCACAGTGAGCGGTTGCGCCGGGTCGGAGGCACCCACGAAGTAATAGTTCGCGCCGTTGTACGTAACGTCCCGTGCGGGCCGCCCCACAGTCAAAACTCCGTGTTCCGGCGGCGGCATGACGATACCGCCGAACGCCGAAACCGGCTGCGCCCCAGTATAAAGGGCTTTTATGGCGGCCGTAATGGCTTTGTCACCGGCAATAAGCCCATAACGGAAGTGTATATCACCCTTAACGGCGGGATAGAGCTTATTCTCGGCAATCTGCCGTGCAATCTCCCCCGTGCCCGTCCAAGCGGCGCGCGACGAACCGCCGTTCATTAAGTAGGTTGCGTGACCGATGTACAAATCCACCCGCGTATCCGTTACCAAATCTGTCCACCATGTAAGCACTTTGGAGTAGTCGGATCCCTCGCGTCCTATTTCCCAGTAGATTTGCGGGGCGATATAATCCACCCAGCCCTCTAAAACCCATTTACGGGTATCGGCAAACTGTTCATAATAGGTTTCATATCCCGCGGTATCGCTGCCCAGAGGATTATTCTTCTTATTGGCCCATATAGCTTGCGGGGCTACGCCAAAGCGCACCCCCGCCTCTTTCGCGATGTCATGTGTCTCACGGATAACCGTATCCACGTTATCGCGCCGCCATTCGCTTTGGTCGGTGAATCCCGTGCCGTAAGCGGCGAAGGTTTCGCTGTCTTCAAAATCCCTGCCGGGATAGAAATAATCGTCATAATGAACGCCGTCAATATTATAATTGGTAACAAGTTCGCGAATCCCGTCGATTATCAGCTCCCGGACCTCGGGAATCCCCGGATTGTAATACAGATGCCCGTCTGTGTGCGCGACCGTCCACGACGGGTTCTTCTTCGCCGGGTTGTTTTCTGACAGGCCATCCGTACTTGTCGTATTGCGCGCAACGCGGAAGGGGTTGACCCATGCGTGAAGCTGCATATCGCGGTTGTGCGCTTCCTCGACAAAATAGGCAAGCGGATCGAATCCCGGATCTTTGCCCTGTTCGCCGGTCAGTACTTCGCTCCACGGGAAAACAGAGGAGGCGTACAGCGCGTCACCGGACGGGCGCACCTGCAATATAACGGCATTGAAACCCATATCCTGCGCGTTGTTCAGCAGGGAGTCGGCTTCCCGCTTCAGCGCCGCCACACTCAGTCCCGGTTGAGACGGATAATCCAAATTGATGACGGAAGCAACCCAAACGGCGCGGAATTCTTCTGTTTCCGCGCCGAAAACTGGCTGCGGCAGCACAGCAGCCAAAACCGCAACAGCCAAAACCGCCGAGAGCAGCCCGCGCGTTACAGCCTTATACAATTCCGCGACCCCGCTTTACTTCTTCATATATTTCCGCATACCTTCGGTGATTTTATCATCGCCGACGCTGATGGTAATGGTGAAATTGATGCCGTTCTCCGCCCCGAATGTATCGCACCAATGTAAAAACTTCTCGCATTCCTGCGATTCATCGTTGCCGGAGACTTTATAAAGGCTGTCAATGAATATGTCGGATATGTCGTAATTGCCTGCGTATAGCCCGGTGATAAAGCCCCGCAGCACTTGATAACTCCTGATATCATAGGGAACGCTGTCAATCAGCCGAGCGCCGTGATTGATGTCATACTTTAGCTTTTGCCCGCGCTCAATACATACGACCGAGCCGGACGCCCCTTCGGACGTCTTGTTGCACAAATCAATCAACTGCTTTGTTTTTCCCGCTCCCTTAAGGCCCGCGATTACCGAAACCATTGGGTTCAGCCCCCTTTAGTATTGTTTGCATACAGTATAGCACATCCGGCGCCGGTTTTCAAATTAAGAAAATGTTAAAGCGTGTCTGTATGCCTCTAATAGTTTGTATTATTATTTCAGTGCGAATAATAATTCCCGCTGTCCGGCACTACATACTTCCTTCATACAGTACATCCAGTGTGTGCATGGCGCGGGTCATAGCAACATAGAGCAGCTTTGTGCCGAGTGCGTCTTTTGGGTAGCGGTCGGCGTCGGCGACAATCACCGCGTCAAATTCCAAGCCTTTGGACAGCGCGGCGGGCAGCAGGCACAGCCCGCCTTCATATTTTCCGTCGCGTGAGGTGATTACGCGGAGAGGACGCTCGCCGTCAAGAGCAAGCGACGGTTCCTTTCTTTGCATCAGGCGGGCAAAACCGTGGCACAGCGACGGTTGGCTGAGCAGCACGGCTACGTTTTTGTGCCCGCGGCGGCGGTTGATCGCCGCGATACAGGCGGTTGCGCGGTCGTCCTCACCCCACACGTCGGTATACGAAACCGGTTCGCCGCGCCGCACGACGGCTTCGCCTCGCGGAATCTCCGGCAGTCTGCTCAAAACGCGGTTCGCGGCTTCCATGATCTCCGCCGTGGCGCGGTAACTCTTTTGGAGGCTCAGGATCGCGGCGCCTCCGTGCCACACTTGGCGATTGACGCTCTCCCAATCTTCCGCCGCCCCGAATATACCCTGCGCGAGGTCTCCGAGGATTGTAAACGAGGCTTTTTTATACAGCGTTTGCAGCACGGTGAGCTGCATCGGCGAAAAATCCTGCGCCTCGTCAATCACGACATACTTTACCCGCATATCAACCAGCCCCGCCGTGCGCAGCCGCACATACAAAAGCGGCGCGAGATCGTCCGCGTCCAGCCGGTTTTTCCGCGGGGCCGCAACCGGGGAGTGCGCATTTTCACGACTATATACGGCTTGCTCCAAGAACCGCCGGTAAACCGCCGCCGCGTTGGTACGCTTGGAGAAAAGAGAGGGGTCGGTGGCTAAGTACGCGTCGATATCAGCTAAGATTTCATACGAGCGTTTATACGGGTCGGCGGGCATTTCGGAAGGGTCGCTGACGGAAAATGACGCTTTAACGGCGGAGCGTACCAACTCTTCAAAAGCGAGCTGCGGAACGTCCTCCACGCCCAAATCGGGCAGTACGCCCGCAATGTAGCTTAGGAAGAAGCCTCCCGATGACAGCAACAAAAACTGCTCCGGCCGGAATTTTTTGCCCAGCACATACGCGAGGTAGGCAATCCGGTGCAGTGCGACCGTCGTCTTGCCGCTGCCCGCCGCGCCCTGCACAATCAAAGGGCGGCCCGCGTCGGCGCGGATTACGGCGTTTTGCGCGGTTTGGATCGTCGCGACGATGTTCTTCAGCCGCGTGTCGGCGGAGACGGACAGATATGGCGCGAGCAATTCGTCGGTCGCCGTGACGTCGATGTCGTCAAAGCCTTTCAACACTGCGTCTTCAACGGTCAGGCGGCGTTTCAACGACAATTCGCCCCGAACCCTTCCGTCCGGACTGTCGTAGACGGCGGGGCCGAGGCGGCTGTCATAGTATAAACTCGATACCGGCGCGCGCCAGTCGGTGACGAGTGCATGACTGTCGCGGTCATATACGGAGGTTTTGCCGATATAGATTTTTTCTGTTTGTTCGCCCTTGACGGACAATACGTTTCGATCTTCTTTGAAGTCAATACGCGCGAAGTAGGGCGCGCCTTCGGCTCTTTTTAAAGTGCGGAAGCGGGTTTCGAGCATATTTCGGACGCTCTCCTCCGCTGCCTCGTCAGCCGCGCTCACGCCTTGCTCGAAACGCCGGTCGATCCCTGCCAGTTCCCCTTTGATCGCTTCTGTTACCGTTTGCAGATAGGCGCGCTCTTTGTCGAAATCCCTCACAGTCAACCCCCCATAAACAGAACCTTTCTATTGTATTGGGGGTTGTGGGATTTGTCAAGCAAAAACTTGATCTATTGTACCAAACTCATAACCCATTTCTCTGTATTTGTCTATCAGCGTTCCGAGAATATCGGCGTTTGTCTGGGACGTGCTGTGCAGTAAAAGCACCGCGCCGGGATGGATGCGCTTTGTCAGCTTTTCCACTGCTTTTACGGGATCCGGCTGCTTATCTTTATGCCAATCGACATAGGCGAGGCTCCATAAAAGGGTTTTATAACCCAGCTTTTGGGCTGTTTTAAGGTTGTGCTCGCAGAACTTGCCGGAAGGCGGCCGGTAGATTTTGGCCATTTCCGAACCCGTCGCCTGCCTGTATTTCTCCGCCAGATCGTCCAGCTCTTTTTGGAACGCCGCCGGATCGGTTATAGCCGACATGTCGGGATGATGCACTGTATGGTTGCATACGGTGTGCCCTTCCGCCGCCATACGGCGCGCCAGTTCCGGCTCGGAGTCTACATAGTGCCCTACAATGAAAAACGCCGCTTTGACGTTCTTCTCTTTAAGGGTATCGAGAATGCTCGGCGTTTGTCCGTTTTCATACCCCGCGTCAAAAGTGAGGTATACGGTTTTCCGCTCCGGGCTGCCCATATAAGCGGCGTCATACTGCTTTAGATATTCGGTTGAAACGCTACCCACGGGGGATTTACCTTCCTGCGGAAAGCCCAGCCCCCAGCTTAATGTCAAGATCAAGGCGCTGAAAATTGATGCGATCTGTGTCATAATATCCACCTCCGCGGGTAGTATGCGGTTTTTTTCGGTGTTTATGTATGGCACAGAGCATAGGACGAGCTTCCCAATTTTGCTTGTCATGCAGCATTTCCCTATTGATAAAACCGGGTGCGTGTGGTATACTCTAAATATCCCCTGCTTCTCGCGTGACGGGCTCATTTAAACCCACATCGTTACAACGGGATTCCTTTCTTCCACCGCGGTTTGCAGGCCTCCCGGCGCGCCGCGCCGGATGTTGGAAGCAGTGAAGCGACGGAGAGGTTGCCCACCTGCATAGAGCGTGCAGGTTATAAACGGGTTCGCACGGTCACAGCGGAGGAAAAAACAAGCCATCCCTTTCGGACGGCTTGTTTTTTATCTTCCCCATCTTCCTAAATACAGAGGCGGCAGAACGTCCGCCGCGATCAGCGCGATCACCGTCAGCGCAACGATCATGAGAATCACAATTACCACCATCATAGCCAGCAGCTTCATTTGCGCCATCTTCGCGCGCAGCGGGCTTTTCGCCGAAGTCGCGAGTACCGCCAGCACGACGATATTCAAAATGGGGACATAGCAGAGCAATTCCAACAAAAACAACCGTCTTTCGGTAAAAAACGCCGCGGGTTCCGCTTTATGGGAATCGTTTTCGGGCGAAACGGGCAAGCTATCCACCAACCCGGAATCTTGGATCTCTGTTTCTTCCGGCCCGGCGTCTTCCGGCGGTATGAATACCGGCGCTTCCGTATCGAAAGGCGAAGGCTCCGGTTCAAAAAGCGGCGGCGTTTCTTCGGGAACAGGCGCGGACATCGCGGCCTTCCCGCAATGGTGGCAGAATTGGAATCCGTCCAGCAAACGGTTTCCGCAGTGCGGACACTGCATGGGTATCCCCTCCCTGTCGGTTGAAGTGTACCTCCATTTTACCCTATAAAACCCCGTCTGCATAGGTTTTTTTGAAAGTTTTGTGAAAAACATTTGACAAATGGCGAAATCTTGGTTAGAATAAGGCTGGAAGTTTGTCCCCAAGAATCGCCAGAGAGGCTGTGCTCACATGTCTAAAAAAGATAACAAGGTCATTGACGTACTGGAAAAGATGCGCGTGATCAAAAAAGCGGAGGACGACGCCGTTGACTTCGGGCCTGTGCTGGAGACGTACGAATCGCCTCTGCCGGAGGCAGAGCGTATTGATCCGCCGGTCTATACCCCCCCTGTGCCGGAAACGCCGTACGGCATACCGAACGAGACTGGCAATCTCTTCTGGGAAGAGTCAGACAGCGCCGACCGATACCTCGACATGGAGCAGCTCTACGGCGTTTTCCGCATGAAGACCAGCGGAGTCGATACCATTTACCTAATTGAATCATACATCAGTACCCTGCCCGAAACCCTACCGGCGGAATTGCGGCGCTCGATCATCCTAAAAATCATCACCGCCTCCGGGTTTGACTTTGACCAGCTTCTGAACGACGGCATTGACCGCGTATCTCAGCTCAACGATTATTCGGCCAAATTCGCGAGCCGCACCGAAGAGATTGTCGAACGCCACAATGTAGAGATTGACGCGTTGGAACGCCAGATCCAGCAGATCCGCGAGGCGATCAACGAGCGCAAAAATCTACATAAGCGCCAGTTCCTCACGATCGAAAGTGAGGCGCAGCGCTTAAAAGATGTGCTCGACTTTATCACGAAATAAACATTCCTATCGGCCGCCGGGTTGTAGAATGAAAATTGATAGCGGGCGGCCGAAGGCCGCCCGCAGATTGTTTTTGGAGGGTTTATGAAACTGCGTTTCGGCACGGCGGGCTTGTTCGTCGTCATCGCGGCGTTCTCCTTGATTTTAACCGGGGCGGCGTTCGCGCTGTCGCCGATCCCGTTTCGTACCGCGCTCCGGTGTATTGCTAAAAACCCGTTGATTCTTTTGTTGAATTTTTTGCCGGTCTTTTTGCTCGTACTGCTGGCATACGCGGCGTTCAACAGACTCTGGCCGGCATTCGCTCTGGTTGCCGTTCTCGTAACAGTTCTGGCGCTGGTGAATTATTTCAAAACCATTGTACGGCAAGAGCCTTTTATGCCCTCTGACCTATTGGTCATCCGCGAGGCCATGACGTTTTCCGGCGCGGCGGCTTATCATGTCCGCTGGACGATGATCGCGACCCTCATGGGCGTCGTCGCGGCGGTGGTTTTCTCTGTTTTCATCAGCGTACCGAAATCGGGCTGGGTTCTCCGCTCCTCACTGGCAGCCGGCGCACTGCTCGCGTTTTTTCTGCTTAACCAGTTTGTTTACTCGAATAAAACGCTCTATTTCAGCTTTTATTGCCACGGATCGACCAGCAAAATGACGGATATTTACGAATCTCGCGGGTTTTTGTATTCCTTTTGGTATAATATAAACGGAATGCGGATCGACAGGCCGGAGGGCTATTCTGAAGACAAAGCGCGGGATATTTTGGAGCCGTATGCGGGCAATACAGCCGAAGAGGCTCCGCCGTTGAACGTTATCCTGATTTTACAGGAATCGTTTACCGAACTGAGCGAAGACAATTTTTTTACCTTCGGGCAGGATCCGCTCGAACATTACAAGAGACTGAAAGAGGAAAGCCTGCACGGAAACCTCATCGTACCGAACTTCGGCGGCGGTACGGCCAGCACCGAGTTTGACGTGCTGACAGGGCTATGCTCCACTTTCATCAACAACCAGTCGCCGTCCTCTTTTTGGTATGTCCGCAAGGAGCATGAGGCGATTGTTTCGGCGTTCAAGAACAGGGGATATGACGCCATTGCCCTCCACCCCGGCTTTGACTGGTTCTACAACCGCAAGAATGTGTACAACCACTTCGGCTTCGACAGCTTCTTGTCCCGTTTTGACTTTGACCTTGCACAGACCAAAGACAAGGACGGCTTGATTTCCGACGCGGGAGCCTACGCGAAGCTGCG
>QMCE01001584.1_pt1 | contig 12485 bp, 11 predicted proteins | sample 1821851 | NCBI WGS metagenome assembly QMCE01 (sample SAMN09453174, study PRJNA476694) | Termite gut metagenome, whole genome shotgun sequencing project. | isolation source: worker | host: Odontotermes sp. | place: South Africa:Pretoria | collected 2016-01-28 | reverse complement strand
AAGATTCGGCAAAAATACCATTTTAATAGGTCATAGTTGCGGCGCAGCATATATACTTTCTATTTTGGAAGTTGTCAAAGAACCGATAGCTGAATCTGTTTTTGTAAGTGGCTTTATAGATAAATTGGGAAATGATTATTTTGATAATTTGAATGATACTTTTATAAATAAAAATTTTGATTGGGACAAAATAAAAAAGAATGCCGGAAAAATAACAATTTTTCATGGGGATAACGACCCCTATGTCCCGTTATTGGCAGCGCGAAAGTTATCAGATAAATTGGAAATACCGCTGACGATTATCAAAGATGGCGGACATTTGAATGCGGAATCGGGATATACAAAATTTCCAGAAATCCTGGAATTTGCGCATATTTTAAACACAACAAAATAATTCTCTGTTATGAAAGCTTTAACTTTATGGCAACCTTATGCACAAGCAATCGCACTTGGTCTGAAACAGTACGAGACCAGGTCTTGGGCGACCAAGCATCGTGGACCAGTTGCTATTCATTGTTCTGTTAAGCCCCTTTCCAAAGAATACAAAGAGCTTGCTGATAAATACGGTATTTCTGACAATTTACAATATGGAAAAATTGTTGTTATTTGTGATTTACTAGATTGTATTTATATGACGGATGAATTTATTAAACAGCAATGTGAAACAGAAATAGACTTCGGTGACTGGAATGCCGGCCGTTATGCATGGAAATTGAAAATTATAAAAGTTCTCGACAAACCTGTTGCTGCCAAAGGGTATCAGGGAATATGGAACACTGACTTATTTACAGAAATGGAACAGCGCACCAATCTTTAAGTGGTTGTTACTCTGGAATAATTCGGGCTCGGTCGCCATGCTCTGCGTCAAGGACGTAGACTCTTTGCCCTTTCTCTAGTTTTTCATCTGTTCCTTGGGTCAGGGTTATTGTTTTCCCAGAGTCCAATTTTACTATGTATTCATATCCAGTCTGGCCTGACAGACCTTCTTGCGCTTTGCCGCCAAGAAAACCGCCCAAGACTGCCCCGCCAACAGCTCCTATGATATGCACCGCACTGTTTCCGCCTATCATGCTTCCTGCGGCCCCGCCAGCTATTCCGCCAGCCAGCGAGCCAACCGTACCGTCTGAAGTGGCGACTTTCACCGTACGAACATTTATAATCACTCCCTCTTGAACAGAGTTAACTTTACCTGCGGCCCTTGTCTCGTATCTGTTTGCGCCTATATTTCCAGCACAGGCAGTCAAAGTCGCAATCAAAAAAAACATAAAAAGCTTTTTCATAACAAATCCTCTCTTCTTGATATTACCGTTTCTGATTTTCATTTGCAAGCAAGACAATATTCTCGTCCTTGTCAAAAAACACTCCTTCAGAGCGCAGCAAATCTTTTTTTGTCTTTATTCCTCCGGGGGCAGAGTATCCCCCAATTTTGCCGTCGCTGCGAATTACTCGGTGGCATGGAATCTGTGGAGCCATTGGGTTGGCCCCCACAGCATTTGCAACCGCACGAACCGCCAAAGGGTGGCCCGCCATAGACGCAAGCTGTTTATAAGTAACTACTGCGCCACTTGGGATTTCGGTAAGGGCCCGCCAAACATCGCGTTGGAACCGAGTTCCCGGCAAATCATCAATACTGATTAACATCAAGGCATCCAGTTCATAAAGTCAGACTCTTTGTTCTTTTCCAACCATTCCAGAAACTGTTCATAATCGGAAACTCCGTCACGAATTACCGCAACGTAATAGTAAATTCCGCCAAAATGAACTCCGTCTGGGGTTTCATGCTTTAGTTTCAATATAGTGTTTCTTTGTTCTTCTGTCGCGACTTGTTTAAGTCTGTCGGCAAATTTCTCGAAATGACCGTCATAAGTTGAACCTTTGATTATATGCATCATGTCTATTTGCCACATGTTTTTGTCTTCATCTTCCCAAAAAGCATGCCATTCAAGACAGCTGTCGGTATCATCAAGCAGATTTGTATAAGTTACTTTTTTTATCCTGGGATTGGTGGCCATTAAAGACACTGCTTTGAAACTTTGAGCTATGTCCAGATTGTCAGTATAGATATGCATGTCAATATCACGACTTTTCATAAACATTCCGTTACGTAACGAGCCCACTAAATTTACAGTCGCGCCAACAGATTCCCAGGCTTGAATTACCCCAGATTGTTTGATGATTTCATTTGCGTCTGCAATGTTTTGTTCGGCTAGTTTTAATATATCTTGCATGATAGGTACCCTTTACTGGAAAAACGGAGTGAAAATTACTGGCGTGCCCGGCAGGACTCGAACCTGCAATCTACAGCTTAGAAGGCTGTTGCTATATCCATTAAGCCACGGGCACTCTTGTCGCGCCCCAGTGCAATGCACGCAGGCGAATATTCCCTATCATACAGCCAAAATTTCCAAAAATCAACTTCATATATTAACCCTTAAATTTCCAAAACAGACGACAATATTTCGGTCATTTTCTAAATCCGATTGTTTGGGATACTATTGGTAATTCGTCAGACGCCATATTCAATTCTGACTTGATTTTTGTCTTGTCAAACATCATACGTACTACGCCCGCCATATTTTGTTCGGCAAGATAAATGCCGACATTTTGCAGTGCTGCCCCGGCGTGTATTGGTGAATTCATCGGGTCGGTCCCGGTATACAAAATCGTTACAGGCGCAGTCATAACATAATTTTGTTGGGCGAATATGGGACGCAAATCATTGTCTGATTTTTTAATTAAATTATTATTTTCGCCGTCATAAAGGTATGCGCCCGTTTTGGATATAACATAAACATTTAAATCTTCAAGGCCCATTGAAGTCGGTATTGTACGCGTACCGCGACTGTTTTTTCCATATGCCACCCACAGGATTTTTGATAGAGTGTCATTATCAATTTCGGTGCTGGCGAAATTGCGCCCGGACATTCGTCGGTCCAGCAATTCCATAAATCCGGAATCCGTTGCGACAACAGGTAATGGCTCATGTTTTTGCAGCATGTGCCCGAATTTCATATATGATACCGTCAATACCGCAGCCATAATGGCCGTAGTAATTGGTATGATGATGTTTTTCATGGCTTGCCCTTTTATTCCCCGATATACACGTGCCAAGTTATTCCGAATTTGTCAGTGACCATGGCGTAGTATTCGCTGAAAAATGTTTTACCGGGCGAGTCTATGACTTTTCCGCCGTCTGCCGATAATTCAGCCGTAATGCGCTCGATTTCGCCGTGACTGGCGTCACCGGTCGGAATAACCACACAAGGGGCGATGTTTCCGCCAACTGTGACGCGCCAGTCGCCAGACATATCCATAAACATTACATTTTTATCGCCTATTTTAACGGAAGCGTACATTAAATATTCGCGTTCTTCATCTTTGATTTCAAAGCCTGGATTGTTCGCTGCTGTGCCATAAGTCATTAAATCCCGTACTTTTGACCGGAACACTTTTGCATAAAATTCCGCCGCTGTGCGGGCCTGACCGTCGTTAAAGTTTAAAAAGATTTCGAATTTCATAATATCCTCCGTTACTACAAGTCAGTCTATCATAATAGCAGCGTAAAAACAACTCGCAATCTGACGGGTCTTGTAAACATGTTGACAAATGTGTTTGGTGTGTTATGATTTTGTTGAGATAACGAGGTACGTTATGCTTAACATAGTCGAAATTTTTAATGACAATCGCGAGATTTCTGTCTACAGGGGTTTTTTGCGAATAAAGTCTGCCGGTCAGGTTTTGGCAGATATTCCGTTTGACTCTATCGGTGCAGTCATTGCAACGGGCCATGCAATCATTTGGACAGGAAACGTGCTTTCGCGTCTTTGTGAAGAAGGAATACCGCTTATCACAGTTGGACAAAACTATCATCCAAACGGAATAATGTTGTCTTTAGTTGGTCAGCAGCGTCAAACTGAAATTCAGCGTTCGCAAATAGCAATAACGAAGCCCTTACAAAAACAATTATGGGCTACAATTGTTCGTGAAAAAATCAAAAATCAATCAAAGGTACTTGATGCCTTGGGGCTTGATAATCCGATACGTATGTTGCACGCACAGGTTTCTTCAGGTGATGCTATGAATACGGAAGCTCGGGCGGCTCGTGCATATTTTCCGGCATTGTTTGGGAATAATTTCGTTAGGCGTCATGGTCGCCCAGGAATAAACTCTTTTCTTAATTATGGATATGCTGTTATGCGTGGGACTCTTGCTCGAATGATTGTGGCATCGGGATTAAATCCTTCGTTTGGTTTGCAACACTGTAATATGTTAAATCCGTTTTGTTTGGTTGATGATATGATAGAACCTTACAGGCCGTTAATAGATTTATTAGTGTGGAAATTATTTAACGGTATCGATGATTCCGAGCACGAATTGAGTTCAAATGAAAAATCAGTCTTGGCCGGCTGTATTAAGTGGGAGTTAACGAATTCAGAAAAAGGAAAATCCCCGTTGTATATGATAATGCAAAGAGATGTTTGGAATCTTGTGCGTTCTGTGAAAGAGAAAAAGAATTTGTTGGAATATACACAAACGATGGTGGATAAAAATGTTTTCTAGGTCAAAAGGGTTAAAGTATATGTGGATGATGGTTATGTTTGATTTGCCGACGGAAACCAAGTTGGAACGCCGAGAAGCTTCAAAGTTTCGTAATTTTTTGCTGGACAGTGGATTTTCAATGGCTCAGTTTTCGGTGTACCTGAGATTCACCGGCACGCGTGAGAATTCGCAAAAATACGTCCGTATGGTCAAGAGAAATAATCCAGCGACCGGGAACGTGAATATTTTGTTTTTCACGGATACTCAGTTCGGAGAAATAATTCACCTTGATAGAATGAACGGCCCAAAACCCTTGGATAAAATGCCAACACAGTTGCAATTATTCTGAGAAAACAGAATCTGTCAAGACTCCCGCAGGGCTCACAAAAATCTTGCGGGCCTTGTGTTCTTTTAATGAACTTGCAGAAGCTTGCCACGATTTTGTATCTCCAGCTTCCTTTGAAATCCAGTCGGGTCGTAAGAAGATTGTTCCTGTGCTGTTTAATTTTTTTACACGGAAATTTAATTCAACAGTATCTTTTCCTTCCCAGTTACATTTGTGATTAACAGCTTCAATTATACCTTTTGGCAATTTTTTATCATTACGGGAAAATTCAGCGCGAACAAGGTCATTTATACGCAATGACATAATACGCTTAGCCGTTGGATATTTTTTTCGCCACATTGGTTCGCCTTTATCCAGGGTTGCGTTATAATTTGACATTATCTCTATCTTCCAATTTCTGGAATCCTTTGGATAGCGCTTATCGTCATTACGAATTTTAAAGACTTCTGCCCCGAAATTATTCCCGCCAATAAACCATTTATACGCGTTTTTTGCCAAGTTTTTATATGTTTGCAGTAATTTTTCTTCTTTTTCTTTTTGGGTGGCCTTGGCTTTCTTGTCGGTCATGCCAGCATAAATTCCAGATTGAATATACCAGTCAATATAAGCGCGACGACACTCATCTCGTTCATAACGTGAACGAAATACTGGTATCATATTTGTACTATCTTTCTCGGACAAAGTTCTTACTTTTTTAATTCCTTTTTCCTCGCACCATTTTTTGAATAGTTCAATTAAATTTGTATCTTCGTTCTTTATGTTTTTCTCTTTTACGAATTGAGTCCAAGTTGTCTGATTTACAGACATTAAATCTTTCTCCTTTAAAGATTTAATATCATCAGATATGCAAAATTCAGCCACTGTGCCTTTTTTCCATTTGAACAACGAGTAAGCAGTATCTTCGTGAAGTTTTCCAACCGTACCATTTTTCCGTGGGTCCTTAATATTAGACTTATAAGAAATACTTGTGTTTTCACAGCGCTTAATAAATTCATAATGATTAAACCCATTGAATGGTAAATTTAAGTTATCGAATAATGCCTTTTGTTTTTCTTTCAATGATTTGCCATAATAATTTTGCAATTTGTTTGCGTTGCTTGCCAGTTTTTGTAGATTGCCACGTGACATAGCTGCAATTAAAAAGGCGTCAACAGCATGGTGAATATGGTGGCCGCGGTATGTGTCACTATTCTCTTTATTCTTCCATAAATTCAAATTCCACATATCGCGGAATAAAGCTGTCATCTGGCCGGGAAGAGCCACAACAGAATTTTTATCCTGACATATATGTTTTATATACAATGCGGTCAAACGCGACATTTGGCGTGTATCATTTAATGCACGAGCAATGCAGTCATTATCTTTAAGAAAATTTTCAAGCGCCCCTTTGTTAAACCTCCATTTTGAAGAATCTGGCATATTCTGTGCCCTTTCTAAAATTTCATTGTAATCCCAGGGGCTGTCTGACGCAGTAAATGCGTCATAAGGAGTCCTGTTGCCTTTGAAGCGATTGGCGGCAACCGCAGATATAGTTTTATTAGCCATACTGTCATCCAGAGTTTGGGAATATGGCAAAATATGTTCAATTTCAAAATCAGAAGAATAAAGTCGCGTCAGACTGATTTGTTCCCCGGTATAAGGGCAACGACGTTCCATGGGATTTTTTGCCAAAGCTTCCCACAGTTTATATTTTTGAAGGTCTTCTCGGGATGGTTTAGATATGTCAATTGCTTTTAACTCGGTACGAATCTGCTCATTCTTTTTCTTGTTCGCGGCTTGGGTGCGCTCTATGTCGGCTAATTCTTTTGTGCTGCTGCGCAAATCGCGTCCAAATTCTATGTTAACAGCCCAAGGCTTGTTACCATTGTATCGAGAAATTAATTCATTAACAACAAGGCGAACTTGGTTTAAAGCTATGTGAACAGTGGCATTAGTTGTCTTGAATTTATCTTTTTGCCAGACAAGATGTGGTTGTAATAAATCTAAATCACCGTAATAGGGCAGGTAATCCTTGCTTGGAATTTGTTGGTCGCTGTGATGATAGCCCGCATTTTTTGCTGCCAAATGATATAAATCCCCACGTTCCAGGAAAGGCAGCATTTTGTTGATTGCAATGACTGACAACGATGCAGTACCTTCTTCCAGGTTTACTTTATCTATAATTTTTTTTGCACGCTCAGATTCAATCTTATAAGTACTTGTCAGAAAATTTATGACATCTTCATCTTCTATTTGTTCGTCATCTATTTTTAGCAAAAGTTCGGATTGTTGCAAATCTGTCAGTCCATGCCAAAAGTTTAATTCGCCTATATCATAAAAAGCAAAGCTTGTCTTGTCTGCGTCAAGCTCTGAGCGCTTTTCCGATTCTAAATTAAACTTTGTTGTACGTGATAGTTTGAGTTGTTTTTTTAATTCTGCAAAAGTTATTTTTCCACGTTTTACCCCGCAAAAAGATTTGAATAAAATTCCTTTTATTTTATCAATTTGTTCAGAAGACAAATCTTTGGGATTACCGTTTTCAATAATTTTTAATTGATTTATTTGTTGCAAAGCCCGCCACTTTTGAAACGAAGTAGTGAATTTATATGCGCGATGCTGATTTTTTTCAAATATGCAAAAGCCAACTTCTTGAGCTTTAAGTGGTCTTTGATGGAAAATTGCATTAAAAAACTCCGTCCGCATTTTATCATTAATCTGTTGCTTGTCGCAAATAGAGTTAAACTCATCAATATACATTTGGCGCGATGGATACAAGGCGCCATCTTTGATTTTGTCACCGTCAAACTGGTTGGAAAAGCGTAGAAACACATCTCCCTGAGCCTGTGCCGTGCCAAGCGTGCGTCCTTTTAAGATAGAGTTTAACTGGTCGGTTGCATTTTTTAATTTTCCACCGGCTTCTTTTTTTAAATCTTTACGGTTGCTCTTAAAACCGCGTCTCAGAGCCAGATGAAGCATCACCCGTCCCAATTCTGATTTAGAAAGTTTGTCGGTTACGGCTTTTGCACGCAATTTATATGGGTCTTCATAAGACTTAAATTCCAGACCGTATTTTTTTAATAATTTTATGGTTTGATTTAGCCTAAGTTTTACTCTGTCGCCACGTCTGCGCATAGAACGTGCATTTCGGCGTTTCACATTTATCGGAGCATGTGTCTTGGCCTCCCTTCCGTCTGGAAAAATTCGTACGCCTAAATCACGTAACCCGATAATATTGTCATTGTCATCTAAATCAAGAACGGCCCACCCCAGAGAGGTTGAACCCAAATCCAAGCCAAGTTTGTACTTCATTTTAACGCCTTGTGTTCACAGTGAAGTATCGTATCAATATTAAGAAAAAAAATCAATTTCAATTGATAATATTTTGTCTTGTATAAATGGCTGTTATATGTAAATATGCACATTACCTAGTTCCGCACCGATAATTACGTTGCGGTTGCACATTTAGTCCCTATGTATTACAATACAAGCATAACCAGCCCGCGATATGTTCGCGTTGCGGCTGTACATTTAATCCCTATGTGTTATAATCGATAAAACCCGCGATATTCGCCCCGGATAGTTGCGGCTGTACATTTAATCCCTATGTGTTATAATTTTAAGGTAGTAGTGTGGCTGTGATGCCAAGTTGCGGCTGTACATTTAATCCCTATGTGTTATAATCTTGGCTACTCGTGACTTGTATGACCTTGTGTTGCGGCTGTACATTTAATCCCTATGTGTTATAATAAACATTCACGATGCTTGGCACATTATCATGTTGCGGCTGTACATTTAATCCCTATGTGTTATAATGGTCGTATTGTATATTTGCAAGCCACTTTTGTTGCGGCTGTACATTTAATCCCTATGTGTTATAATTAAGGTTGCTGCGTTGTTGTATCGCGACAGTTGCGGCTGTACATTTAATCCCTATGTGTTATAATATTTTCATGCCAGTAAAATAATCGCGCTTAGTTGCGGCTGTACATTTAATCCCTATGTGTTATAATGTTATTATAGATAGACGTACCAGCACTTATGTTGCGGCTGTACATTTAATCCCTATGTGTTATAATAAGAAACTGTCTTAAATTGACGATATTTAGGTTGCGGCTGTACATTTAATCCCTATGTGTTATAATACAGCGACGAATAATCATCCAAAGGAGTAAGTTGCGGCTGTACATTTAATCCCTATGTGTTATAATAACAAAAGAAAAAACAAAGGAAGAAACAAAGTTGCGGCTGTACATTTAATCCCTATGTGTTATAATGGATAGAATCGCTAAACTTTATGCTTTATAGTTGCGGCTGTACATTTAATCCCTATGTGTTATAATTAAACAAACATTGTTTAACAAAAAGCTTTAGTTGCGGCTGTACATTTAATCCCTATGTGTTATAATACCAATTGGCAATTTATCACCCATCTTTACGTTGCGGCTGTACATTTAATCCCTATGTGTTATAATGCACTCGTGATAACTCCTTGATTTCAAGGAGTTTTTACATTTTTGTTTGAATATAAACTTTTTTAACGATAATACAAATTCGATTCGAATTTGTCTTTTTTTTATTAAAAAAATAAAACGAATACCGAAGTATTCGTTTTTTATTTGTGGAATAATCCTTATTAACGACTGTACATTTAATCCCTACTTAAAAATTCAGTTTATGAATTTTCCACTGTTAAGATAATCGCATAATATTATTGAAAAGTCAAACAAATTGAAATCCCCCCCCGAAAGGGGGGCATACTAACACTAGGAAACGACAAGGTCCTTGCCTTTTACTTCTATGTTTATGACTCCTCCGTCGGATATCTTACCGCTTAGTATAAGGTCTGCAATTGGGTCTTCAACATTTGACATTATGAATCTACGAAGTGGTCTTGCTCCGTAATCTGGGTCAAATCCTTTATCTCCCAGCCACTCTATCGCTTTATCCGAAACGTGCATTGTTATTCGACGCTCGGAGAGTCGTTTTTCCAATTTCCCAAGCTGTATTTTTACTATCGGTGCCATATTTGCTTTACTCAGCGAGTTAAAGAACACGAACTCGTCAATTCTGTTGATGAATTCCGGCGCAAAGCGTTTTCTTACCGTTGTTTCGTCTTTAAGGTTGCTCGTCATTATTATTATCGTATTCGTGAAGTTCACAATATGTCCTTGGCCATCTGTAAGTCTTCCGTCATCCAATATTTGAAGGAATATTTTGAGCACGTCAGGGTGAGCCTTTTCTATTTCATCGAAAAGCAAGACTTGGTATGGTCGACGGCGTACGGATTCTGTAAGCAGTCCACCTGCTTCATAGCCTACGTACCCGGGGGGGGAGCCGATAAGGCGTGACACACTGTGAGGCTCCATATACTCGCTCATGTCTATCCGAGTCATTGCGTTATCATCATTGAACAGAAAGTTCGCCAGTGTTTTTACAAGTTCTGTCTTACCAACTCCAGTTGGTCCAAGGAACATAAACGAGCCAGAGGGGCGACGCGGGTCAGATAAACCAGCGCGGCTGCGCCGTATTGCGCGTGCAACTACTCCGACTGCGTGGTCTTGGCCAACAACGCGTTTTTTCAGCTCGTCTTCTATGTTCAATAACTTTGACTGCTCGTCCCCCGCGAGTTTATCCAATGGAACACCGGTCCAGCGCGACACAACCGCCGCAATATGTTCGGGAAGAACAGTTTTATATTCTTTGGTGGACTCGGCGGCTATTTTCTTCTCAAGGTCGGGTATTTTTCCGTATTGAAGCGCAGATGCCTTTTCAAAATCTCCGTTTCGCATGGCGGATGCAACTTCTGCCTTGGCCGCGTCCAGGGCTGCCATTGCGTCGGACAGAGCCCGCATTTTTGTTTGTTCGGCTTTCCAGGTAGCGGTCATTTTTTCGGATTCTGCCTCTGCCTCTGCGATTAAAGACTCCAGTGCTTTCAGTCGAGTTTTTGACTCGTCATCTTTTTCTTTCTTAAGTGCCTGTTGCTCTATTTTTAGCTGCATAAGGCGCCGGTCGACTTCATCCAGTTTTTCTGGTTTGCTTGAAACCTCTATACGAACCCTGGCCGCCGCTTCGTCCATAAGGTCTATGGCTTTATCCGGTAAAAATCTGTCTGTTATATATCTGTCTGAAAGTTTCACGGCTGTAACAAGTGCATTGTCTGCTATGCGAACCCCGTGGTGCCCTTCGTATTTTTCTTTAAGGCCGCGCAGTATTGATATAGTATCTTCGACGGTTGGCTCGTCAACGAATACTGGCTGGAAACGCCGTGCAAGGGCAGGGTCCTTTTCTATATACTGACGGTATTCGTCGAGAGTGGTTGCCCCAAGGCAGTGCAGTTCTCCGCGTGCGAGCATTGGTTTAAGCAGGTTGCCTGCGTCCATGCTTCCTTCACCTTTGCCGGCGCCGACCATGGTGTGCAGCTCGTCAATGAAGAGTATAATTTGTCCGTCAGAGTCTTTGACAGCTTTGAGAATTGCCTTGAGTCTTCCTTCAAACTGTCCACGGAACGAAGCTCCCGCCATAAGGGCGCCCATATCCAGAGATAAAAGTTTTTTTCCAAGTAAATTTTCTGGCACATCGCCCGCAACAATTCGATTAGCCATACCTTCCACTATTGCGGTTTTTCCGACGCCGGGGTTTCCGATAAGAACAGGGTTGTTTTTTGTTCGCCTGGACAGAACCTGAATGGCACGTCGAATTTCTTCGTCACGTCCTATGACTGGGTCAAGTTTGCCCTTGGCCGAGAGTTCCGTAAAATCAGTGGTATATTTTTCTATTGCTTGCGCTGGTGTGTCTTGAAGTTCGTCTGGGTTCATAATCTGCTCCTTTGTTTTAGTAAAGATAGTAACGTTGTGTTAAATTTCAAGCTTGTTTCGGATTCGGGACCCAAATCCGATTTGTTCTTGACTTGGCTTATTTTTTATTATACCCTTGGCTCAGTCAAAAAGGATTATATCATGCCACGTATTTGTGCTGTCACAGGAAAAAAAACTCAAGTTGGATACAATGTGTCCCACTCTATGCGCCATACCAAGCGCACATTTCTGCCTAATTTACAGGTTTTAAAGTTTCAAAGTGAAGCTCTTGGAAAAGATTTTACTTTGCGTATTTCAACTTCTGGTCTTCGTACTTTGAATAAACATGGTGGCCTGGACGCATATGTTATGTCTACGCCGGTGTCACGCCTCAGTGAAGATATGGCCGCTGTAAAAAAAGCGATTGAAAAGAAAATGGGTAAATCGGAAAAGCCGGCCCCAATGGTAAAGAGAAAGCCGAACATATCGGCGCGCCTCGCGAAAAAGGTGGCGTCCAAGGTGGCGAAATAAAAAAAGGGCGGGGTATCCCGCTCTTTTTTAGTTATGCGTTCCGTGTGAAGCGTGGTTTGTTGTACTTTGTTCCCCTCCTATGGAGGCCGTCTGCCGGGTGGCCAAAGGCCGGAGTGGTTCTTTTAAGTGTTTCCCGTAATCCACATATTTTCCTGTGTTAACAAAAGCCCCCCTCGGCCCGCGAAAAGGCGCGGCCGGCCCCCCCCTAGAGGGGGGGCAATCCCGCGCGGGAATTCCAGAGCTGATTCTTTGAGCACCGTACTCCAGGTACGAATTGTCCCCCTTCTAGAGGGGAC
>QMCE01005127.1_pt1 | contig 12494 bp, 11 predicted proteins | sample 1821851 | NCBI WGS metagenome assembly QMCE01 (sample SAMN09453174, study PRJNA476694) | Termite gut metagenome, whole genome shotgun sequencing project. | isolation source: worker | host: Odontotermes sp. | place: South Africa:Pretoria | collected 2016-01-28 | reverse complement strand
GGCGCGAAGTTCCGCGACTGGTTTGCCTGGTCGGAGCCAATCCACAGCGCCCCCGGCCACCGCGTTCTCGCCCTCTTCCGGGGCGAGGAGGAAAAGGTGCTGACCCTCTCCCTCCGCCCCCCCGAAGAAGCGGCGACAAACCTGATCCGCCGCCGCTGGCTGAAAAACGACAGCCCCGCCGGGAAAGAAGTGGCGGCTGCTCTCGAAGACGGCTACGCCCGCCTCGCCGCCCCCTCGCTCGAAAACGAAACCCGCGCCGAGGCGAAGCGCCTCGCCGACGAGGAGGCGATCCGCGTCTTCGCCGCCAATCTGGGCGAGCTTCTTCTCGCCCCCCCGCTGGGCGGGAAAATCACCCTCGGCATCGATCCCGGCTTCCGCACCGGCTGCAAGACGGTCGTTCTGGACAGCCAGGGCAAGCTCCTCTTCGACACAGTCATCTTCCCCGTGACCGGCGCGAAACAGGCGGAACAGGCCGCGTCCACGGTGCGCGCGCTTGTCGAGAAGTATTTCGTCGAAGCCGTCGCCATCGGGAACGGCACGGCGGGCAGGGAGACGGAGGCGTTCATCCGCAGCCTGAACCTGCCGCCGACGGTGGTGATAGTCTCCGTGAACGAGAGCGGCGCGTCCGTGTATTCGGCCTCGGAGATCGCCCGCGAGGAATTCCCGGAGCACGACGTCACTGTCCGGGGCGCGGTCTCCATCGGCCGCAGGCTGATGGATCCGCTTGCCGAGCTGGTGAAGATCGATCCCAAGGCCATCGGCGTCGGCCAGTACCAGCACGACGTCGACCAGAAGCAGCTCCGGCAGGCGCTGGACGCGATGGTGGAGCACTGCGTGAACGCCGTCGGCGTCGACGTGAACACCGCCTCCGCGCCGCTCCTGTCGCATGTTTCCGGCCTGAACCCGTCGCTTGCGAAAAACATCGTGAAATACCGCGACGAGAACGGCGCGTTCGCGTCGCGGAAGGAACTGAAAAAAGTCCCCCGCCTGGGGCCGAAAGCCTTTGAGCAGTGCGCCGGCTTTCTCCGCATCCGCAAGGGGAAGGAGCCGCTCGACGCCAGCGCCGTGCACCCGGAGCGCTACGCGCTTGTCGGGAAGATGGCGGCGGATCTCGGCTGCGGCGTCGCGGATCTGCTGTCCGATTCGGCGCTCCGCGCCCGGATCAGGCCGGAGAAATACGTCGACGGCGACGCCGGCCTTCCGACCGTCACGGACATCCTCGCCGAACTCGCCCGTCCCGGCCGCGACCCGCGCGCGAGCTTCGAGGCCTTCGCCTTTGCCGACGGCGTGACGGAGATAACGGACGTCGCGCCCGGCATGGTGCTGCCCGGCATCGTGACGAACGTGACGAACTTCGGCGCGTTCGTCGACATCGGCGTGCACCAGGACGGCCTCATCCACATCAGCCAGCTTTCGGACGCTTTTGTGAAAAATCCCGCGGACGTCGTGAAGCCGGGGCAGCGCGTCCGTCCGCGCGTGCTGGAGGTGGATCTGGAGCGGCGGCGGATTTCCCTGACGCTCAAATCCATGCCGAACAGGGGGTGAACCCGATGGCGCCCGATCCGTTGAAGGAACTCAAAGCCCGCGCCCGCGCCGTGGACAGGGCCTTGGCGAAGGCGTATCCGGAGGCTGTCTGCGAGCTGAACTTTCAGGATCCCCTCCAGTGCCTTGTTTCGACCATGCTCTCCGCGCAGACGACGGACAGGGCGGTGAACGCCGCGACGCCCGCGCTCTTCGCCGCCTTCCCGGACGTGGACGCGTTTGCCCGGGCGGAGCCGGAGGATCTTGCGCCCCATGTGAAGCGCCTCGGCCTCTGGCGCGCAAAGGCGAAGAACATTGTCGCGGCCGCGAGGCTTCTCCGCGACAACTTCGCCGGCCGCGTGCCGGACACGATGGACGAGCTGCTGACCCTGCCCGGCGTCGGCCGGAAGACGGCGAACTGCGTCCTCCTGAACGCCTACGGCAAGCCCGGCCTCATGTGCGACACGCATTTCTGCCGCCTGACCCGCCGCATCGGCTTTCACGAACTGGACGATCCGACGAAAATCGAATTCGCCATGGCCGCGCTTCTGCCGCCGGAGAAATGGGGGGATTTCAGCCACAGGCTGATACTCCACGGCAGGCGCCGCTGCGCCGCGCGGAAGCCGGACTGCGCGGACTGCGAGCTGAGAAAACATTGTGAAACGGGGAAGCCGAAACATGGGCAAATTTCTTGAAGCGGACGCGCTGGACGTCGACGACGACAGCGTCGAGGACGTGGATGTCGAGTTCCTCAGCGTCGACAGGATAGTGGACAAAATCCGCGCCTGCGAGCAGGCTCTCGGCTACACCTTCTTCGACAAGCGCCTGATCAAGACCGCGCTCACCCACTCCTCCTCCACAGCCGACAAGCGCCTGGACAACGAGCGCCTGGAGTTCTTCGGCGACGCCGTCCTCGACCTCGTCGTCCGCGAATTCCTCTTCCACAATTATCCCGACCGCCAGGAGGGCGATCTCACCGAGGCGAAGTCGTCCGTCGTCTGCCGCTCCTCCCTCGCGAAGGCGGCGAAGCGGATGGATCTCACCGCCTACCTCTTTCTCGGCCGCGGCATCGGGAAGAAGCGCGCCGTCCCGGACAGCCTCCTCGCCGACGCCTACGAGGCCATCGTCGCGGCAATCTACCTTGACGGCGGCTACCAGCCGGTGAAGAACTTCATCCTCATGACCCTGGGGGACGCAATCCCCGCCGCCATCGATCAGACGAATTCGGTGAATTTCAAAAGCGCCCTCCAGCGCCTCCTCCAGCAGGAGCGGCGTCCGCTCCCCCAGTACCGCATCCTCGGGTCGAGCGGGCCGGAGCATTCGCGGGTGTTCGAGGTGGCGGTGTTTGTCGAGGGCGCGGAGGCGGGGCGGGGCAGGGGATCGTCGAAGAAGGCGGCGGAGCAGGAGGCGGCGCGCCGCGCGCTCGCCGCGATCGCGCCCGCAGGCAGCCTCTGAAAATCTTACAGCTCCTCCGCCGGTTCGGGAATGTCCTCCACCTGCCCGTTCTGCGCGGACGCCATGCTGACGTCCGGCATCTTCCGGAGCACGTCCAGCCCGAGATAGAGGGACAGCGCCACCGTCGCCACGTCCGACACGGGCTGCGCAATCTGCACGCCCAGCACCCCGAGCTTCGCCGTGAGGAAAAACAGCATCGGCATGAGTATCAGCCCCTGCCGCGCCACAGCCAGCAGGCTCGCCCTGTACGAGCTTCCCACCGACTGGAGCATCATGTTGTTCATGACGAACCACCCCATCGTCGGGAACATGGCCGCCTGGCAGCGCATGGCGAAGGAGCCGAGGCGGATGACGTCGGGATCGTCCGCGCGGAAGACGGCGACGATCTCCGGCGCGAAGATCATGGCGATGCCGCACATCACGGTGAGGAACCCTGTCGAAATCTTCACGCAGAACCAGAACGCCTTTTTGACCCTGTCGTAGTGCTTCGCCCCGTAATTGAACCCGCAGACGGGCTGGAAGCCCTGTCCCCAGCCGAGCATCATCGCTATCGAAAACATCGACACCCGCTGCACGATGGACATGGCCGCGATGGCGGCGTCGCCGAACTGCCCCGCCACGCGGTTCAGGCACACTGTCGCGACGGCGGCTATGCCCTGCCGGCAGAGGGACGGAAGCCCGGTCACGAAGATGCCGCGGCAGTCGGCCGCGCGGACGTTCAGGTTCCGCAGGCGTATGGGAATGTTCCCGCTGCGGAAGGTGCCGGCGAGAAGCAGGCCGAGGCTGAGGATTTGGCTGAGCATCGTCGCCAGCGCGGCGCCGGCCACGCCCATGTCCAGCGTGAAGATGAAGACGGGGTCGAGGGCGATGTTGACGACCGCGCCCGTCAGCATGCCGATCATGCCGTAGAAGGCGCTTCCCTGGTAGCGCAGAAGATTGTTGAGGGTGAAGGAGCTTGCTATGAAGGGTGTGCCGAGAAGGACGTAGAAGAGGTAGTCTTTCGCGTGGGGGAGGATGGTGGGGGTGGAGCCGAGGATGCGGGCCATGAAGTCGAGGTCAACATGCCCTGCGGCGCAGATGAGGCAGCCGACGAAGAAGGAGGCGAAGAAGCCTGTCGTCGCGATGCGGGCCGCGTCCTCGAACATGCCCGATCCCAGCCGGCGCGAGACCAGATTCCCCGCGCCCTGCCCGCAGAGGAAGCCGACCGCCTGGATCATGGCCATGAGCGAGAAGCTCACCCCCACCGCCGCCGTCGCCGGCGTGCCCAGCCTGCCGACGAAATACGTGTCCGCCATGTTGTAGAGGGCGGAAATCACCATCGTGGCTATGCTCGGCAGGGCGAGGCGGAACACGAGCCTTTCCACGGGTTCTGTGGTCATGGCCACTGTCTTCGCAGTGAGCGCGGCGCGTCTGTCCATGAATATGTCCCGATCGTGCAAGGGGAAAACACGTTCGCTGTTTGTAACGAAGAAATCACTATACTCTTTTACCGATTCCTTGCACGCTGAAATTTTAATGACTTCCCCCCCCGCCGCGCATACAATTGCGCACCGTGAGAGGCCGGCACAAGGAGACGCCCCATGACGACGATCGACCCGACAAGCGACCCGGGAATCGACTGCGCAACGCTCGATCCCGAACTGTACCGCCACCCCGGCGAACGCGCCGCGCGCGCGCGTCTGGAGAAGATCCCCGGCTTCGGCAAATTCATCGACAGGATCACCACCAACTTCAACGCCTCCGCGCAGCGCCAGGCGGAGCTCGGCTCCATGGCCCGCGCCGGCGCCGGCGTCTACCCCCTGCTCCACGCGCTCTGGACGCGCGTGCAGGAGCGCTTCGGCCTCCGGGACATTCCGCTCCATCTCGCCCATGATGCCGCCGCGCGCGGCGAGCCTTCCGTCGCGCTCCGGGGTTCGAACGACCACCCGGTGGTTCTGCTGGACGCCGCCTTCGCCGCCTCCCTTCCGGAGCGGGAGATGGAGGCCGTCCTCTTCGCGCAGGCCGCCTCCGTCCGCCTCGGGAACGCCACCCTCCTCGCCGCCGCGGACATGATGCGCTGGTTCCTCGACGTCTACGGCGTCGCGGGCGCGCCCGCCGTGCTTCCGGCGTGGGGCATTGAAAACTGGCGGCGCTGCGCGCTGTTCTCCGCCGATCGCGCGGCCGCGCTCGCCGCGGGCGGGCCGGAGGCGGTGCTTCTGCACCTTGCGCGGATTTCGGGCGCGGGGGAGGGCGCCTGGGGCGGCGTGCCGGATCCGGAGGAACTCCGCGCGCAGGGTCTGGAGGCTGTCGCGCGAGCCGACGGCGGCGCCGCGGGCGCGGGGAGCAGGCTCATGCGCCGCCTTGTCCTCTCGCTCAGCCGGGGGAACAGCGTCGCTCTGGTGCGGCGCGTGGACTTGCAGGACTGGTTCGCGTCCGGCATTCCCGCGCGCATCCTCTCCGGCGAGATAACCTCTCCGGCGCAGACGGAGTGGGACGCGGCGTCGAACCCCTCCGCCGCGTACTGGGGCGAATTCGCCTGCTGCGGCGACGGGGAGGAGGAGGAGGCCGGGAAGACAGGCCTTGCCGGGATTGCCGCGGACGCGGCGACGCAGGCGTTCGGCGAACTCCGCGACTCTGCGGAAAAGGGACTGGGCACGCTGTTCCGCGCGGGAGAGGCGTTCTGGAACACGCTGACGGAAAACGACAGGAAATAGCGCCTGATGTTTTCTACGAAATCAGTGCAGGAAAGCGAATTCCCCCCGCGCGCGCGCCGCGCCCCGCAGATCGGCGACCTGCGCATGCGCGCCATTCCGGTCGCGTTCCCCTCCCGCGCGCGCCGCGCCCCGCTGTCCTGCGCGGCGGCGGTGTTCGCGGTGTTCCTTTCCGTTCTGCTTTCCCTGCCCGCGCCGTCCGTCCTGTCCGCCGCGGACGCGTTCGCCTCCGCGAACGGCGCCTCCGCGCCCGGAGGCGCGACCGCCTCCGCCTCTCCCGCGCCCGAAAGCGCCTACCGCGTGCGCGTCAACGTCTCGTATCCCGGTTCGGCTCCCGCCTCCGCCGCTGCCGCGCAGGATTCTGCCGCGCCGGACGTCTCTGCGGAGCGCATCGCCTCGACGGAAATCATCGAACCCTTCGGCTCCGCCGATCCGGCGGGAGCCGTCGTTTCGGAGCCGCAGAAAATCCTCGCCGTCCTCGGCGGCGAACCGATCACCGAGGAGGACGTCCTGGGCGAACTCTGGGCGAGCCGGGGCAGGGAGACCTTCGACTGGCTTGTCGGCCGCGCCATCCTCCGCCGGGAACTCCGGCGGCTGGATCTGGAAATAGGCGAGCGCGAAGTCTCGGAGCGTCTGGAGCTGCACCTTGCGAACCTCCGCCGCGCCTTCCCCGGCCTTGCGGAGCCGGACGATCTGACCCGCGCCTCCGGCGGCCTCGGTCTGGAGGAATACCGCGAGCGCACGGTCTGGACGGAAATCGCGCTGCGGAAGATCATGCGCGCGAAGTCCCGTCCGCCGGAGGAGAAGCTCCGGCAGTTCTACGCGGAGATCCGCGCGGAGTTCATCCGTCCGGAGCGTGTGCGGGTGTCGCAGGTGTTTATTCCTCCGCAGCCTTCCCCGGACGCGGACGGCATTGCCGGCGCGGGCGACTGGGCGCGCGCGGAGCGGCAGATTCTGGAGGCCGACTCCCGCCTGCGGATGCGGGAGAACTTCGCCGACGTCGCGCGTGCGTACGGAACGGGCGGCCAGCTTTCGCGCTGGGTGGAGCGGGGGGAGTTGCTGCGGGAGTTGGAGACGGCGGCGTTTTCGATTCTTCCCGGCGCGATCACGACGCCCATACGGACGGCGATGGGCTACCACAAGGAGCGCCGCGAGCCGTCCTTCGAGGAGGTTCGCTCCGCAGTGGTTGAGCGCTACCGCGAAGGCGAGTTCCTCGCCACCGCCGGCGACTTCCTCTCCACCCTCCGCGCCGAGGCCCTCCGCACCGGCGCCCTCGATCTCTCCGGCGCCGAGAACGCCTTCGGCGACGCGCCCGGTGAGGAATGATCCTGCGTTCAGAATTTTCATTGCGCGCCGGCCCGCGCCGAATATGATACCCTATGAGTGGAAAAACCTGAAAAAGGAGCCCAAAATGCCTACCGGAGCAGAACTGAGGGCGCGCATCAAACGTCGCCAGGCCGCGCTGCGGAAAGAGCAGAAGCGCAGCGGCAGGGAAAACCACGTCACGCCCTGCGACAGCAATTTTGAGTATTCCTCGATAACGAGGGGATCCAAGGAAGGCCTTGAGCTTGTTCTCGCCGAGATGAACGGCAAATAGCCCTCTTTCTTTGCCCATTTTTTCAAACCCGGTGCGCAGCCGGGTTTCTTTTTTGGACGCGTTATGACAAAAGACGAATTGGTGCGGCAGGTCGCGCGCTGGGCGAAAAAGGCGGGAGCCTCTTCCGATCGCGCCACAAATTACGCCGACCGCGCCGGCAAAGCCTTTGACGGGCTCCTTGCGCTCTCCGGCGTCTTCGCTGACAGTTTCAACAAAAACCATCCGCACGGGGTGACTGTCTCTCCGGAGTGCGTCGTGCGCCCCGTCGCGGCGTACAACCGGAGCCTGATGCAGTTCAAACTCGACCACGGCATTTCCATTGAAGACAGAATCGATACGCATCTCTGCGCCGGACTCTGGTTCTGCGCCCTTGTTCAGGAGCCTGTCTTCGGCTGCGATGACGAGGCGGCCGAACGCTGGGACACGGCAACGCAGCAGCAGCTTGACGCCTACTGGCAGCTGATCGGCCACTTTGCGTTTTACTTCTCTTTCCGGATTCTGCGCGGGCACTACAGCAAATTCGAGGAAGTGTACCTTCTGAACATCCTGAAGCCAATCCGGAAATTCATGATTGATCATGTCGATGCGGGTTCGGCGTCTCCCGCCGCTGCGGTGGGAATTTTTCTTGCGATTTCCGTGTTTGACGAGGATTGCGCAATACCTCCTGTTCTGAGTTGACCCATGGCAAGGAAAACACTACGCATTGCACAGGACTTCCGCCCCGCCGTCCCTCCCGTTCCCGACGGAGACGGTGTACGGCATAGGCGTCGCGGCGTCCCGGCCGGACGCGCTGGAGAAAATGCGCCGCCTGAAGGAGCGCCCGGACGGGAAGCCGTTCCAGCTGCTTGTCGCGGACGGGGAGATGGCGCGGAAGGCGGGAGCGGTGTTTGACGCGCGGGCGGAGAGACTGGCGGCGGCGTTCTGGCCGGGTCCCCTGACGCTGGTCGTGCCGGATGCGGCGGAGCCGGAGACGAAGACGCTGGGCATCCGCGTGCCGGACTCGGAGCTGGTGATTGCGATCTGCCGCGAGCTGGGCGAGCCGCTCATCACGTCGAGCGCGAACCCTGCGGGAAAGCCGCCCCCGGCGGACGCGGCGGCGGCGGACTGTTTCGGCGACGGTGTGGATTTGCTGATTGACGCGGCCGCGGCCGCAAAGGGTGTGCCCTCCACCGTTGTCCGCTGTGCGGGCGGCGCGGTGGAGATTCTCCGCGAAGGCGGGATAGCAAGGGAAGCAATCGAAAGGACAGCAGTATGCCCGAAGTGAAGAAAATCGCCGTCGGCAGCGATCACGCCGCCGCGCCCGTGAAGGACGAACTCGTGCGGCACCTGAAGAAACGCGGCTGGGACGTCACCGACTTCACCGTCCTCGTCGACGGCCGCGCGGACTATCCGGTTGCGGGGCGCAAGGTCGCCGAGGCGGTGGCGAAGGGGGAATTCCCGAAGGGGATGCTTCTCTGCGGCACGGGTCTCGGCATGAGCTATGTGGCGAACCGCGTGAAGGGCGTGCGCGCGGCGCTGTGCACGAGCGTCGAATTCGCGAAGCTTGCCCGCGAGCACAACGACGCGAACATCCTGGTGATGCCCGGCCGCGCGAGTTCCGTCGATCCGCAGGAGGCTGTCCTCGACGCCTGGCTGGACACGCCCTTTTCCGGCGACGAGCGCCATGCGAAGCGCATCGCCATGATTGACGGGCCGACCTCCGCATGAACACGAACGAAGCAGCGGCGCTCCGCGACGCCGTCGCCATCGACGGCCCCGCCGGATCCGGCAAAAGCAGCGTCGCGAAGGCAATCGCGAAGGCGCGCGGTTTTCTCTACGTCGACACGGGCGCGATGTACAGGGCGGTCGCGCTGAAGGCGATCCGCGCCGGCGTCGATCTCGAAGACCCGGAGGCGATGGCGTCTGTCGCGGCGGACGCGGCCATAGCGTTTGACGCGACGGGCGCGCGCATTCTCCTGGACGGCGAGGACGTCTCCGCCGCGATACGCACTCCGGAGGTCGCGCGGAACGTGAAGTTCGCCGCCCGCGTCCCCGCCATCCGCGCGCGCCTTGTCGCGATGCAGCAGGCGATGTGCGAGGAGCGCCCTGTCGTCATGGAGGGGCGGGACATCACGACGGTCGTGCTGCCGCGCGCGCGGTGGAAGTTCTTCCTCACGGCGAGCGCCGAGGCGCGCGCACAGCGGCGGCACGCGGAGATGCGCGCCGCCGGCAGCGACATCCCCCTCGCCGCCCTTGTCGACGACATCAACGCGCGCGACGCCTCGGACTACCAGGTCGGCCCCATGAAGGACGCCCGCGACCGCGCCCTCGCCGGCGACGGCATCCGCTACCTGGACACGAGCGCGATGACGCAGAGCGAGGTCGTCGCCGCCATTCTCGGGAGCATGGCGTAATGGCACTCTTCCAGCTCAATTCCGATTTCGCGCCCGCCGGCCAGCAGCCGGAGGCGATAGACAGGCTTGCCGACGGCGTCCTCGCGGGCAGGCCGCACCAGACGCTTCTGGGCGTCACCGGCAGCGGCAAGACCTTCGTCATGGCGAACGTCATCGCGCGCACGGAAAAGCCGACCCTCATCCTCTCGCACAACAAGACCCTGACCGCGCAGCTCTACTCCGAGTTCCGCCAGTTCTTCCCGAACAACGCTGTGGAATACTTCGTCTCGTACTACGACTACTACCAGCCCGAGGCGTACATCCCGCAGACCGACGCGTACATCGAGAAGGACTCCGCGATCAACGACGACCTGGAGCGCCTCCGCCTCTCCGCGACCTCCGCGCTCCTGACGCGGCGGGACGTCGTCGTCGTCGCGTCCATTTCCTGCATCTACGGCCTGGGCCGGCCGGAGGAGTACAAGGAAATCGCCCTCACCGTGCGGGTCGGCGACGACGTGGACAGGCGGGAATTCCTCACGCGCCTTGTGCGGATGGAATATTCGCGGAACGACTTCGACTTCCAGCGCGGAACGTTCCGTGTTCGCGGCGACGCGATAGACGTCTGGCCGGCGTACATGCAGACCGCCATCCGCATCGAAATGTTCGGCGAGACCGTGGAGGAGATCAACGAGTTCGAGCCGACGACGGGGGAGGTTCTGATGCGCTTCCAGCACCGCGCGATTTTCCCCGCGACGCACTTTGTGCTGTCCGAGGCGTCCGCGTCGCGCGCGGTGGAGAGCATCACGTCCGAGCTGGAAACGCAGCTTTCGAAATTCAAAACCGAGAACAAGCTGCTGGAAGCCCAGCGCCTTGAAAGCCGCACAAAGTACGATCTCGAAATGGTGGAGGAAATCGGCTACTGCAAGGGCATCGAGAATTACTCCCGCCACTTCGACGGCCGCGCGCCGGGCGAGCGCCCCGCCTGCCTCTTCGACTATTTCCCGAACATTCCGAAGAAGGACTGGCTCCTCATCATCGACGAGTCGCACGTCACGCTCCCGCAGGCGCGCGGCATGTACAACGGCGACCAGGCGCGGAAGCGCGTCCTTGTCGACCACGGCTTCCGCCTGCCTTCGGCTCTGGACAACAGGCCGTTGAAGTTCGACGAATTCTGCCAGGTGCAGCCGCAGACGATCTACGTCTCCGCGACGCCCGCGCCCTACGAGCTGGGCCTGTCCGAGGGCGGCCCCGTGGAGCTTCTTGTCCGCCCCACCGGCCTCATCGACCCGCCCGTCGAGGTGCGCCCGACCAAGGGACAGGTGCCGGACATCATGGAGGAAATCAGGGCGCGCGCCGCAAAGGGCGAGCGCGCCCTTGTGACGACGCTCACGAAGCGCCTTGCCGAGGATCTGGACAGCTACTGCCGCGAGCGCGGCCTGCGGACGACGTACCTGCATTCGGACGTGCACACGTTTGACCGTGTCGAAATTCTCCGCGATCTCCGGAGCGGCGCGTACGACGCGCTCATCGGCGTGAACCTTCTCCGCGAGGGACTGGATTTGCCGGAGGTGTCCCTTGTCGTGATTCTCGACGCGGACAAGGAGGGTTTCCTGCGGAACGCGACGAGCCTAATCCAGATCATCGGCCGCTGCGCGCGGAACACGGAGGGCAGGGTCATTCTCTACGCCGACCGCATCACGGACGCGATGCGGAAGACGATGGACGAGACGTCGCGCCGCCGCGCCGCGCAGATGGCGTTCAACGAGGAACACGGCATAACGCCGACGACGGTGAAGCGCGCCCTGGAGACGGGTCTGGAGGAGTTCTTCGGGTCGTCTGAGGAGAAGTCGGTATTCGTCCCCGCGCTTGGCGGCAAGATAAAAATCGGCGGCGCGAGTCCGGAGGAAGAAATCCGCCTTTTGCAGATAGAAATGGAACAAGCCGCCGCCGAAATGCGCTACGAAGAAGCCGCCCGCCTCCGCGACAGACTGCTTGAGCTGAAGGCCCCCATTTCCTACGCCGGCTCCTCCCCCCCCGCCCGCAAGCCCCGGAGAGGCAAAGCCAGAGCACGCCGCGGCTCCCTGAGCAACAACAGTTACTGAGCGTAACCTACAGTATATAAAGAAGTTCGCCGCATTATGTCGGGCAAAATCAAAAGTGCAGACACTGTCTGCACTTTTGACATGGTCGCACAACATGCTCCTTTTTGACAAGACAAGCTCGTTCGATGAATACCCATGGTATGCCGCGCAAATCATCGAAAACGGCTGGTCGCTGTCCTCACTGGAATTCGGCGTCCGCAAAGAGAGGCTTCCCCGAAGGGCGGCGCAGCGCTTTTGCTCCGCTCGTTCGGCTCTCTACGGAGCATCTTTTTTTGTTTGGCGCAAGCGCCAAAGAAAAAAAGCCACTCCGGAGTTCGCCTCTCTCCCTGCGCAAAACCGCTCCGCCACCCTTCCGCCCACGTTTTTCCTGAAACCTAAAATGCCGCCTCCGGCGGCATCCACGAAACGATAGAGGAAAGCGGAGGAATACGGGGACATGATACATATTTCCCGGCAGTTTCGGGAAATATGTATCGTGTCCCCGCATTCCGTCTCCTCCCCCGACGTTTATAAGGAGTATCCCTATTTCAGTGAGATTCTATGTTGTCCCCGGATTTCTTTACGAAATCTAATTCTCGCAAGCCTTCTTCAATTATTGCTGAATAGCAATCACTTGGAGGATTGAAGTCATGGCGTTCTTGACTTGTAAAGGTTTGATAAGGAATCCCGCATTCATCACATCCCATCGAGACGATCCGGCCATACCATTTTGAACTGGTGCCCTCTTGTTTTTGAATGTCTTTAAACTGTTCTATCG
>QMCE01003041.1_pt1 | contig 12495 bp, 12 predicted proteins | sample 1821851 | NCBI WGS metagenome assembly QMCE01 (sample SAMN09453174, study PRJNA476694) | Termite gut metagenome, whole genome shotgun sequencing project. | isolation source: worker | host: Odontotermes sp. | place: South Africa:Pretoria | collected 2016-01-28 | reverse complement strand
TTTTGACTTGCGACACCCAAATCGGTGTCGCAAATTTTATAACCAATTCATATATAGTATATTATGAAATAACTGAAGGCAAAGTGTCGAAGTCAGGAAAAAGGGAACTTTCGCCTTGATCTTTTGTATCGGCTGAATGTTTTTACCATTCAAATACCCCCTTTACGCGAACGAAAGAAAGACATCTCCCACTTGGTTGATTTTTTGCCCTGAACCTTACCGTACAAAGCATAACCCGGGCGGCGATGGAAAAAATTATGGCTTATGACTGGCCCGGAAACGTACGGGATTTGGAAAACGCAATTCAAAGCGCCATGATATTAACCCCTGACGGCATCATACAAGTCGAACACCTGCCGCTTCGTGTGAAAGGCTATGAACAGGTTGATACAACGGCTGTTGTCGAAACGGAAAATAATGGTATCCGGGAGATCAACGCGCAAATCGAGAAAGAAGTCATTCTGGAAGCATTGAAAAAACATAATTACAACCGCACGCTGACCGCCGAAGCGCTCAATATAAGCCGTAAAACGTTATTTAATAAAATGAAACGCTACGGACTGGACAGTTGAGTTTGTCGTGCCAATCTACCTGTGTTGCTTTATTCCAAATAACAATACCCATACAAACCGGAGCGGTAATTAGAAAGGAATTCTTTTCCTTCTTCCACCGTGATTTTTCCGGCTTTCACGGAAGCGGTAACCCATGTTTCAAGCGTCCGTACCATTTTCTTGGCATTGTATTGCACATACTCCAGTACTTCGGCAACGGTCTCACCGTCGATGATCTGGTCAATGGAATAACCTTTTTCATCCACACTCACATGTACGGCGTTCGTATCACCGAACAAATTATGCAAGTCACCCAGAATCTCCTGATAGGCGCCCACCAGAAATACGCCGAGGTAATACGATTCCCTGGATTTGAACGGATGAACGGGCAGATAATAAGAATATGTTTTTGTAGAAATAAAGTTGACGATCTTACCATCGGAATCACAGGTCACATCCTGCAAGGTTGCCGTACGCGACGGATGTTCGTCCAAACGGTGTATCGGCATGATCGGAAATACCTGGTCGATAGCCCAGGAGTCCGGCAAAGACTGAAACAACGAAAAATTACAAAAATATTTATCCGGCAAAATCTTGCCCAATTGTTTCAATTCTTCGGGCGCATGGCGCATCTGGCTTGAAATGGCATGTATCTCGCGTGCGATCGTCCAATACAGGCGTTCAATCTGCCCGCGCGTAGACAGATTAAGCATCCCCAGGCCGAATAAATCCAAGCCTTCTTCACGAATCTGTTGCGCATCGTGCCATGATTCCAGCAAACGGGGTTGATTCAGGTTCTGCAAAATCTGAAGCAATTCACGTACCAGTTCATGATCATTTTCCGATACCGTATCATCCGGATTCCATACCGGCAAAGTAGTCGCTTCCAGCACTTCAAATATCAATACGGAATGATGAGCCGTCAGCGAACGCCCGGACTCGGTTATGATATTCGGATGTGGTATATCATTTTTGTTACTGGCATCTACCATGGCAGAGATCGAGTCATTTACATACTCCTGAATCGTATAATTAACGCTGCTTTCACTATTTGACGAACGGGTTCCGTCATAGTCCACTCCTAATCCGCCGCCAATATCAACAAACTCAATGTTATAGCCCATCGTACGCAACTGAACGTAAAACTGCGACGCTTCACGCAACGCATTCTTTATACGGCGTATCTTGGTAACCTGACTACCGATATGGAAATGGATCAGGCGGAGGCAATCTTCCATTTTGTGCTTGGATATGTACTCAAGCGCTTCCAGCAGTTCGCTTGAATTCAATCCGAACTTACTTCCGTCGCCTCCCGAATCTTCCCACTTTCCACTGCCGGAGCTTGATAATTTAATCCGGATACCTATGTTCGGCCGTATATTCAATCGCTTGGCAATCCGGGTAATCAGCCTCAACTCATTCAGTTTTTCAACCACCAGGAAAATACGCTTACCCATTTTCTGGGCCAGCAATGCCAATTCTATATAGCTTTCGTCTTTATATCCGTTACAGATAATCAGCGATTCCGAGTCGGGATACATCGCTATGACGGCATGCAATTCCGGCTTCGAACCGGCTTCCAATCCGATGTTAAACTTCTTTCCGTGCCCGATAATCTCTTCCACAACAGGCTTCATCTGGTTTACCTTAATCGGATAAATTATAAAGTTTTCAGCCTGATAATTATATTCTTCAGCAGCGATTTTAAAGCATTTGGATATTTGCTCGATCCGGTTATCCAGAATATCCGGAAAACGAACCAACGTAGGAGTTGAAATATCCTTTAACTGCAATTCGTCGATCAGTTCTTTCAGATCTACCCCTGCATATCCTATTCTGGGAGTTACAACAACATTCCCTTTTTTATTGATAGAAAAATAATTAATCCCCCATCCGGAGATATTATACAATTCTTCAGAATCTTCAATACGCCACTTTCTCATTTTCCATTCATTGCATAGCTGGTTTATACTACTATAATAAAAGCGCAAAAATAGATAATAAAAAGAGATATTGATAAGAAAATACCTACTTTTTTGCTATAAACAAAAAAAGAAGGCATCTCACTTTTGAAATACCTTCTTCTTAATCATTGTTTTTAATTTTTTCGTTTACTCATCATTTCGGACAATCTGCCGGGTGTAACATCCGTAGCAATAATCACACCGTTGTTGTCAATAAGAAAGTTCCGCAGTCCTTTCTTCAATCCATACTTTTCGTACACTTCGGAACGTTCGCCAAGTTCCTCATGCACCTGATTTGTTCCTTCCAGTTTATCTATTTTTACCGTCTCGGTAAAAATAGACGTTAACTTGTCCATAGAAACAGATACCATTTTAACCTGCGGCCATCCGCCGCGATTCAGTTCATTCCATAACTGTACGTTTTTCAAACGGGACTCCGCATCATAAGCAGCCCAGAAATGTAACAACGTATAGCAGCCGGAACTGTTTGAGAACGTGATATCCGCATCCGTTCCCAACGACTTTATTCCCGGAGCAAGATCACCGGGGCGATAGCCCTCCGTAAGACTTGCTTTTTCTGTTCCCGCAGAAAGAAAAAAGATTCCTGCCGCAACAGAGAGAACATAAGTTCTGATCTTCATAATGTAAGTTTTCGTTAAACAATACCGGATCATCAACAACAACACCCTCCTCTTCACATCCGGTCCTCTGATTTTCAGAGGCCTATATACAAAAACAACCTACGCTTAGGTTTTCTTCTATTCAATAAACGACAGCAAAAGTAATTTATTTTGCGGACTTTTCTGTCTTATGTTACTATTTTAATCTGAGATATATTTCCCAGGTCACGTATTCCGCCCCGCCTCCCGGCGTCGCACCTGCCTTTCTACTCCGATGATGGCCCCAGGCAGAAAACTCACGGCCAGTCGCACAAAAGCCGTATGCAGGTTTATTTCTGTAGATAAAAGTATTTCCTTTAAATTTGAATAAAAATCCATCAATCAACCTTTTTCAATTCGGTATATAAATTCAAGAAAAACCACAGTGCGGCGCTCGTATGTGTACCGGGCGTTTTGTAAAAAGATACGCTGCCGCCGTTTTTTTCATGTTCCGAAGCAAAATTTCTTGCCTGTTCATAATACACGGTTTCATCGTTTTCACCATGCGTCATTATAAACCTACAGTTATTCAACCACGGTTTCACACTATTATCTTCCAGTATTTTATTGATCTGTTCCTGACCTTCATTTTTCAGAAAACTCCCGGTAAACAGATCCGGCGTTTTGTTGGTAAAATAACTGCCGAAATCATCATGCTGCCCATCTAAATAAACACCTGCTCCCGAAGCATAAGGTTCTTTCAGATAATCACGCATCGCAAGTTGCCGGTAGCCATTCTTTTGATATCCCAGCAAAGCCAATGGAAATAAATAAGGTTGCGGCATATGTTCCGAAGCGCGGATAAGGTCTGCCTCCCGAAGCAAATCACAGGGCGAACCGCCCGTAAAAAGAAGCTCTACCTGCATCTCGCTGTACAAATCATTTGTTTCAAACGCACGCGCCAGTTGCAACGATACATAAGCCCCCAACGAATATCCGGATATGATGAACCCGCTTTTCTTTTCATATTTTTCTTTGCTGAGTACCGCCTGAGCGGCTTCTATATATTCAATCGTCGTACGAACCATCGGATCTTTTTCCACATAGGGGATATAACATTGCCCGAAAGAATCGCCGAAACCCGGATAATCCGGTATCATCACTGCGTAACCATGATTAAACGCCTCAATCAGCCAAAACAGGATATGAGGATCCGGATAATCACCGGCCACACGCAGAGTAGGCGCTTCATGCTTCAAAACATATGTATACGGAGGCGCAACTACCCGGCGATACGCGCGTCCTTCTTCGAGCGGAGGCACAATCAGCAAGCCGGAAAGATTTACTTTCGTAGCTGATTTACCCGGATGATCCGATTCTACCGCCACTTTATAAACGCATATCTGAACATCCCCTTCATACCTTACGTTTCTGTCAATAAGGCTTAAAAATTCAAGGGCGCTACCTACGTATTCTTTCTTAAAATCCGATTCCAGACCTTTCAGATCATCAAACGAATATTCTTTCAGCACTTCATAGTTCAGGTTATCCGGCAAAACAGGAACACCGGGCACTTCAGGATTATCGCTATCCGAACAACCTGTTATAAAAACCACAAAACACGCTGCCAATAACAACATGCTATATGATTTCCTGCATTTTTCCATTATCTCTTTATGTATCATACAAATTTCCGTAAATCACGCGATCACCTGCCTCCCTTACCTAATGCGACTTCCGTTGTATACGGATAGATCAGGGAAGTATATGCAAATATACTTCTGCAACGCAGTATTTTCAGGGAAGGCATCGGCGCCAGTTCTACGATTTTCAACGACGGATGCGTACGTATATCGATCTCCGTCATCGGATTATTCATACATTTCAGGTGCTTCATCGAAGGAATCTCGTTTACATCAATACGTTCCATCCGGTTTCCATAACAATAATAATTTTCGATCATCCGGTTTTTCGTCAGATCAACATAAGTAAGCATATTATCACCACAGTCAAGCGTTGTCAGAGACAGGTTCCGGGAAACATCAATAGACGAAATTTGGTTATTGCTGCAATTCAGTTCTCTCAATTCCTTATTACCGGAAACCAACACATTGACCATCAGATTACCGCTGCAATCCAACTTTGCCAGCCGGACCAGGTGTCCGACTGCAATCCCCTTCAGTTTATTATCATTACAAATCAGGCTGTCAAGGGAAAGGTTCCGGCTCAGATCAAGCGTTTCCAGATGATTATACCCGCATTCCAGTGTCGTAAGTTTCGTATTTTTACTTACATCGAGTTCTATCAGGCGTATGGCGCTGCAACGTAACTCCGTCAATGCGGTATTATTACCGACATCTATCACAACCAGGTTATTAACGGTGCAACACAATGCCGTCAGAAGCGGATTCTCCCTTATATCCAGTTGATTCAGTTTATTCCGGCTACAATCAAGCGTTTTAAGCGCGGGATTAAAACTCAGATCAAGCTCCGTGATTTTATTCCTGCGGCATACCAATGTTTCGAGTGAAGTGAAATATTGTATTCCTTCAAGCGACAGGATTTCCATTTCCGGACAATCAATAGACTTGACGGCCCGGGCTTCGGGGCCGGATAACATTCCGTCGCCGTTCGTATCGAAATGAGATATGAGATAGGCGTGAAAAGCAGAATCGGGTATGGATATGTTTCCGGCATACGAACGGAGTTCTTCACGTTTTTTCTCTTTTTCGGCATGTTTGATCTCGGCATAATGACGGTTTGATTCGGCCATCCGGCGCACTTCACGTTTTCTCCGTTCCGATTCGCTGATTTCCGCATCGGTGTATACGCGATCCGTTTTCCCGCGTTTCGCACCGGCGCCGGCGCCTGCCGTTTCAGTATCCACATCGCTTTTACGCTGTTTTTTTTTCGATACCTCCACTTCCGGAGTGACCATCGTCAGCCATTCTTCTTCTCTTTCAAAAGTAGTTACTTCCGCCACACCGGCTTCGTTGATAGCATAAAGAACAGTGGTTTCTTTTGAATAGCTGATTTTACGGAGCTCATTCGCTTTATTAAAATAGATCGTTCCCAATGTGGGCATCGCGTTGCAATACAGGTTTTTCAGATTACCGTTACGGCTTACATCAAGCGTCGTCAACTTATTGATACTACATTCCAGCTCACTCAATGCCACATTCCGGGAGACATCCAATGTATCAATCCGGTTACTCCCGCAATCAAGGTCGGCCAGTTTTATATTATTGCTTACATCCAGTTTTGTCAACCGGTTATGCGAACCGTTCATCCTCCACAAAGCCGTATTATTGGTAACATCCAGCACGGAAAGACGATTTCCCGAACAATCCAGAAAACGTAATATGGTACAGGCGCCGACATGCAGTGATGTAAGCTCATTCCGGCTACAGCTCAGGTAAGTAAGCGCGCCGCACCAACCGGCATCCAGCGATTCGATTTTATTATTGTCGCATATCAGTTCTTCCAACAGAGGATTGTGACTGATATCCAGCGTTTTTATCCGGTTGTTCGCGCAATTCACATCCGTTAATGCCGCATTATGGCTCAGGTCAATTGTATCCAATTGGTTATTATAGCAATATAACTTCTTCAGGGAGAGATTGCGACTGATATCAAATGAAGTAAGTAATCCTTTTCCGAATGGATTGGAAGGCGTACAATCCAACTCTTCCAACGATGTAAAATGCGCTATTCCTTCAATAGAAGCAATTTTTTCAGTCGAAAATTTCATGCGTGTAACCGCTTTTGCTTCTATCTCCGAAATTTTACCGTCTCCATCGGAATCAAAATGCTCCACAAGAAAAGCCTTAAACGCTTCATCCGGAACATGAATATGCTGTGCCTGAACCCCGGCACCCAATCCAAAAACAAAAAATAAACTTATAAATTTTTTCCTCATCAATTATTTCTACGCCTCCGGGCGCTCATTTCAGTTGCCGTTATTCATTGTCAATCCGTGCGGAGCGCCCCGACCAGTTCACTTGCCGATTTAAAACCATGCCGGTTACAATAGTCATTGATGCCGTCTATCACTTTTACGGGAATTTCCGGGTCTACAAAATTGTAAGTACCGATCTGTATGGCCGTTGCTCCGGCCAGCATAAATTCTACGGCATCTTTCCACGAAGCGATACCGCCAAGTCCTATCACCGGTATATCAACCGCACGCGCCGTCTGCCACACCATCCGTAAAGCGACCGGCTTCACACACGGGCCCGACAATCCGCCCGTTACGGTCGACAATACAGGCGTACGCTTTTCCGCATCAACAGCCATACCCAACAGGGTGTTGATAAGCGATACGGAGTCGGCCCCCTCCGCCTCTGCCGCACGGGCAATCTCCGTTATATCAGTCACATTCGGAGATAATTTCACGATTAACACTTTAGGGTATACCTTTCGCACCGCACGAACCACTTCCGCCGCCGACGATGCACATACGCCAAAAGCCATCCCGCCCTGCTTCACATTCGGACATGAAATATTCAACTCAATAGCCGGTATGTATTCGAGCGCCGCCATTTTTTCGGCACACGCCACGTATGTTTCAATAGATGAACCGCTGACGTTTACGATCATATTCGTATTGATTCCGCGTATAGAAGGATAGATCTCTTTTACAAAATAATCCGCGCCTTTGTTCTGCAAGCCGACCGCATTCAGCATACCGGAAGGCGTTTCCGCCATACGGGGATACGGATTTCCTTCACGCGGCTCGATCGTCGTACCTTTTACAATAATCCCTCCGATCCGCGATACATCCATAAAATCAGCATATTCTGTGCCATAACCGAATGTGCCGGAAGCTGTCATAACCGGATTTTTCAGGGTCATCTCCCCTATTCGCGTAGTCAAATCTGCCATGTCAGTTGATTTATATTAAACACAGGCCCTTCCGTACATACACAAACATTCCCTTTTACCGTATTTTCAATACAACACAGGCAGGCTCCTATTCCGCACGCCATCATATTTTCAAGAGAAACGTAACAGGATATATTCATGGCTTTCGCATACTTCGCTATAGCCACCATCATCGGTTTGGGGCCACATGTATATATTTGTTCTATTTTCTTTTCCGCCAGTATGCTGTGATGGGTAACAAACCCTTTTTCGCCCATCGAACCATCTTCCGTCGTTATATATACTTCGCCGGTCTTTTCAAATTCGTTCAATTGCATGATATCATCTTTCGAACGCGCACCCAGTAAAAACGCAGGCTCGAAACCTAAACTTTTCAACGTATCGCCCAGGTAAAGCATCGGAGCCGTACCGACACCGCCCCCTACAAGAAGCAGTTTCGAATCAACCGGCAACTGCGGTATCGAAAATCCGTTACCTAAAGGAAGGATGATATTCATGATATCTCCGGACTGATATTCCGCCATACGCTTTGTTCCTTCTCCGACGATCTGAATAAGAAGCCAAAGCTCATTGGCCTCCTTGTCAATATAATTGATTGAGATAGGACGCCGCAGGAAGGTTTGCGGAGAACCGTCTACACGCACCTGGACAAATTGCCCGGGAATCATTTCCGGAAGTTTCTTATCAGCAGTCAGCTTCAGTAAACAATACATGGGGTGAAGACGCAGGTTCTCCACCACCTTCATATCCATTACATATTTTTTCATTTGCATCATTAATCCTTTTGAAATAAAATCGCTTTTATTTCAGAATACGAATGGAAAGCGGATAAGGCCACGTCTCACCGTTAATCGCTTTTATCATCGCAATGATAATAAATATGATCGCGGCAATTGCTATGACAGGTACAAGCACGCTTCCGATACAGGTGATACATAATATCAGGCTATAAAGAAAATAACTCAATTCAAAATTAAGGATATTCTTCCCCGCTTCGTCCACAAGTTTGCTTTTCTCCTTAAATAAAAGCCACATAACTAAAGGGGCGATAAAACTTGACAAAAACTGCGACGCATGCATCAGCGCCACAAATGACTTTTCGTCAATTCCCAAATCCCATCCCGCCGGATTAACAGTATATTGTGCAGATAGTATACGCGTTTTTTCACGTTCGTATTCTTCCTGCGTAATAGCGCCTTCATCCAGCAGTTTTTTCAGCTATTCCGTTTTATTTTACGATGCAATATTACGAAATATTTATGAAATGCGCAAAAACAGTATATCAGTCCAAATATTTATCCTCTTTGAAATTCCAGGTAACATAGCTGCCGTCGGCTTTATACAATCTGACGATATGCCGGTCTTGAACTTCTTCCCATCGCGCATAAACAAAAGGGATGATTGTTTTTCCTTTATGATTGATAATCCCCCAATGATCTCCTTGCTTTGCAAGTGTTCGCGACTGAGATTTGGAAGTTGCGAATTGTTTGTATTCCGTAATTGAAAAAGGAAATACCGTCTTGTCTCTTTTATTAATAAGTCCCCAAAAGTCATTAGATTTGACCAGGGCGTGGCCATTTTCAAAAAGCTTTATGTCCGTATATTTTAATGGTATGATTAGTTGAGCCTTTTCATTGATGGCTCCATACAAGCCGTTTTTTCGAACCCACCAAATAGCGTCATACGGAGGAATATCCCCATTTAATCCCGTAATATGTTCATATTCAATCGGTAATACAACTTGTCCTTTCCGGTTGATCATGCCAAATCTCGTTCCACTATCTACAAACTCCCCTTTATCTTCCGAATAATAAAGAAAATTCCACGTATCACTTTCGCTCTTGCAGACATAAGCCAATCCCTTAATACATCCCTGACCCGGATTCATAAGCTCTCCAAATCCCCAACACATACTATAATCCGACGCATCTATTACCACATTCCCTTTTCTGTCAATATATTTCCATTCATCATTTTGATCCATTACAAGAGCTAAACCGTAACTAAATGGATTTGCCGCTTTAAAATAATTAAAAGGATATTCCTTTGGAAGTTTCGGACTGCCGAATTTGTCGGCATAACAATACTGTCTACTGTTCCAGGGTGTCCTTCCTTGTACATATAAAATATCATCTTCATGAATGTATTTGCCGTTAATACTTTTACATCCTGCAAATAACAGTATACATAAGCCCCAGACATACATTTTTTCTCTACTTATATCCATCATTTTTTTAATGCGTTAATAGATTCATCAATAAGCGATTGAATATATCGGCTAATTTCATCCGGTTGATTGGTTCCAATTAAAACAGTTGTTTTTGGTCTATCATGAAACCGAAGCTCTATTGCCTTAAACCCGGTCACAATGTAATATTCAAGTATATTACCGGTAAAAGATATTTTGGGACCGGCAATGCCCATTCTTTTGGAAATACCGGTATATGGTTTACAGGATTTTATGTTCGCTATTTCATAGCTTTTCTTAATCAAACCAATACCTAATTTGAAAGAAAGGTTTGTCTTATCAATTGTTATGGTTATTTTATAAAAGCACAACAAACCGAGCAATAAAATCACAGTGATAAACAAACATGTATATAATGATTCATCTGCCCAAATGATGACCGAAAGCACTAATAAGGATATGTACATTAATAACATATATACTATCATGGCAATTCCCCGGTAAGTGTACGTTTTGCATTCCATTCCTTTCATAATATGTGAATATTAACTTAAAGCCTACAAATATAGTTTTTTTAAAACCTAAACCCAAAAATAAATCTGTCTTTTTAAACGATCGGTTCCCAACGGTACGTCCGTGTCGTAAGGAACATATATGCCAAAATTATTTTCTTCCCGCCAGAGTTTGCTATCGGAGCCCTGCAATAACGGGCTTCCCTTGATGCCATAACCCCATTTCTCTTTATGTAACATTTCTTCATCGTCACTCCATGTTACTGCATGATCGCAGACGTAGGGTATATTCGCATCAACTAAATAGCAATATGGAAAAGTTTAGATGACTTCATAGAAATTTTACTATAACTTTAATGACTTGACAAGTTCTATTTTTGCTTGTGATATTCTGCGTGCTTCGCTTGAACTTTTTAAAATTCTATTCTTCCCTGACGGTATCCAAATAAAAGGCCGACCAGCTTTCAATTTGTTGATTTCAGGGGCTTGTCCGTTTAACCAGTCTTTCAACCATTGCAGTTTTTTTATTACCACACTCACCTGGTCGGTATTGGCGGTATGCACTTCCACAAAATAAACCTCCTCGTTATACGCCAAAGCATAATCCCAACGATTGTCATTCGGATATTTATGTGTTGTACAGGCATCTATGTCAACACTGCCATTTAATTGTCTTGTGTTCTCAACTTCAATTTTCTTTGCATAATCTCCCAATGCTTTCAGACCGACCCGATAGCCGGTTAACACATCAGGCGTTGCTTCAATCGCTTCTTTGAATGTTAATTTCTTCTTTGCCATCGGCTAATCAGCTATATTTAGCAACAATATCGCTCGCTTTACCGGCGAAAGAAGAGATACCACCCCATTCCACTATATCATTATCGTCACTGTCTGCATCCAATGAACTGATATTTTTCACTTCCACTCCATTATTGTTCCTTGCAAAATAGTAGGTGTTAATTGTTTTCTCTTCAAGAATATTTTTTAATAATCTGTCTGTTTGTGTATTTGCTTTTAAATCGAACAATTTATGCAAGGCATTTTTAGACTTATTCTCTTTGAGTAAATTAAATACCCAGGCAAATTCAAGAAAAATCGGAGAATGGGTAGAAATGATTACCTTATAGTTTCTTGACAACAAATCAATCACTTGTAAAATAACAGAGATAATTGCCTGCGGGTGCAATCCCATTTCGGGTTCTTCGATAACGACATACTTATATGCATCTTTGGTAGCAATTTTCGATGGCGGGCAAAGCCAATAAAAAGCCAGCAATAACGGCATAAATTCTTTCTGCCCGGCACTCCAAGTAATAAATGGCACATTCATACCCTCTACTTTCATTCGGAATTTTTTCTGCCCCGATTTATCATCCATAAAAATTTCTCCTCCGTGAAAAATACTGTTGTCAAATGAATTGCGCAAAGTTTCTTTCAAACGGTTGCGAATGGGAAAAATAGACGTTTCCATTCCATTTTGCAAAAGCAACCTCAATGTTTCACTGAAATAACGCAGCACATAAGGGGCAGAAGTATCAAATTCCATAAAAGTTTTGGGTCTTCCATCGGCAACACTTAAAATCCGTTGAGCAGGAACATAGAACAACCGCTCATCAAATTGTTTCGTCATTCTTGCGGTTAAAAAATTTTTCAGAATGTCTTTGCCATCAAAATTTATTAGACTGTTATTCTTCCAAATATCAGCCATATCTTCCCCAAAAAACAGATTCAGAATATCGGTGTCATTTTTCCACACATATCCAAACTGTTCTACTGTTTTACGGATATTATTTTTAT
>QMCE01001583.1_pt1 | contig 12496 bp, 8 predicted proteins | sample 1821851 | NCBI WGS metagenome assembly QMCE01 (sample SAMN09453174, study PRJNA476694) | Termite gut metagenome, whole genome shotgun sequencing project. | isolation source: worker | host: Odontotermes sp. | place: South Africa:Pretoria | collected 2016-01-28 | reverse complement strand
GTATGGTCGGCCACCAGGTAGCTTTTGTTGCAGTTTTGGATGGCCGCCGTGCGCACCTGGCCAATTTGCTCGTTGGAGTCCATCACGCCATAGCGGCTGGAAACCGTGCGGCAAGACAAAAACCCCCTGCGCGCGTAAAGGCCTGCCATGCCCTCCAGCGTAATTTTGCCGGTGGTGCACATGTGCACGGTGTTCAAAACGCCACCCAGCAACATAATGCGGATGTTGCGGTAGTTGGCCAAAAAATTGACGATGAGCAGCGAGTGGGTAATTACTGTAAGCGGCAGTTGGGTAATGCGCTTCGCAATTTCCAGCGAAGTGGTGGAACTGTCCAGGAAAATGGTGTCGTCGGGGCGGATGAGGCGGCAGCACAGAATGGCAATTTGCTCCTTATTGGGCAGCAAAATGCTTTTGCGCACCTCTATACTCACGTCGCTTTCGGTGGAACCCTCTAAAAACGCACCGCCGTAGGTGCGCTTCAAAACCCCGCGCTCCTCCAGCGTCCGCAAATCGCGGCGGATAGTTTCGCCCGAAACACCCAACTCCTGGCTCAATTCCTCCACCGACACAAATTTCTTCACGGTAAGCTGGTTGGTAATATGCTCCAGGCGGTTTACCGATATCATGGCGCCGCCTCCTTTTGCATGTGTGGTTTTTTGTGGATTATCCAATGTCTTCCTCTATTATATTCATCTTTCCCCGTCAAATCAATTGGTAGAATCGCCAGAAATGGGCCGATTATTTGATGGATTCCACGAAATTCCAACTAATATCACACTATTGTGTTGACAAATCCACACAGCCTCTTTACATTGAATACAGGTTCCACGCAAAGGAGGCTTTAGAAAAGCATGGCGGAAAAGAAAATGATATACCCTTGCATCCACGTGGGCGACGGCGAAATTGCCCCGCGGGTGCTTACCTGTGGCGACCCTGCCCGCGCGGAAAAAATTGCCGCAAAGCTGGAAAACAGCAACTGCCTTGCCAAAAACCGCGAGTACTGGACTTATCTTGGCAGCCATAAGGGCGTGCCGGTCACGGTCACGTCTCATGGCGTGGGGGCCGGCGGCGCGGCCATTGCCTTTGAAAGCCTGTGGCGCGCCGGGGCAAAAGCCATAATACGGGTGGGCACCTGCGGCGGCATGCAGCCCCACATACAACCGGGCAGCATTGTGGTTGCCACCGCCGCCTGCCGCGAAGACGGCGTTACCGACAAGATGATTCCTCCCTCCTACCCTGCCGTGTGCCACGACGAGGTGGTGGCCGCGCTGATGGACACCGCCCAAAAGTGGGGCACCGCAGTGCACAAGGGCCTTGTGCTTACCCAGGCGCTGTTTTACCCAGGGCTGCTGGAATCCAAAATAAAGCTGTACGCCAAGGCCGGGGTACTGGCCATGGAAAACGAGGTTGCCGCCCTGCTGGTGGTTGCCGCCCTGCACGGCGTGAAGGCCGGGGCCATTGTTACCGCCGATGCCCCCGCCTTTGAACTGGTGGATGTGGCAGGCTACCAGCCCAGCGAGGAAGAAATTATGCAGATGGTGGAAAGGCAAATCGATATTGCGCTGGACGCCATCATCGAAGTTGCGGTATGATATGAGAAAAATAAAGGAGGTTCTTCCCATGCTGTTTCGCGACATTACCCTCATTGACGAAAACTACACCGCCGTGCCCCACGCCAATATTCTGGTGGAAGATGGGCGCATTACCGCCATTGCGAAGGAACCCCCGCGCGATTACAGCGGTGAAGTGTACGACGGCGCAAACAAAATAGCGGCCCCCGGCTTTTTTAACGGGCATTGCCACGCGCCCATGTGCCTTTTGCGGGGCTATGGCGAGGGCCTGCCCCTGCACCGCTGGCTTACCGAGCGCATGTTTCCCTTTGAAGCCCTTTTAACCGGCGAGGACATTTACTGGGGCACGCTTCTGGGCATTGCCGAGATGCTGGCCAGCGGCGCGGTGTCCTTCACCGACATGTACTTCCAAATGCCGCACATGGCCAAAGCCGTGCTGGAAAGCGGCATCAAGGCCAACTTGTCGCATGGCACATCTGCCAACGGGCCAGACGCCAGCTTTGCGGGCTGCACCGGGCACAGCGGCACGCTGGCGCTGATGGAACTTGCAAAAACCAGCGATGGCCGCCTTGCGGCCGACGCCGGGCTGCACGCTGAATACACCACCGGCCCGAACCTGTGCCGGGAAATTGGAGAGTTTGCCAGGGCTAACGGTCTGCGCGTGCACCTGCATTTGTCCGAAACGCAAAAGGAGCACGAAGAGGCCAAAACGCGCCGCGGCATGACGGCCGCCAGCTGGTTCGCGCAGCTTGGTGTGTTCGACGGGCCAACCATTGCCGCGCACTGCGTGTGGGTGGACGAAAGCGACATTGCGCTTTTGGCAAAGCATGGCGTCACCGCCGTGCACTGCCCCTCCAGCAATTTAAAGCTGGGCAGCGGCATTGCGCCCCTGCGCGCGCTGCGGGATGCCGGTGTGCGGGTGGCCGTTGGCACCGACGGCGCTGCCAGCAATAACAACTTGAACGTGCTGGAGGAAGTGAACCTGGCAGCCCTGGTGCAAAAGGGTACCCAGCAAGACCCGCTGTTCCTTAGCATGGCAGAGGTGTTTGAGATGGCCTGCAAGAACGGCGCGCTGGCCCAGGGCCGCACCGATTGCGGCGCCATCAAGGTGGGTAACCGGGCCGACATTGCAGTGTACAACACCGATGTGCCCCATATGCTGCCGGTGATTGACCCTCTCTCCAACCTGCTGTATGCCGCCGGGCAAAATGAGGTTGTGCTGAACATGATAGACGGCAAAGTGGTGTACAAAAACGGCGAATACACAACCATTGACATTGAAAAAGTAAAGTACAATGCGCGGCGCATTGCCGCCGAGAAGCTGGCCCAACTGGGCAGTTAGCAGCGGCTTTACTGCAAATCAACTTACTATAATAGTAAACTGATTGCAAACACAAAACACCCCGGAATGTTTAGCATTCCGGGGCACTTTACTGTGTTTTACAGGCTGGCAGCCGCCACACTTTGCCCAACACGGCGGGCCATTTCGTCCGGGGCCTCGGGCACAAAGGCGCACTGCGGGTAATCCTGCCGCAGCACCTCGGCGGCACGCTGCAGCAGCACATCGCCCCCGGCACCGCTGGTAACGCGGCCCAGCATCAGCACCCGGCCAATGCTGTAAAAGGCGTTGTACAAGCCCAAGGCGTGGCCCACATACACCCCCATGTCGCGGAAAACCCGTAAAGCGCGGGGCTCACCCGCGTTCGCCAGCGCCTGCACGTCCTTCAGGCGGGCCGCTTTGTAAGCACCTGCTAACTCTATGCCTGCGCGCTGCGCCAGCCACAACACGCCGTCCTGGCACAAAAACTCGGTGCAGCAGCCCACTTCACCGCTCCAGTGGGTGCGCAGGGCATTTGGCTGGGCGTCCAGCGGGGCAAGGCCCGGCTCATTTAGCCAGCCGGTTACGCCGCCATTGGCGTCCACATAACCGGCGCCCTCGCCGGTGCCCATGGCAACGCCCAGCACCCGGCCCTCGCGCAGGCCCATGGCCCCTGCCAGCGCCGCCACCTCGCCATCGTTGAGCACATGCAGCGCAGCGCCGGGGCAGGCGGCATGCGCCGCACGGATGAAAATATCCTCCACCTTTTCCCGCTGCAAATGCGGCGGCACCTTGTCGAAAAGATAGGACACCCGCACCTGGTTATCCACAAATACCCCCGCGCTGGACACCCCTATGGCGTCTACCCGGGGCATCTTGGCCGCCGCCGTTCGCAGCGCCGCTACAATGCCTTCGTAATGGTACTGTGGGTCGCTGTTTTCGCGGGGGAACCACTCCACTTCCTCGGTGTAAACGGTTTTGCCGTCTATCGCAGCGCACACCTTTCGGTCAGAGCCTCCGGCGTCAAAGCCGATGCGGCAACCTTCAAAGTGGCCGCCCACCCGTTCGGTGCTCTCATGGGGCGCCGGGCGGTTAGCGTAAGGCAACACTTCCACTGTAAAAGAAGTTTTGTACACCTGGGTAAAAAAATTTCTGTCCAGCTCGCGCGTAGGGCTTTCGGCAAAAATGCGCTGCACCGGCAAGGCCACATCTGCATTGCCGCACAGCTGCACCCGGAAGCCGCCGAACAGGCACAGCAGGGTCTTCACCAACTGCTCCAGATAATAAATATCTGTTGTGCGATAATTTTCCGTGCCAATGAGCTGTGTTTCATATACCGACACCTGCCCGCCCGGGCGGTGCAGCGCCACGGCAAAGGGCTGCTTTGCCAGCTGCGCGTGGGCGCAGTAAAACAGCGGCAGAGGCACGAAAGCCGTGTCTAACTCCGGCAGGCTGCGCACTTCGAAGTCAAGGCCGTAAAGCGTTTGCTTAGGTATCATGGCAACTCCATCGCCCGCTTGTATTCGGCAATTTGGGCGCGCACCGCCTGCGGGGCAGGGCCGCCCTCGCTTTTGCGCTGGGCCACACAGGCGCCCAAATCAATCGCGGCATAAATGTCATCCTCAAACAGCGCGCTGGCTTCCTGGTATGCCGGCAACGGCAGGTTTTCCAGCGTGGTGCTTTCCGCAATGCAGCGCGCCACCAGCGCCCCGGTAACACGATAGGCATCGCGGAAGGGCATGCCTTTTTTGGACAGATAGTCGGCGCAATCCGTGGCGTTGATGAAGCCCCGCGCAGCGGCGGCACGCATATTATCGGCACACACCGTCAGCGTTTGCATCATGGGAATCATGGCGGCAAGGCAGGCTTCGGCGGTATCCACCGCGTCAAAAATGGCCTGCTTGTCCTCCTGCATATCCTTATTGTAAGCCATGGGCAACCCCTTCAACATGGTTAGCAGGGTGGCAAGGCTGCCGTACACCCGCCCGGCCTTGCCGCGCACCAGTTCTGTGATGTCGGGGTTCTTTTTTTGCGGCATAATGGAAGATCCGGTGGCAAAGGCGTCGTCCAGCTCTACGAAGTGGAACTCGCTTGAGCACCACAACACCACCTCCTCCGACAGGCGCGACAGATGGGCCATCAGCAGGCTGATAGCAGATGCTAACTCTACGCAAAAATCGCGGTCGGCCACGGCGTCCATGCTGTTGGGGCAGGGCGCGGCAAAGCCCAGTGCCGCCGCCGTCATGGCGCGGTCTATCGGGTAAGAAGTGCCCGCCAGCGCCCCGGCCCCCAGAGGGGAGTAATTCATGCGGGTACGGCAGTCATTCAGGCGGGCATAATCGCGCCGCAGCATTTGGGCATAGGCCATGATGTGGTGGGCAAATGTTACCGGCTGGGCCACCTGCAAATGCGTGTAGCCCGGCATCACCGTGCCAATATTACCCTCTGCCAACTTAACCAGAACCCCGGCAAATTCGCGTATCTGCGCTTGCAGTCCATCCACCCTGCCCCGCAAATACAGGCGAAGGTCGGTGGCTACCTGGTCGTTGCGGCTGCGGCCGGTATGCAGGCGCTTACCGGCGTCGCCAATACGCTTTGTCAGCTCAGCCTCCACAAACATGTGGATGTCTTCCGCCTCGGGGTCAATGGCAAGCTCGCCGCTCTCAATGTCGCGCCTGATACCCAAAAGACCCTCCGCAATGGCGTCAGCGTCAGCGGTGCTGAGGATTCCCTGTGCGCCCAGCATGCGGGCATGGGCAATTGAACCCTCAATATCTTGGCGGAACATCACCCAATCGAAAGAAATTGAGGAATTGAAGTGATTGATAGCGGCGTCTAACTCTTTACCAAAGCGCCCCGCCCACATTTTCATGTTTTCCCTGCTTTCCGTTGTTTACCTAATCTGCTCCAGCCCTATTATTAGTGACACAAACACAGCCCTTACATGGCCGCCGCGCCAATAATGCCCGCGTCGTTGCCCAGGGCCGCCGCCGTAATGGGGGCAATGTAGCCCCTCTCCCCGGCAAAAACCCGTGGGCGCACATAGGCGTTCACCGGCACAATCAGCGGGTCGCCCTCATTGGCAATTCCGCCACCCAGCAAAACCTTCTCTGGCCGCCAGATGTTGATAAAATTAATAACAGCCGTACCCACGTATGAAACATAGGTATCCACCACCTGCTTTGCGCTGGCGTCGCCGCCACGCATGGCCTCGAAGGGAATGCGTCCGTTCATGTTATCCAAGTTGCCTTTGCACAACTCATGCATCAGCGAGGATTTATCTGCCTCTGCCGCTTGGCGCGCCTGGCGTATCAGCGCACTGGCCGAGGCATAAGCCTCCACGCAGCCAACTTGCCCACAGGTGCAGCTTTGCCCGCCCATCACCATAATGGTGTGGCCCAGCTCCATGCCGCCGGCGCTGCCGCCCTCCTGCAAGCGGCCGTCGGCCACAACGCCGCCGCCAACGCCGGTGCCCAGCGTAAGCATCACCACATTTTGGGCGCCCTTGGCCGCCCCCGCAACCGCCTCGCCCATAACCGCCACATTGGCGTCGTTGGAAAGGCGCATCGGCATATCAAAATACCGGCGTACCTCCGCCAACAGCGGCACATCCAGCCAGTTAAAGTTGCCTGCAAACACCACCACGCCATGCACGTGGTCAATCATGCCGGGGCTGCCAATGCCCAGCTTTTCACACTCGTCCTCGGTGATATTCAACTCTTGCAGCAGCTCTTTGGTAAGGCGCGCCATGTCTGCCGCCACATCCTGCCAGGGGCGGCCAATTGGATTGGTGCGGCCGCTCTTTTTGCCCAGCAGGCGGGCTTCGCGGTCAATAACACCCACCTTGATATTCGTACCCCCCAAATCAATGCCAATTCGATACTTTTTCTCCGCCATGATGCACCCCTCTCTATAATTAGCTGATGCTAACGCTATTGCTCGCGCCCGCAGCATTTTTTATACTTTTTACCGCTGCCACAGGGGCAGGGGTCGTTGCGGCCAACCTTGGTTTGCTTTGTGCGCACCGGTTGCTTTTTCACGCTGCCGTCGCCACCTGCCGAAGCCGCCGTGGGCGCCGCCACCTGCTTGCGCTGGGGCTCGTCCCCCTCTTTGCGAATCTCCACCGTCAGCAGCATTTTAGTGGTGTCCTCCCGAATGGATTCCACCATGGAATCGAACATTTCAAAGCCCTCGATGCGGTATTCAACCACGGGGTCCCGCTGGGCGTAGTGGCGCAGGTAAATGCCACGGCGCAGCTCCTCCATGTCGTCGATATGGTTCATCCACTTGGTGTCCACATTCCGCAAAAGCAACGTGCGCTCCACCTCTCGCATAATAGGCGATGTAAAGCGTTTTTCCTTGTCTTCCAGCAATTTTTCGGCGCGGGCCGTCAGCGTTTCGGTCAGGTTAGCTGGGTCTAACTCCTCCAGTTCCTCTTCTTTAAAGCGGAAGTCGCCATCGCTTGTCAGCCAGCCCAGGTAGTGGTCTCGCAACGCGGGCAGGTTCCATTCGCTGGGTTCCTCGCCGCCGCAGTACAGGGCAACGTTCGCGGCAATGCTGTCCCGCACCATGGTGCCCACACTCTCCGAAACATCCTGCCCGGCCAGCACCTGCTGGCGCTGGCCATAGATGATTTCCCGCTGGCTGTTCATCACATCATCGAAGCGCAGCACATTTTTGCGGGCCTCGAAGTTGCGGCCCTCTATCTTGCGCTGGGCATTCTCAATTGTAGCGGTAATCAGTTTGTTTTCAATTGGGGTGTTCTCATCCACACCCAGGCTGTCCATCATGGCCTGCACCCGCTCGCCGCCAAACAGGCGCATCAAATCGTCCTCCAGCGAAAGGTAAAACCGGCTTTCGCCCGCGTCACCCTGGCGGCCACTGCGCCCGCGCAGCTGGTTGTCTATGCGGCGGCTCTCGTGGCGCTCGGTGCCAATGATAAACAAGCCGCCCGCGCCCCGCACCAGCTCGGCCTCGCGGTCAATCTCCGGTTTTGCGGCGTCATACAGTTCTTTATACACCTGCCGGGCGTTTAGAACATCGGCGTCGTCGGTGTCGGCATGGCCGGTAGCTTCAACTAACTGCTCCTCGCTGAAGCCCTGGCGGCGCATCTCTTCCTTGGCGTCATACTCGGCGTTGCCGCCCAGCATAATGTCGGTGCCGCGGCCCGCCATGTTGGTGGCAATGGTCACGGCGCCCGCGCGGCCGGCCTGCGCCACAATGCGGGCCTCTTGCTCGTGGTGCTTGGCGTTCAGCACCTGATGCTTAATACCGCGCTTTTTCAGCATTCCGGCCAGGTGCTCGCTCTTCTCAATGCTAACGGTGCCCACCAGCACCGGCTGGCTTTTTTCATGGCAGGCCACCACCTGCTCAATAACGGCGCCGTACTTGCCCTTCACCGTTTTATACACAGCGTCGGGGTGGTCATCCCGAATCATGGGCTTGTTGGTGGGCACCTCCACCACCTGCAAGCCGTAAATCTCGTTGAATTCTTCCTCCTCAGTTTTGGCGGTACCCGTCATGCCGGAGAGTTTTTTATACATGCGGAAGAAGTTTTGGAAGGTGATGGTAGCGAGGGTCTTGCTCTCGCGCTCCACCTTCACGCCCTCTTTGGCCTCAATGGCCTGGTGCAGGCCCTCGTTGTAGCGGCGGCCCAGCATCAGGCGGCCGGTAAACTCGTCCACAATAATCACTTCGCCGTCGCGCACCACATAATCCACGTCCCGGCGCATAATGCCCCGGGCCTTGATGGCCTGGTTCACATGGTGGGAAATCTCCATGTTGTCGGCGTCGGCCAAATTTTCTATGCCGAAGAATTTCTCCGCCTTTTGAATGCCGCGCTTCGTCATGGTGGCGGTGCGGGCTTTTTCGTCCACAATAAAGTCGCCGTCGATGTCCGAGTCCTCATCATGATCCACTTTATCGTCCAGTTCGGTTACACGGGTGGGCTTTAAGGTTTTGGCAAAACTGTCGGCCTGCTTGTACAAATCGGTGCTTTTATCGCCCGCGCCGGAAATAATAAGCGGCGTTCTGGCCTCGTCCACCAAGATGGAGTCCACCTCGTCCACAATGGCATAAGCGTGGCCGCGCTGCACCATTTGCTCCTTGTGCACCACCATATTGTCGCGCAAATAGTCGAAGCCAAACTCATTATTGGTGCCATAGGTAATGTCGGCGGCATAGGCGGCGCGGCGCTCGGCATTGTCCACCCCATGGATGATGAGCCCAACAGTTAGCCCAAGGTAACGGTACAGCTTGCCCATCCATTCACTGTCGCGCTTGGCCAGGTAGTCATTCACAGTAACCACGTGCACGCCATTGCCAGAAAGGGCGTTTAAATACACCGGCAGCGTTGCAACCAGCGTTTTGCCCTCGCCGGTTTTCATCTCGGCAATCATGCCGCGGTGCAGCACAATGCCACCCATTACCTGCACCGGGAAGTGCGTCATGCCCAAAACGCGCGTAGAGGCCTCGCGGCAAACCGCAAAAGCCTCGGGCAAAATGTCCTCAAGGCTCTCGCCGCCGGCAAGGCGCTCTTTCAGCGCGGGGGTCATGGCGCGCAACTCCTTGCCGGGCATGTCTTTAAATCTGCCCTCCAGCGCCAAAACCTGCTCGCAAAGGGGGCGGATGCGCTTCAGCTCCTTGTCGGAAAAGCTGCCGAAAATTTTGTCAAAAAAGGCCACTCATTTTCTCCTAACTTATGTACGCAACACCGCTATGCAGCGTTTCTCGGCGGCAGAATGAATTATTCAGCCGAAATCATGTAATAATACACCGGCTGGCCGCCGCACAGCAGGGTGGCCTCCACATCGGCGGGGATGCTCTCCTTCAGGGTCTCGAAGGTCTCCTCCGCGTCCTGCGCTTCCACCTCACCGCCGTAAATCAGGGTAAGAAAACTGGTGTCGCGCTTGCACATGCTGCGGGCCAGGCGGCAGGTGGTTTTGGTAACCTCGCTGCCCGTCAGGCTCAGTTTGCCCTCCAGCAGGCCAAGAATTTCACCCTGGCGGATTTTTTTGCCGTCGAATGTGGAATTGCGCGCGGCAAAGGTGACAAGGCCGGTGGCCACAGCGTCGGCGGCCCGGTTCATCTCAATCACATTTGTGTTTGCATCGGCTTCGGCGTCAAAGGCCAGCATGGCGCTCATGCCCTGGGGCACGGTGCGGGTGGGCAGCACCAGCACGCCGCGGTCGGCCAGTTTTGCGGCTTGTTCCGACGCCATGATGATGTTTTTGTTGTTTGGCAGCACAAACACCGTTTGGGCGGGCACGCTGTGCACCGCCTTTAAAATGTCCTCGGTGGAGGGGTTCATGGTTTGGCCGCCGTTCACCACGGCGTCGGCGCCCAAATTCAAAAACACATCCTTCAGGCCGTCCCCGGCCGAAACCACCACAAAGCCGTAGGGGCGGGTATTGTCCACAGCAGCATAAATAAACTCGCTGCCGTTCTCTTTTTCCGCCTTCACCTGTTTTTCCAAGCCCTGGCCCTGGGCCTGCCGAACCTCGTACTGCTCGTGCATATTCTCAATTTTTAGCTTGGTTAAATAGCCATGCTGGATGGCCCTGCTCAAAATCATGCCGGGGTCGGCGGTGTGCACATGCACCTTGATGATGTCATCGTCCTCCACCACCACCACACTGTCGCCGTTGCCCTCCAAAAAGGCGCGCAGCTTCATGGCGTTGGCGCCGTTTTCCTTGTTCACCAAAAACTCGGTGCAATAGGCGTTGGTAATGTCTGGGTTAAGCTCTTGCGCAAAAACACCCTTGCCAACGTTAGCGGTGGATAATTTCTGCTTCTTTTTCGTGGCGCCTTCATCCCCTGCGGCAATCATTTCGCCGCCCGCAACCACCTGGCCCATGCCCTCTAAAATATAGCAAAAGCCCATGCCGCCGGCATCCACAACACCGGCCTTTTTCAGCACTTCCAGCTGCTCGGGGGTCTCGTCCAGGGCCTTCCAGGCCGCCGCTATAAGCACGTCCCACAGCTTGGCAATGTCTTCCTCTTTGCTTTGGGCGGCCGCTTCGCCCGCCACGCGGGCCACCGTAAGCATAGTGCCCTCAGTGGGCTTCATCACTGCTTTGTAAGCGGCGGAAACACCCGCCTCGAAGGCGGCTACAATGTCCGCCGCATTGGCGGTTTTTTTGCCCGCCAGCGCCTTGGAAAAGCCCCGAAACAAAAGCGACGTGATAACGCCCGAGTTGCCGCGCGCACCGCGCAGCATGGCACTGGCCGCCGCCTGGGCCGCCTCGGCCACGGTGCAGCTGTCTGGCATTTGCAAAAGCTCGTCCGCCGCTGCCGCGGCGGTCATACTCATATTGGCGCCGGTGTCGCCGTCCGGCACGGGGAAGACGTTCAGTTCGTCCACCTCGGCGCGGTACAGCGCAATATTGTTTGCGCCGGAAATAATGGCGTTACGCAAAGTTTTACCGTCAATCATCTGTGTGATCACCCCGAAATCATGGTTTGTCATGCCGCGTCATCCCAACCATTACGCAACAATGTCGTCCACCGAAACATGGATATTTTTCACCGCAAGGCCGGTGGCTTCCTCCACCACGTACTTCACGCGGTGGCTTACACTGCGCACGGTCTCGGCAATGTTCAGCCCGTAGCTAACTTTAATGTGCAAATCGATAACCAGATGGCCCTCTTCCTCGCGCACACGCACGCCCTTGCCGGCAGAATTTTTGGCCACAAGGCTCTTCAGGCTGTCGGACGTGCCGCTGTGGGCCATGCCGGCAACGCCAAAGCCACTTTGCACGGCGCGGCTCACCAGCGCCGAAAAATAACTCGACGTCATGCTTACTTTCCCATGTGTATTGTAAAAAGAAATCAAGGCGCTCCCCTCCGTTCTTATGGGAAATCTTTACTATTATACAACCTGTCAGGCTTAATGTACAGCTTCAAAGCAGCTACTTCCACAGCGGCGTGGGGTATTGCCCGCTTTGGTGCTTTTCGGCTATGGCAGCCATCACGCCGGGTTTGTCCTCCTTATAAGTAACGCCATACCACACGTCGCGGCTTTTCAGCACCTTCACGTCCACTTCGCCGCTTTGCATCAAATCGCCCACGTAGTTGGGCAGCAAGGCCTCGCATTTCAGCGGATTTTTGGGCAGGTTCTCCTCCAGAAATTTGGGGAAGTCCCGCTTTGCAAGGGGCAGCAAGTCCGCATCAAAACCCCAAAAATTCATCGACACCAGCGTACCGGCCGGCAAGTCCACCCAGCTTGCGCCGTCGTCCTCGGTATAGCGGGCGCCGTCGGCCGTTTTTGCCACCTTCAGGCGCTCGGCAATGCCGGATAAATAGCCTTCTGCGCTGGCCTGGCAAATGCCCCGAGCCACCGTGCCGTGGTCGGTAACGGTATTCTCTATGCGGTAGCCCACCATGGCATAGTGGCCCTTGCCGTCGGCAGGCTTTTCCGCCGTGAGAAAATCATATATCACCTTGTAGGCCTCGGGGCCATAGTAATCGTCGGCGTTGATAACGGCAAAGGGGCCATTGATTTGCCCGGCGGCGCTCATCACCGCGTGAGTGGTGCCAAAGGGTTTCACACGGCCCTCGGGCACGGCAAAGGGCGCGGGCAGTTCCATGTCCTGGAAGGCATAGGCCA
>QMCE01001581.1_pt1 | contig 12497 bp, 3 predicted proteins | sample 1821851 | NCBI WGS metagenome assembly QMCE01 (sample SAMN09453174, study PRJNA476694) | Termite gut metagenome, whole genome shotgun sequencing project. | isolation source: worker | host: Odontotermes sp. | place: South Africa:Pretoria | collected 2016-01-28 | reverse complement strand
AAGATGTGACGGGCATCATCATCGGGACCCGTCCCGACTGCATCTCCGGCGAATTAGCAGACTACCTGCAGGAAATGGGCAGACATACCTTTGTGATGATTGAATATGGAATCGAAAGCACGTCGGACGAAACACTCCGGCGTATCAACCGAGGGCACACCTATGAAGATGCGGAAAAGGCCGTCAGACTGACAGCCGGAAAAGGCATTCCGACAGGGGCGCACATCATTCTGGGATTACCCGGAGAAACACGGCAACAGATTCTGCAACATGCCGTCCGGATCTCCGCCTTACCCCTGACCTCCGTCAAACTGCACCAACTGCAACTGATACGCGGAACCGTCATGGGAAAGGAATATGAAGACCATCCGGAACGTTTTCAACTGTATACGGCCGATGAATATATCGACCTTGTCATCGAATTTATTGAACATCTGCGCGACGACATCCACATCGACCGCTTCATCTCCCAGTCGCCCAAAGAATTACTGATAGCGCCCGGTTGGAGACTCAAAAACCACGAATTCAGAGCTAAACTGGAACACAGACTTGCCGTGATCAGCGGACAATAACCTTCCGGGTCGTCTTGTCGCCGATTTTTACAATCAGGACGCCACGCGATACGGGTATCGTCTCCTGATCGGCAGTCAGGATCTTATCCGCAACCTGTTGCCCGACCACATTGTAGACAATCACGCGCAGGCCCGTCGCATTCCGGATATCGACCTGACCGTTCCCCCCTATGACGGTTATCTTTTTAGTCACTTCCTCCACTACCGGAGGGATCACTTCATTGGATACCATACTGGCTCTGTCAATCATAATCGGAACGATTGACGTTCCGTCACGCGGCCCCACATACAATTTACGATCCGACGGATTGTCCGACGGATTGATTGACAGATAACCACGTACGCCGGGTTTGCCGCCATACCCCTGTTCCGTAACAATATAACACCTGTTGTCGTCGTCGTTTTCATCCACATACTGCAGATAGAACCGGTATTCATTGATCGCCTGTTCATTTTTACCGGCAAAACCGACGCTGTCCCTAAACTGCGCACGCGAAGTCGTATCCAGCAATAATTCACCGGCCGAACGACGATGCGCCTTAACAAAGTTCACCCGGTTGTATGTATTACCGTCTATTTCAACAACATAGTCATCATGCTCGGGCAACGACGCGGAATCCATCACATGCAGAAAATAACCCGATATATTCAATGGCTGTGATGCCGTCAATAAAGTAGAATCCACATCTTTTACAATATAAAACGACGGCTTAACCGGATTATATCCCGGACCACGGGCCGTATCTATCCACAAATGAAAATCGGCAGGGGCATAAGAACCGGACCGTAACATCGATTCGCCTTCTTTCCCCAATACGGCATAATGATAATAATTTTTTGTCAGGTACCGGCTTTCACCATAAACATCCGCAGAAAGTTCATACAACCCTCTTCCATAGAGCTCCGTCAGATACTCATACGGATCTTCCTCCGCTACATATCGGTCTTTCTGAATCAGCTCGAACAAATGCGTATCCGTTGAGTCTATCGGCACCAAATTGAAATGTTTCGTGGAATCCACAAGCAACTTCCGTACGGAAACCGTGTTACTATTTTCTATAAAATAATATCCCTTCTTCTCCGGTTCCGGTACCAGTACCGTATCTTCTTTCAGGAAGAAGGAAGAGGTATACGGAATCGTATCCACGGCTAACGAGTCCGCCTGCACAGAGAAATAAAGTGTAGAATCTTCTTTCGAACGTAACCGGTAAGCCAACCTTTCCAATGCAGGGATACCGGCTATAGCGGGAGCGCCCTGGGTGATATTAGGTTCCGTAACTTCCAGCACAAACTGCATCGTATCGCCTTCAGCCAGCAACACGGCTAACGAATCAGCCGGATCATATCCGATCACACGGCCGTTCAACGTATCGGCGGAAGTGTATGAAAAGGCATACGAGAACGAACTCAGTTCACCGGATCGCAGGTATTTGTAACCTAAATACGGATTCAATTTCTCAGTAGCGATATTGAAATCAATCGGAAGAATCTCAAATGTATCCCTTCTGCCCGTTTCATCGTACGGTTTCTTAGTTGTATATCGATTAGGAACTACTTCCCCGGAATCATCATAAACAACAGACAAAGAGTCTGTTTCATAAAAATGTTTGTCTTCATTTTCATTTGCACGTGTATAGCGTCCGGTTGTCACATTACCGGCACGGTTCTTCAATGTATATTTATTGTCCCGATATACGACAAATTGCCCATCCGGAAGATGCGCATAAACCTTATCCAACAGAATACTATCCCTTCCACGCGGATTAGCGCCCAGGTATTTGCCTGCATAGGGGCCATTCATGTATTTCACTTTATATACCATTGTCGAATCGACAATCGAACTGTCCGGAAGCGCCGGAACATATCCGTCTTCCTCTATCACGAATTTCAAACATCTGTATTGCACGGTATCCGCGGCAAGCATCACGATCGTATCCTGCGTACCCGCATGCTGTAAACCTAAGTAATAATCCTTATGGGCGAGCGTATCACGCACCATCAACCGCCCGATTCCGTTTTCTTCTATAAAGAACGGGATCCGCCACTGATTAAGCGTTCCGTCTTCCTTCAGGCACGCGATCGTATCCTGGCCCGGTATATCGAACGCAAGAATGTTACCGGTTCCTTTATTGCGGAGCTGAAAGAAAGTCGTATCATAGACAATCGTATCTACTTCAAACTTCCAGAGCGAAAGATCATCTCTCAAGGTCTTGGCTACGGCTAAAGTATCCGGCCCTCCGTCCGGCCTGTTAATCGTATCGGCCGAGAGAAAACCCAACGGTGCAAGATCCGGAACACCTGTCGTATCCACTTTGAGCCGGTAATATGTAGCCGGATCAGGCAATTCGCTCACACGCTCAATTGAAAAATTGAGAATCGAAAAATTAAGCTGAGGATTTTCCGGATCCCCTGCTGAAAACATCACAACGCCATCAGGTCTCATTGTCAGATAGTAGGTATACGATACCACATCTTCCCTGTATGAAGTCTCAAACTGGTTCCTGGAATCTTCATTAAAGACCAAATCCAACCAAATATTGCATATACCGCCTGCACGAATCGTCGCAACCGTATCCGTTTGGGTACGAACCGGATCAAACCGGAGCGTATCACGCATTTTATTGACGAGCGTATATTGATTATCAGTATCAACAGGTTCGTTATCCAACACCTTCCACATGGCAAAGTCATCGCCCTTCGCAGCGCCGGCCGACAGCGTGACGTATCCCCCTTCCGCATCGGCGGCTTTCAAATAACCCAAATCTACACCTGAAGTGTCAACTTTTATATAATAATATACACTATCCAGAACCGGTTTCCTGACAGGAGCGGACATACTATGTCCCGGAAACATGAAAAGTATAGCGAATAAGCCGATACACCAAATCGTAATCTTTCTATTCATAAGCAATATGTTTTAGATACAGATGATGCAAAGATAATGTATTATGAGCTAAAGCAACAACTTTTCACGTTAATTTTTACAATGAAAAAAGGCTTGTGACAATATTGCCACAAGCCTTTTTGAGTATAGAGAAAGATCTTTACTTCACAAGCACTTTCGCTGCGTCTTCACCTTCGATAGTTACCACAACAACACCGGCAGGAACTGCAATAGAAACATTGTCGGATGTAAGTTTGGTATTGGTGATCATCTGGCCAAGTACATTACTTACAACAACCGTCTTACCGGATGCATTCTGTATTGTAATCGCACCGTTACCGCCCAACACTTTAACCGCTGATGCCGTTACAGGGTCATTCGATACCGCCTCAATATTCTGATCCAGACGAGTAACATTCATGATAGCGCCTTCTCCAAGCAGTTCATTATTATCCATTTCGGAACGGGTAATAATAGGTACTTCATTGTCGTACTTAACCCAACCGCCCCATCCCGGACGGATCACCGGACCAGTCACGCGATCACGATTTGTCGTTTCCGACTCAATAATGAAATCATCCGCACGCCGCTGGATATAACGGAACGAGAATACCCAATCCTTATGTGTGTTATCATCAAGGCTAATGATTGCATGAAGACCGACTTTGTTACCAAGTTGCGCTTTCGTTTTACCCTGAGATTTCATCAATTCCGCGAAATTAATATTACCCTTAGCAGCAGGATAGTCTTGTGCTAACTTTGCGATCAACAACTCCGTATCATATTCCTTACCCTGATAATAAGGAGCTACATTCTTCAATACATACAGACTGTCGCCACGGTGGATCGCCCATGCAAAGGCAAGACGTTCCCATTTCGTAGATGTGTATGAACGGGTGTATACATGACCGGTCACTCCATTGGCAGTATTTATTACTTCCGGATCAATCGGCTGCACAAGATTATAATTCACACGTTTGTCATCTATGCTCGGAAGTACTTTCTTCGCATACATAGAGGTGTTATACAGGTAACGACCAATCTTATAACCTCTAAAAGTCTCTATTCCGGTAGTAGGATCTTCACAGACTTCGCACGCCGGATTATCTATCACATCTACGGCAAGCATATACTGCGGTTTAATCCATCCCGTACCACGGTTAATATATGCAGTATCCACATAGATCGCATAATTTGTACTTCCGTGAGGATTAACCGTGAGATCATAGTCTCCGGCGTTATCCGGATCATATATTGCCGGCCATGAATGTATATTCTTAACTCCCAGGAAGCTGATCACATTTCCGAGTGAGTCTTTCAGCAACTCTCCATTATTATCCACATTGTATTGATATCCGCCGCCGGTCATACCTTTATCACCGCCCGAATTTTCAAACAATTTGATCGCATCGTTATACAAGTAATGGAACTCAAGCTTCAGAGGCTCATCAACATTTGTTCTTTCAAAATAATCGTTCCAATGGAAGCGACGATACAACGGATCATCATCCTGTTCCAATGTAAATGTAGCCGCATTATGTACGTTTTCAGCGCGTACGGAAATCCTCAGATCACGCACATTTTCTCCGACTTCAGCGATAAACGCACCCAATTCCTTTGAGTCTTTAATCCGTTGCGAAAGCTCTTTCCCGGGTATTGGACCCCATACGCTTTCAATATACGCTTCAACATCGTCAAATTTCGATTGATGTCCTTCCACAATAGAAACCGTGTCAAGACGTTGTACAAGCGCAAAATAATCTTCTTTTACACCTGTTCCGTTTTTATCCACTCCATCAACCTTAAAGTAAGTATCACGGAAATAGAAGTAAGGAATACCAAATATACCTTCTACGCGTCCTGATCCCGGCACATACGGCTTGACTGCGTACGATCTGTCAGACAGGATATAACGATCCTGCTCGCCTACAGTCATATAGTTACCTCTGATAGTCGGAGCAAACTTGTAGTAGTCTTTCAGTAAAAGACGGTATGCCTGACGCGCCAACGGTTTCAAATGTTTAACTGACTCATAATTATAAACCGTGTCACCTTTTGCTGTACGCATTGTAGGCATATATCCGAAGTTTTCCATTACGATGGAATCACGATTCTGATAATTATTTTTCTTCTCTCCGTATTTTTTATAGATCGAAGCGTAATCATTCTGATCTTTATAAGGAGTTCCTTCTTCGTCATAACCAATCACAAGGTGGTGATCTCCTATGTTTTCATACGGCATTTCCTGCAACATGAAATACAATTTATCATGATAATCATTATATCTGAGATAAATAGCAGAGTCTTCTTTCGGAATATCATAGCCATTCCAACCCATATAAGTGGCAGAAGCGCCCGGCGTCAGGAAATGGAGATATTTAAATGCGTATACATCCACATAGGTTGAATCTTTATCCACATAGGTATAACCAAGCAATTGATCTTCTTTCACATTCTTTGCCAAAGGCAGGAATGAATATGTATCCGTACTGTACCTGTTTGCTTTGTAGAACTCTGTCAGACCCAATGGCTTTCTATCATCTGGTATTACATTTATCTCAGTCGTATCTAGAATACCTGCACGAATAATCGCCCAGTCATCATGTGCAAATTTCGCTCCTGCATATTTAGGATCACCAATCCGCATCTTCTCTTCACCATTTTTATTGACATATACATAATCAAACGACACATGTTCAAATTCACGGTTTGTAAGTCTGAACGGTGAACCCATGTCTCCATTTGTGGGGCGCTTGTTTTCCAGTACCCACTGGTAAGAAGGCATTTGCGTCGGATCTTCTCCCTCTAAAACAGGTCCCCAATATACGGAATCTCCTAAAGAATAAATCGGAACAGACAGATATTCGCCTTTCGCGTTACGGATCAGGTACAAGTTATTAGGAATATAAGCAATACCTTCCCTGTCAACCGTACAACCCATACCAAGCCCTAACTTGATATGAGTATCAAGCCCGCTTTTATTACCCACTCTGGCTTGGTCAATCGTTGCGATATGAAATTTGTCTTTTTCAAGGCTCTGTATATCCACATAGAACAAAGAGTCTCTATAGTATTGTCCTTGACCATTAGTCTGATTAGTCCAACCATAAATATGTGACAACGGCTGCCCGCCAACACGGAATGCAGAAGTATCTGCCGTGGAGATCATTACCTTATCCATCTTCTTCGGAGCCGATTCGGGATAATATTCCATGAATGAATGATAAGTAAGAGTATGATCAGAATGATCACCATGGACGTAAGCACCTACTGTGACAATAAAATCTGTCGCATTATCAACCGACACGCTATCGGACGGACGTTGTAATATTATTATATCCGTATCAGAATCCTTAAGTCGGAATGAGTTTGTCCACCAGACGGGCTTCACCGGACTGGTAGGATTTTCATAATTCGGATAAGCGACACGTGTCTGGTATACATTAATATATGTACGGTCTTCAAAAGGATCGTATACTACACGGAACTTAGATTGATTTTCCATAATAGAATCCTTGTGGACAAGAATCTGATAATTTAACGAGTCTCTACGATACTCAATCGTGTCCTTAAGAGTAGCCTCAGGTATATCTAAGTAAAGAGTAGAGTCCGGTTTACCTTTTACTGTACCACGAGTTGGTTCGAACAAGTCACCCCAATTTAGTGCACCCGCTACATCTAAAGGAGCAGCAAGATGAACATTCGTGTCACGACGATGAGTAGACCAATTAAATCCTAAAAATTCGTCATTTCCATTGTTCCAAAATGCAGTATCCACATACAACCATTTTCCATCAAGATCCGGGTCTCCGTATGACATCCGTTGGAATTGCATATAACCATAACGGTATAATGAATCGTTTACTTCATACGCTCTCAGGTATCCTTTTCCATGAGGATCAGTAAGTCCTTGGGTGAATGGATTCCATCCGTCATAACTTGCATTTGTATTCTTCGCATCAGGAGTAAATGAAATAGCTGTGTTTATTGCATTATAATCATCGGCATTCAATACAAATTTATCCAGTTTTTTCAACGTGAAAAGAAGTACGTTTGATACGTATTTTCCACCGTCAGTCGACAGACGTACATTTCCGACTTCATCCTTAATAAGGTCGTTCACGGCAACATACTTAACCGTAACTTTCCAACCGCCAATACCTGCTTTTGCTGTTGTTAGAACCGGAACCTCGTATTCCGGCTCTTCAATTACCAGAACAAGAACAGAGTCTTTCTCTACATAAGAATACAACGGCATCCCCGTCTGCAAATTTTGAGTAGATGCATATGTCTGTGAAAAATGCCATCCTGAAACGATCAACTCATCATCTTCCACGAGGTTAATAATACCTGTATCCGCAGTACCTGTATAGATAAGACGTCCCTGCCCATCCAAATCAGGAGTCCACAAATTAGGACTTATTGTTGGTAACGGAGCTTCCAACAATTCACCGGTAGCCATATTATTAAAATCGAAGATCACATTGGATCCGGAAACTCCCGCCGTTTCATATTTAACACACCAGGAAGCCCGACGAAGCGCTCCAAACTTACGAGATCCATTATAAGCAAATCCATACCCTTGATCAGGGTCAGAGGGATTGTCAATCAAATTATCTAATGCAGCAAGCGTATCAATACGAAGTTGTCCTGCACTATCAACAAACATTACATAAGATAGTTGCCTTGAGGATATTTTAGCCTCACCAATCTGAAGATTGGGATCATTAAATGGAGCATGTGATAATAGCATAGCACTCGGATTAGCAATATCCGTGATACTCAGCAAATAATAGGCATCTTTTTCTACAAACTTTTTAGCCGTATCCGCTCTTAATGTATCAGCAAAGTAGACATTTCCATCGCCTACTATCTTGTGAGAGACAGTTGGCGTCGCTTGTGCACTTGCTGTAAACGAAGAGCCTATGGATAACAAAGCCCCCACTAACAGAGTGAAAATTTTTTTGTTCATAATCATATAGTTTTATTATTAATAATTTTCTCCGGTTTTTTCAATGCTACTTCCTTCATAAGGTAGGCTCCCTGTTCGGGGAAGCCTGCCTTATCAGGAAACAGATTGAATTTTCTTATTTATTTCACAATTGATTTAACAGCTTTTTCACCTTCTATAGTTACGATAACAATACCCTTAGGAGCTTTCACTGTTACATTATCACTATTCGGAACCATATTAACGATTGTCTGGCCCAACAGATTTGTAACCATCACCTGCTTACCATTTGCATTCAGAACGGAAATCTCGTCGGTTCCGGAAATAACTTTCACAGATGAGTTCGAAGAAACAAGATCATTAGATGTAGGATCACCTGTAGGCAACTGTACATTGAATACTTCAGCCTGTCCGATCGCATCTTTGTATGAACCACGAGTGATCACGGGAACGCCGTTTTCCATCTTAACCCAACCGCCTTGTACGGGAGCGATCTTATTGTTTCCGTAAGGATCACGTTTTGTCGTTTCCGATTCAAGCAAAAATGCTTTTGAATCGTTATCCGAACCGCCTTCACCCGTCACTTCGCTCGCGTTCACTGCATTAGGATACCTGAACCGCAAGGAGAAAGTAACATCATTGTGATAATTCTGCCACTCTTCAAAATCATAGTAAGCGCCATATACATAGCTGTCGTGCGGCGTTCTTGCCATACCTACAGTTAACGCTTTCAGGCTATCGGCATCCACATAGAGTTCTCCGTTGGTATCCACCACCGTATAAGCGGATTCCGAAATACCTCTTTTCTCAAGTTCGCTGACGATATACAGGCGGTCGTCCGTATGGATTGCATCCACAAAGGCCAAACGATCCCATGATGTATAGATAATATATCGCTTATCGCGCACCGGATATGCATTATAACCGTCACTTGCCAGTTGGCGGGCAGAGTCAGTCGCATTGATCAGGTAACGTCCTCTTATATAAGGCTTAAGAGGTTTCGTATTTGGATCATTACAAGCATCTATATAAGTAATTTCTTTGCCTTCCACTTGCTCAACGCCAACAGCAATCAGGTATTGCGGTTTGATCCAACCGGTACCACGGTTGATATAAGCCGTATCTACAAACAGATTATAATTGTATTTGTAAAGGCCATCGGCAGCTTTCAAATCTTCAGGGAACTGCTTAATATTCGCCTGACCTAAGAAATTAATTCCCAAATTATCGGATACGGACGAAATAGCGTCTTCATATAAGAAAAGCTCCTGGTTCGTCTGTTTATAGAAACGTAAGGTCTTGGGTTCATCAAACGGACAAGGCGCACCGTGACCATTGTTTACAGCGCCGTCATCTTCCTTGCTGACTAACCTTCTGTATAACGGATAATTCATATTTTCAAGCGCAAACGTTGACATCACCGTACTTGCCACAGTTTTAGTTATACCTCTGATCATACCGGTATAATCATCAACACCCAACAGAAGCAGACCATATTCGGACGATGCATCATGCCCTTTGAGTGTATCCATAATTTCGTAGCCCATATTTGCCAAACGGTCAAACTGTGTTGACGCAATGCGATCTATAAGCGCGTAGTATGTTCTACGTGAAGGATCCTGAAGTTTTCTTTCTTCATTGAGTTTTTTATCCTTTACAAGGAAATACGTTTCGCGAAGGTATACATTGGCAAACTGGAACGGATCTTTATCTGCATATACATTGGCAACACCATAATTGAATTTATTGAGAAGATCGGAACCGTCTCCGGCAGCGCCTTTCAATACAACGTATTGTTCTGACAAACTATCCCTGAAATTATAATAATCAGCCACCTTCAATTCATAATAATAACGTTCCAAAACAGGTACTTTTTCCTGTGGATATACACTATCATTCATGTGAATATAATAATTCCTTACTTCATCCCTCGGATAACCGTATTTTTCAGTCTGGTAATTATCGTTACGCAGGATTGCGCCTAATCTGAACTGGAAGCCTTCCTTTTGTCCTGCCACCGGGTTCACATGCAACACCGAATCGCCTCTGTTAGCCGTCAGGTCAATATATACTTCTCTGCCATCAGTTTCAGTAGCCTCGTGGAGGTAATTAAATGCAAATGCATTATAATCCATACCTTTCTCCGTCATATTACCGGGACCGGCTACGTCTTCGGACTTTCCGAAATTTATGCTGCCGGCATTAGTTTCTACAAAGAAATGTTTATATCCCAAATATTGATCTCTGGTATAAGCTTTATTCACCGGTCTGAATCCGGAAGCGCTTTCCTTTAGGGTACAATCAGTCGCCTCATCAACAGAAAGATACTGACTCGTTACCCAACCATGACGAACACTTTCCCAATCACTTCCTCCGTTACTTTGGATAGGACCATAACTAAACTGACTCTGATTCTGGAATATCTGAGAACGTCCGTTCTTAATCAATACATTCTTCATATTTACATATTCTGAGTTTCCGTCACCAAACTCACGGTTGAAGATATTCACACGGCCGGACTCTCCATTTACCTCTTCAATCACCCATTGGTAAGACGGGATACGATCGGGGCATTCGCCTGCTCTAAGTTCTATCCACTGAGCGACAAGAGCGCCGTTATAAGGACGTACGCCTAACACACGGCGGCCTTTGTCATCCCAAATTGTATAAATACCTTTACTAGGAGTCCATGCGTCGATTTCTATCTGGCAATTATCAACCCCTAAAGAAATACGCGTATTGGCCGGAAGCTGTCCGATTGTCATCAAACTTGCACCATTGGTGCCATATAAGTCCTGAAGACGAACGATTAAGCGGTCATGAATTCTTTCCGTATACAAACCGTAATATTTAGGAATGCTGTTGGAAGCATCGTGTACATAACCACCAGATGATGTGCGTGCGACGTCATCCCAATATTCCCCATCGGCAACTGATGAGTTGCTATTTGATGGGTTGCTATTATTGAGGTGACTTACTCTCAAGGCATTGATAACCAAACTGTCTCTGGACGGGAAATAAACAAAACGATAACTATTATTATCTCTATTTGGATTATAGTTGCCATCTGCTAAAATCCGGATATGCTTTACACCACCATATTCGTTTGTATAACGATCGCCATCCTCACCAAGATGAGTGATATTATAAATATAAGGATCTTTGTCGCCACCACCTACACGCACATTCAGGTAACCCCAATCACCATAGGCCGGATCATCATAAGCTTTCAGTCCCTTACCGAAATAATTGGGAAAATCTTCTGAAGTCGGTGCAGGATCGAATTTCAACTGTGTCAGACTTCCATCCGTAACTTGGCCTAATCTTGTATTGAACGCGTTCGCATCCAACACAACAGGAGCTACTTCTACAATTGTAAAGCTCAACATACCATGTACAGTTCTATTCGTAAAGCTATCAATCGACACGCTTTTTTGATAAATACAACTATCTTCAAAATTATAAACAAGTACATCATACTTTCCATTGTCTAAACGGCGAAGAGGCACTGAGGTATTTACCTCATTTTCATAAGAATAGGAGAACATCCAACCTCTTTTATCACTATCTGATGCCAAATATCCTTTACGGTCAGGGTCAAACTCCAAATCTCTTCCAAACACATTATTGGTGAAATGGAATGTAGGCATCTGGCCCAACTGTTCAGTCTTTTCTATTTCAATACACCACATTGTAGACTGAAGGTCTTCATATGAAATACCATTGTGTGCATAATGTCTGAGATCATTTGCGCTTACAGGAATTACCTTACCGGCATCCGTAACACCTAACACAAGTGTATCAGTTCGGCTTACAGAATCAGCGTAATGAGGTTCTATAATTCCTCTATCATCCGGTGCTTCCCAACCGGTAACGGAAAAATCAGTATTACCAGTATAAATAGAGTCAATCCGAATATGGTATATTCCCATACCCTTTCCCAAAGGAAGCGTTCTCACCGTATCGCCGACGGCGCGATTACCTCCGACGACCTTAGCATTTATGGTAAATGCTGTCGAGAACAGCATTAGCGCACATGCTAACAAAGTAAAAATCTTTCTGTTCATAATCATTTTAATTTAAATTAGTA
>QMCE01003605.1_pt1 | contig 12498 bp, 12 predicted proteins | sample 1821851 | NCBI WGS metagenome assembly QMCE01 (sample SAMN09453174, study PRJNA476694) | Termite gut metagenome, whole genome shotgun sequencing project. | isolation source: worker | host: Odontotermes sp. | place: South Africa:Pretoria | collected 2016-01-28 | reverse complement strand
TAGCCGATGAAGAGCTCGCCCAGTACCAGAGGCACGAAGCCGTACCAGGTCATGGGCATCATGGAGGCGTTATACTCCACCTGGGGCGCGATGGCGAAGGTCATCATCAGGCACAAAACGGCCTTGGCCTGGGTGATGATGGTGGTGCCGTTGAAAATCGGGGCGAACATTATGAGCGTGGACACGCGCACGAAAACCAGCACGAAGGCCGTAAATTCAGCCGCGTTCACCCATTCTGGAAAGCTCATGAAAATGTTCATCGTGAAATCCCGCAGTTCCTCCAACATCCAGGGACCGGCAATGACCAGGGTCACGGAGATGGCCAGGATTTTGGGAATGAACTGGAGCGTGGCTTCCTGTGAAAGATGCTGACCATGAGGCCGACAATCAGGCCCACCCCCAGCATGGGGATGGCCAGGAGGAGCACCATTTCCATGGCTCTTCGGCCATAATCCACTATAAATTCCGGCGTCATTTGCAATTGCCTCGCACTTTCCGATAATTTGCGCTTGCAAGCCCGGCCAAAAATGTCATTTTTGCCGGGGCGTGTACGCGCATCGTCTTCGTCAAACAGTCGCTTACGCTCCGTCTCGCCGCGCTCGACCAGCGGATTGAAACTAGCCGCCTCCAACATTTATGGCGTTCACCACGGCCCCGACGTCCCCGAAACTTCGCACCAGAGAGCCCACGATGAGGTTCCAGCCGTCCACCAGAACGAAGAGCATGAGCTTGAAGGGCAGAGAAATCATGACCGGGGGCAGCATCATCATACCCATAGCCAAAAGCACCGAGGCCACCACCATGTCGATGACCACGAAGGGAATGTAGATCATGAAGCCTATGGTGAAGGCTGTCTTGAGCTCTGAAATGACGAAGGCCGGGATGAGGCTCATGGTGGAACATAAATTCCCGCACCGGTTCCAGGGCCCGTTCCAGGGCCGCTCGCTGCGTGATTTCATTGTTCATGAAAGGCTTGAAGGCCCGGTCGTCCATCTGTTTCCACACCGGCATCATGATGTAAAAGGTGAGGAAGAGGGCCAGGGCGATTATGACCTGGTTGGGCGGCGACTGCTGGGTGCCCATGCCCTGCTTCAGGAAAGAAAAAACCGTGACGATGCGGACGAAGGAGGTCATGAGGATCAGAAGCGAAGGCGCCAGGGTCAGAACCGTCATGATGAAAAGAATGTTCAGAACCGTGGCGATGCGCTCCGGGTCGTCGGCCTGATCCAGATTCAGGCTGATGGTGGGAATGGGCACGGTCTGGGCCAGGGCTTCGCCCGGCCACAGAAGGGCCAGAGTCAAGGCCAGGCAGGAAGCTGTGAGGAGGCCCCAAAAAAATTTCATTTCAGTTCCCCGGAATTATGGTCCAGGCCGATATCCGGCAAATCGTCGTCGTCGTTCAGACCGAAGGCGAAGGGTTCGGCCTGGTCCGGCAGAGGCCAGTGGGCCACAGGGCAAATGCGTTCCTGGGTTACGCCCACGACAAGGAGCCGCCCTTCTATTTCCACCGCCGCCAGGTATTTGCGGTTGTCCAGGGGCATTATGCCGCGCATATTGAAGAGGCCCTGTTTGCCCCTGGCCCGGAAGCGGCCGAAGCGGCCTATGACTTTCAGGGTGAGGAAGAGGAGACCCAAAACCAGAACGAACATGCCCGCCGCGCGCAGGATGTCCATTCCATAGCGGGGGGCCGGAGAATCCGGCATGATGAGGGGCGCGTCGCCCGGCGACGGCGGCGCGGGCGCGGCCGGGGCTTCGGCGGCGGACAAAAGTTCGGAGCTTCGCTCAGGCAGACCGGCGCGGTCAGCTTCGGACGAATCCGTCTGGGCCGAAGCCGTACCGGCGGCCATCAGAAGCAACATAAAAATAAGTAAATATTTTTTCATGAACATCCAGTCATGATTTTCTAAATTGTAAAAAAGGCCGCACAAAAAGGCCTGTGGAGAGCCGGGAAAAGATTTTTTCGCCTTTCGCAGCCAAATTCTTCGTATAAGGCAATGAAAGCGAAGCTGCCCCTAAATCGTCATCCCGGCGAAAGCCGGGACCCATTTCCAGGAGCCCAAGGCTTCGGCGACCCCATAAGAAGCCCTCTTGGTATTCGTCAATAACCGCATTTCTTCGGAAATGGGTCCCGGCTTTCGCCGGGATGACGGGTGGGTGGGCGCTTTTTTACCTGCATTGCCTAAAAAAATTAAGCGATACACGGTACTAGAGGCCACCCAGAACCTTTCAGCGAGATTTGGCTAAGTATGGCGGAAAAAGCGTCCGCCCCCCATCCCACTCTTAAGCCAAACTTTTCACCCTCTCCATTGGGCTCACGATGTCGGTGACGCGCACGCCGAACTTCTCATTGACCACCACCACTTCGCCGCGCGCCACCAGCTTGCCGTTCACGAAAATCTCCAAAGGCTCGCCGGCCAGCTTGCTGAGCTCTATGACAGAGCCCTGGCCCAACTGCAACAGATCGTTGATGACCATTCTGGCCCGCCCCAGCTCCACGGAAATTTCCAGGGGGATGTCCAGAATGAAATCCAGGGGGCGGCTGGCGTTGTCGCCCGTCTGCGGCGGCGGGCCGAAATGACCGCCGCCGCCGGAAAGAGGCCCGCCGCCGCCGCCGCTCTCGCCGGGCGGGGGCGCGGCCGGGCCGGGGTCGCCCCAGTCCTGATCCAGCCCGTCGTCGTCGCTCATCAATTTGTCAATGTCGTTCTGTGAAATCGGCGGTGCTTCTGCCATCATATATCTCCATCAGTTTGGAAATGTCGATTAATGAGGATTTTTGTTCGCTGGCGAGGCGTGAAAATTTTTTAAGCGCAGGAATATTTTGACATATTTCGAGCATTAAAAATTTTCACAACAAAGCCGGCGGGCAAAAATACCATTAATCAGTCCTCATTCTTCCCAGATTTTGGGCGGTATGTCGCCTACCACCCTTACAGCTTTTTGGCCGCGTGAGGAGCCGGCGAAAACCTTGAATTTGGGCACGCCTTCCACCTTTACTTCCAGGGGCTCGCGCACGTCGTGCTTCAGCATGATGACGTCGCCTTCGGACAGGTTCATGATGTCTTCGCCGGTTATCATGGTGCGGCCCAGTTCCACCAGCATGTTCACTTCCGCCTCGCGCACCCTTTCGATGAAGCGGTTGATCCAGGCCGTGTCCACTTCCAACTGGTCGCTCTGGAAACCGGCGTACAGCTTGGAGCGGATGGGTTCGATGGTGGAATAGGGGAGGCAGATGATGAGGTTGCCCACCATCTGTTCCAGCTCCACCTCGAATTTTATGACGATGACCACTTCCGTGGGCGCCACCACCGAGGCGAACTGCGGGTTGGTCTCCCCGCGCACATAGCTCATGGTCAGGGGGTGAACCGGTCCCCAGGCTCTTTCCAGGTCCTCCAGGGCCATTTTGATGACCTTGGTGATGAGACGCGCCTCTATGGGGGTGAAATCCCGCCCTTCCACCTTGATGTAGCCCCGGCCGCTGCCCCCGAAAAAGCTGTCCACCAGGTTGAAAACCAGCTTGGTGTCGATGACCATGATGGCGTGGCCGCGCAGGGGGTCGGCCTTGAAGATGTGCAGGCTGGTGGGCACGGGGAGGGCCCGCAAAAATTCGCCGAATTTGATCATGTCTATGGAAAAGGCGGAAATGTCTATGACCTTCCTCAAGGTCGTGGACATGGTCTGGCGAAAAAAGCGGGCGAAGCGGTCGTTGATGATTTCCAGGGTGGGCATGCGCCCGCGTATGATGCGATCCTGATTGGTGAGATCGTAATTGGATATGCCCTCGCCGCCGCCCTTGTCGTCGGTTTCGGTTTCCACCTCGCCGCCGCCCATGCCTTTTAAAAGGGCGTCCACCTCATCCTGGGTTAGAATTTTGGCCATAAGCTGTCCTATTGAACCACGAACTCGGAAAAATACACGTTCTTGATCTTGCCGGTCGTGAGCTGGGTGTTGATGCGGTTGAGCATCTGGTTGCGCAGCCTCATCTTGCCGTCCAAAGTGGCGATGTCGTCAAAGGACAGGCTGGACAAGAGAAGCAGGATGATGTCCCGGAACTGGGGCGTTTTCTGATTCACCTCGGCCGCGATTTCGGGAGTGTCCGCCTCGATGCTCATGGTGAGCTTCAAAAAGCGGCGGCCCGCGCCGTCGTTCAAATTGACGATGAAGGGCTTGAACTCGATGTTCTGCGGCCCAATCGGCTCCTCCGCGCCCTCGCCTTCGCCGCCGCCGCCTTCGCCTTCGGCCGCCGGAGCCGCGCCGTGGCCGCCGCCGCCCGGATCCTCTATGGGCGGAGCGGCCGCTTCGCCGTGTCCGCCCTCGGCCGCCGGAGCCGCCGCGCCGCCTTCGCCTTCGACCGCGGCCACAGGCGGCGGATCGCCCCCGCCCAGGATTTTCAGGGCCGCGAAGGCGCCGCCGCCGCCGATGGCCATAGCCAGAACCACGATGATAATAAGCTTAAGCTTGCCGCCTTTTTTCTTGGGCGCGCCTTCTCCCCCGGCGTCTTTCCCGTCAACATCCTTTTCCTCGGCCGGCGGATTTTTTTCCTTGCCTTTAGCCATATTATGCACCTCCCTAAATATTCCAAATCCGTTAATCAGTCCTTACTCAGCCGCGCCAGGAACTAGGCTCCGGACGTTGCAGCATGATTTCCAGGCGCGCGTTTTCCCCGGACTTTTCCGGGCCCCCGGCGCGGGGCCTCGCTCCTCCGAAGGCTCCCAGCCGGAACATTTTTTCCGGCACAGCCTGGCCTGCAAGATATTCCATGACCGCCCTGGAGCGTTTCATGGCCAGCTCATAAGCCGCCGGACCCTCGCCGCCCTCCAGGGGGGAGAGAGGATCGGTGTGGCTTTCCAAACTTATCGGCATTTTGGCCGCCAGCAAAAAAACGGCCAGCCTGTCCAGAAGCGGCAGGGTGTTCGGCGTCAAATCCGCCGTGCCCTCCGGGAACAATAGGGCGCGATCCCATTTTATGACCAGGCCCCGCTCGTCCCTGACGAATTCTATGCCCGTCTTCACCGCCTCCATGAGCGCCTGCGCATCGGGCGTTTCGTCCCGGTCCAGCTGAAAAACGGCGTTCCGAAATTCCTCCTGGTGGAAAACCGCGTTCCGGGGCACTTCATCCAGGGTCTTCAAGAGTTCGATGACGGGCGCGAGACGCGAGGCGTCCAAGAGCGCCCTGTGGGCGCCCTCCCCCACATAAGCGGCCCTGTCCTCGCTCTCGACGACGGGCCTCGCGTCTCCGGCGGTAATGGCGACGATGAGGGCCATGAAGGCGAACAGGAGGGTCGCCATGTCGGCGAAGGATATCAGCCAGGCGTTATTGGCTGGATTTTCGTCCCCGGCCCTCTTCCTCATGGTTCCGCCCCGTTCCGCATCAGGAAGTCGAAGCCCCTGAAATTATAGGTGTCGGCCTCTTCGGCCATTTCTTTCAGGGCGTCGTCCGAAAGGCCGGAAAAATCAAGGACCAGGTCCACCCGCTTGTTTCCGGCCCGCCCCGAAAGGCTCGCGTTGGAGTAGAGGGGCTTTTCCGAGGCGCAGGCGAAAGCCGCGAGCCGCCCGCCGGAAAGCCCGCCGGAGTTTTTCAAAAAATCCAGAACGGCCAGGGCCATTTGGCCGGAAAGCTCCCAGTTGTCTTTCAGGCCGGGCGTCGCGGGCGGCTCCGGACCGGTATGGCCCTCCACCCTTATGGGAATGTCGCCGGCGGCCACTATGCGGCTGAACTGGCTTAAAATCCCCGCCATTTCCTCCGTCAGTTCCAGCGAATCGGGCTTAAAGACGAAAGCGGCGGCCAGGGAGATGGTCCGTTCGTTCCTGCTCCTTACGATCCGGGCCTCATTCCCCAAAATGGCGGGGGCCAGAAGGCTCCTGATTTGGGCCAGTTCCGTTTCCGGCAGAACCAGGTAGCCTTCCGCGTCGTCCTGGTCCCCAAAAACGTCGCCTCCCCGCCCGTCGGCGGCTTCCTTTTCCGTCTTTACGGCCACGAAAACCCCGAAGCGTGCCTGAATGGATTTGAGCGCGGCGGCGTACTTGGTTTCGTCGAAATTGGCCCGGCTCACCAAAATCATGAAAAAGCTGAGCAAAATCAGCATGATGGTCGTATAGAGCGTCATGGCGCCGCCCAGGCCCCCCGCCTCGTCCCCGGCATTGTCTTCAAAAGGACGGCGCGCCATTTTTTTCACCTGAAAGCCGATATGCGGGCGGAGGGCGGCAGGAAGGCGAACAGCTTTTGCTCTATGACCCTGGGGTTGTCGCCCCGGCACAGGGACAAGACGCCCTGCAAAATCAGCTCCTTTATTTTGCTTTCATCCCGCGAGCGGGCTTTCAGCTTCCCGGCGATGGGGATGAAGACCATGTTGGCCAAAATGGCCCCGTAAAAGGTGGTGACCAGGGCCAGGCTCATGGCCGGGCCGATGGAGGAAGGGTCTTCCAACTGCCTGAGCATGGATATGAGGCCCAAAAGAGTGCCGATCATTCCGAAGGCCGGGGCGAAACCGCCCATGCTCTGAAAAATGTCGGCGCCCAGGCGGTGCCGCGATTCCTGAAAAGCAATGTCCGTTTCCAAAATTTCGGTGATGGCCTCCGGGTCCAGCCCGTCCACCGCCAGTTCCATTGCTTTGCGTAAAAAGGGTTCGCGGATGCGGCGGATATCCGGTTCCAGGGATATGAGGCCCTCCTTTCTGGCCCGGACGGCGAAGCGGGTGAAGCTGGATATTATTTCGCCCACGGTGACGGGCCGCGTCACGAAGGCGTGCTTCAGGACCGAAACGCTGTTGAGGCAATCCCTTAAGGGATAGCTTATCATGGTGGCGCAGGCCGTTCCCCCGCAGACGATGAGAATGGAGGGCAGATCCAGGAAGGCCTCCACCCCCACCCCCATAGTCATGGAGGCGACGAGAAGCCCGATGGAGGAAATGATGCCGACTATGGTCGCTATATCCACCCGACAACCCTGCCTTTGTGAATTGTTGCTCGCATGCCGCTTTGGCTTAAATATAAGTCGAAAGCAAAAAGCATACCCGATCTTTCCGCCAAAAAATGGACGCGCCGGCAAAATCCTTCATAATCTAAATAATTATAGCATAATTACTATTAAATAACCAGCGGGTATTCAAGCGGACCAGGGCTTACGCATCTAAATCATAGCTGGGAGGGCGGACGCTTTTTTCCACTTGCGCAGTTCTTTCGCAAAGTTTATGATTGACGGCGATGGATATGAAAGGATATTGCCATGCATTTTTATGCCACCACGCCCATTTATTATGTGAACGCCAAGCCCCACCTGGGCCACGCCTACACCACCATAGTCACCGACGCCATGACGCGCTTTCACCGCCTCACCGGCTGCGACGCCCGCTTCATCACCGGAACCGACGAGCACGGCGATAAAATCGTCCAGGCCGCCGAGCAAAACGGCCAGACCCCGGCCCAATATACCGATCAGATCAGCGGGCTTTTCCGGGAGGCCTGGCCCCGCCTGGAAATAGAAAACCACGATTTCATCCGCACCACCGAGGAACGCCACAAGCGGGCGGTGACCCGTTTTCTGGACCTGGTGCATAAAAAGGACGACATATATTTCGGCTCTTACGGCGGCTATTACTGTTTCGGCTGCGAACGCTTCTACACGGAAAAGGAATTGGTGAACGGCCTCTGCCCCGATCACAAAACCCCGCCCCAGTACATCGCCGAGGAGAATTATTTCTTCAGGATGGGCAATTATCAGGACTGGCTCATCGATCACATTAAAAAGAATCCCGATTTCATCAGGCCGGAACGCTACAAAAACGAGGTTCTGGGGCTTTTGCGCGAGCCTTTGGACGACCTCTGCATCAGCCGCCCCAAAAGCCGCCTCACCTGGGGCATTGAAATGCCTTTCGACGACAAATTCGTCACCTACGTCTGGTTCGACGCCCTCATCAGCTACATCACCGCTTTGGGCTGGCCGGACGGCGGCGATTTCCCCAAATACTGGCCGTGCGCCCAGCACTTCATCGCCAAGGACATCTTAAAGCCCCACGCCATTTTCTGGCCCACCATGCTGCGCGCCGCCGGCATTGAGGTCTATCAACACCTGAACGTCCACGGCTATTGGCAGATGGGCCAGGCCAAGATGGGCAAATCCACGGGCAATGTGGCCGACGCCTTAAAACTCGCCGACGTCTACGGCGTGGACGCCTTTCGCTACTTCCTCTGCCGCGACATGGTTTTCGGGCTGGACAGCGAATTCGTGGAGGAAGGCATCCTGGGCCGCTACAACGCCGATCTGGCCAACGACCTGGGCAACCTCTGGCAGCGCAGTCTGACCATGCTGGGCAAATTCGGCGGGGGCGTCATGCCGGACGCGCCCGAACTCGCGGACGAGGAGACCTGGGGGCGGCGCCTGGCCGAAAAGTTCATAGCCGAATACAAGGATCATTTCCGGAACGTGGCCCCGCACCGGGCTTTGAGCGCGACCTGGGAATTCATCACCCTGCTCAACAAGCTCATCGACAGCGAGGCGCCCTGGGCCCTGGCCAAGGACCCGGCCAAGGCCGATTACCTGAAGGGCATTTTAGGCCGCCTCATAAACGGCCTGGCCCTGGTCGCGGCCATGATCTGGCCGGTCATGCCGGCTACCTCCGAGGAAATGTGGCGGCGGCTGGGCCTGAATCCAGGGGATATGACCCTGGATTTGGCCAAAATCCGCGCCCTTTTGAAGCCGGGCCGCCCGATGGCGGCGGGCGAGGCCTTCTTTCCCCGCCTGGAACTGGGGGGCGAAAGGGCCGCCGCCAAGGGGGACGCGCCCAAGGCCGCCAAGGCTTCCGAGAAGCCGGGAAAAATTCCAGCAGCGGAAAAAATTCCGGCGAAAAAGGCCAAAGGCGACATACAGCCGGCGGACGAGGTGACTTTCGAGGAATTCAAGCGCCTGGACCTGCGCGTGGCCGAAGTCGTGGCGGCGGAGGCCGTGCCCAAGAGCGAAAAGCTATTAAAACTCACCGTGAAAGTGGGGGAGGAGGAGCGCACCATCGTGGCCGGCATGGCCAAACACTACAGCCCCGAGGAAATGGTGGGCCGCCAGGTGATCATCGTGGCCAACCTGGCCCCGGCCAAGCTCATGGGCATTCCCTCCCAGGGCATGGTGCTGGCCGCCTCCGCGAAAGACGAAAGCGGCGCGGAACGCCTCTCGCTGCGGTTCCAGGGTGTCGTAAAGCCATGCGCGTGCTGGTCATCGGCGCGGGCGAGGTGGGCTACCACATCGCCGCCAAGCTGGTCCAGGAACGGGTGGACGTGGTCTTGATAGACCGCGACCACGAACGCCTGGCCGAGCTTTCCGAAAGCCTGGACGTGGAGACCGTGGCCGGTTTCGGGGCCAATCCCGAAACCCTGGAGGCCGCCGGCATCGCGGAGGCCGACATGGTGGCGGCGGTCACGGGCAACGACGAAACCAATATCCTGGCCTGCCGCATGGCCCAGCTCCTGGCCCCGCCGGACACCAAAAGGATCGCCCGCATCCGGGCCGCCGGTTTTTACGAATTTTTCGGCGATAAAAAAATCCGTTCGGATTTCGGCATAAATCTGATCATCAATCCCTCCTGGGAAGCGGTGGAGACCATCATGGACTTCATCGAATTCCCGGGGGCCTCCGACGTGGTGGACGTGGCCAGGGGGCAGTTGACGCTGGTGGGGGCCAGACTTTCGCGCAATCACAAATTTTTGGGCAAACCCCTCATGGAAATCATGCCGCGCGGCCAGGGGCCGGACCTTTTGATCGCGGCCATTTACCGCCGCCGGGAACTTCTCATTCCGCGCGGCGATACGAGGCCCCTGGCGGGTGACCTCCTCTATGTGGCGGCGGGTGACCTCCTCTATGTGGCGGCCGGGCAGGAGGATTCGGCGGCGGTGCGCGATTTCCTGGGGCTGGACGCGGAGCCGGTGAAAAGCATCTTCATCGTGGGCGGCGGGGAACTGGGCTACCTTCTGGCCAAACGCCTGGAAAAAGACGCGCGGCGCTTCGAGGTGAAAATCATTGAAAAAGACCCCGAGCGCACGGAATATTTGAGCAAACGCCTTTCAAAAGTCATGACGCTGAAAGGCGACGGCACGGACCAGTCCCTGCTCTCCGAAGAAAACGCCGCCGACGCGGACGTCTTCATCGCGGTTTCCACGGACGACGAAAAAAATCTCATTTCCTGCCTTTTGGCCAAGCGTCTGGGCGTAAAACACACCATCACCCGCGTCAATCGTTTTTCCTACGCCCAGTTGGTCTCCTCCATCGGCCTCGAAGCTATGGTCTCGGCCCGGCTGGCCGCCGTTTCGGCCGTTCTGAAAAATATCCGCCGGGGGCGGATGGTCTCGGTGGCCACCCTGACCGGGGAAGACGCGGAAATAATCGAATTTCAGGCGCCGCCCAAATCCAAAGTCGCCGGAAAACGCCTCATGGACATAAAGTTCCCCCAGGGGGCCCTGACCATCGCGGTCGTCCGGGGCGAGAAGCTCATCATTCCCAAGGGCGACACGAAAATAGAAGCTGGCGACCTTCTGACCGTGGTGGCCAGGGGCGAGGCCATAGCCGGGCTGGAAAAGCTCTTGGGTGGCCGATGACGGTCAAGTCCGCCGTCAACTTCCGCCTGGTGTTCTTCCTGTGCGGCTGGGTGATTTTAATTCTGGCCGGGGCCTTTCTCCTGCCCCTTTTCCCGGCCTTTTTTTACGCCGATAAAAGCGCCCCGGCCTTCCTCATGAGCGCCGGGGCGGCCTTCGCCCTGGGCGGTCTTTTTGTTTTGCAGGGGCGGGGCCGCCGCCAGGGCGAGGTCAAAAGCCGCGACGGCCTGGCCACCGTGGGCCTGGCCTGGCTCATGATCGGCCTTCTGGGGGCTCTGCCTTTTTGGTTCAGCGGCGCGGCCGCCAATTTCTGGGACGGGATTTTCGAATCCTTTTCCGGCTTTTCCACCACCGGGGCCACCATCTTCGCGGACGTCGAGGCCCTACCGCCCGGCATACTCTTCTGGCGCTCTCTCACCCACTGGCTGGGCGGCATGGGCATCATCGTTCTGATGCTGGCCGTCCTGCCCTTTTTCGGTTTGAGCGGCGTCCAGCTTTTCAAAAATGAAAGCTCCCTGGGCCAGGAAAGAATCCGCCCCCGCGTGGCCCAGACGGCCAAGGCCCTGTGGCTCATCTATCTGACCTTCTCCCTTCTTTTGCTCATGTTCCTGAAAGCCGGGGGCATGAACTGGTTCGACGCCCTCTGCCACACCATGAGCGCCGCGGCCACGGGCGGCTTCGCCAACAAAAATTCCTCCATCGGCCACTACGCCAGCGCCTATACCGAAATCGTGTTGACCGTCTTCGTCATCCTGTCCAGCCTGAACTTCGCCCTCTATTACCAGACTATCAAGGGCGACGGACATGCGCTTTGGCGGAACACGGAGTGCCGCGTCTTCCTGGGGCTCATCCTGGTTTGCGGCTTTCTGGTTTTCCTGTCCCTTTCCGCAGACGGCGTCTACAAAAATTCCTGGGACGCCCTGCGCGAAGCCTATTTCCAGACGGCCTCGATCATCAGCACCACGGGCTTCACCAGTGCGGACTGGGAAAAATGGCCCCATTTCAGCCAGGGCGTTCTCTTCATGCTCTTTTTCGTGGGCGGCTGTTCCGGCTCCACCAGCGGCGGGCTCAAATGCATCCGCTGGATTCTCATCGTCAAGGGCATTTACCGCACCCTGCGCCAGCACATCCACCCCCGGGCCGTTTTCCCCATCCGCCTTTCCGGGCGGGCCGTGCCCGAATCGGTTATGAACGCGGCCTGGGCCTTCTGCGCCATCTATTTTATGGCCCTGGCCGCCGCGACCCTGGCTCTGGCGGCCATGAACATCGACATCTTGACCGCCATGTCCGCCTCGGTTTCGGCCCTGGGCAACGTGGGCATAGCTTTGGGCGAAGCCGGACCGGCTGAAAATTTCGGCCATCTGCCAGGCGCGGCCAAGGGCGTTTTGAGTTTCTGCATGTTCCTGGGCCGCCTGGAACTTTTCAGTTTGATGATTTTATTTCTGCCCGAATTTTGGAGAAAATGAATGATTGTTCCCGCCCTGAACCGTCTTTCACCTGAACTTTTGAACGAAGCCAGTAAGGCCCCGAAGGGGCTTTGGAGAAAATGAAAATGTTTGAACTTGATCCCAGCCTGAACCGTCTGCCCGCGAAATTTGCGAAAGGAGCCGGCGTGCACCTCATCGGCATCGGCGGCGTGGCTATGGCCGCTTTGGCCGGCCTTTTGCAAGAGGCGGGCTTCCGCGTCACCGGATCGGATTCCGCCGTGTATCCGCCCATGAGCGATATTTTGCGGGACATGGGAGTGAAGGTTTACGAGGGCTACGGCCCGGAAACCTTGCCGGACGATTGCGATCTGGCGGTGGTGGGCAATGTGGTCACCCGCCGGTTTCCGGTTTTGGAAACCCTGCGCGAGCGCGGCGTGCCCTATCTCTCCCTGCCCCAGACTTTGGGGGAACTTTTTCTGAACCGCACCAAAAACCTGGT
>QMCE01001706.1_pt1 | contig 12502 bp, 11 predicted proteins | sample 1821851 | NCBI WGS metagenome assembly QMCE01 (sample SAMN09453174, study PRJNA476694) | Termite gut metagenome, whole genome shotgun sequencing project. | isolation source: worker | host: Odontotermes sp. | place: South Africa:Pretoria | collected 2016-01-28 | reverse complement strand
GCAGTAATTCCTACACCGGTACGTCGTCCCTGTAGTGTTTTTTCCTGGATTTTCTCCCAAAGATGGTATTCGGTATGTTTAATTTCATCGGATTCGGGATCGGATTTTATTTTTTCGATGATCTTTTCAATTTTTTCCGCTTCAAGATCTATAATATCATCCATGATCCGTTGCGCCAGCGCTACATGTTTTTTGAAAAGTACAAAATCAAAATAGGCGTCCGGGGTAAACGGATTTACCACATAAGAATAAAGGTTTATGGCTAATAACCGGCAACTGTCGTAGGGACACAACGGTATTTCGCCGCACGGGTTGGTCGAAACGGTTCTGAAGCCCAGATCGGCATAGCAGTCAGGGACAGATTCTTTTATAATTGTATCCCAGAATAAAACTCCGGGTTCGGCTGATTTCCATGCGTTATGAATGATTTTTTTCCACAACTGTGTCGCGTTGATGTCTTTTTTGACAATTGGAGCGGGTGAATCAACAGGGTACTGTTGCCCGTATGGAGTTCCGTTTATCGCCGCATTCATGAATTCATCGTCAATCTTTACCGATACATTGGCGCCCGTTACTTTTCCTTCTGTCATTTTTGCATCAATAAACGCTTCGGAATCGGGATGTTTGATGGATACACTTAACATTAATGCGCCGCGCCGTCCCTCCTGGGCCACTTCGCGCGTGGAATTCGAATATCGCTCCATAAACGGGACAAGGCCGGTTGATGTCAGTGCGGAGTTTTTTACAATAGAATCTTTCGGACGTATATGTGACAGGTCATGCCCCACGCCTCCGCGGCGTTTCATCAGTTGTACCTGTTCTTCATCAATACGTATTACGGCGCCGTAGGAGTCCGCATGACCATCCAATCCGATAACAAAACAATTGGATAAAGAGGATATCTGGTGATTATTACCTATACCCGTCATCGGACTTCCCTGTGGTATAATGTATTGAAATTTGTCAAATAAATCAAATAGCTCCTGTTCCGAAAGGGGATTCGGATATTTGTTTTCAATCCGATTTATTTCTTTAGCAAGACGCCGGTGCATATCGGCAGGTGTTTTTTCATAAATATTACCGAAACCATCCTTGAGGGCATATTTATTTACCCAAACTTTAGCTGCGAGTTCATCACCTGTGAAATAGATAAGAGAAGCTTTGTACGCTTCGTCGAAAGAGTAGCTTTTTTGATTCATTATTTTATTTTTTTTCTAACCTTTGAATTTGAAAGTGCAAGTTTAGGGATAGTTTGTGATTTGTCCAAATTTTTGGATAATAAAAGTCTTCGATGTTCAAAAGTTTTCCAATATTTTACTTAACTGATTTATTATTATGTATTTAGTGTTTTTTAATTGTTCAAAAGTTTCCCAAAAGTGAATGCAAGTGAATATTAGAATTTTCTTTTTAGTTTTATTTTGTGTTTTGAGGAAATGTAAAAAAAAAACATTTGTGTTGCAGAATTATTGACGGATGATAAAATTAAGGGAAGATGTCTGTTTTTTTAGTACTGTTTTTTGGGTATTTAAAATATAAATGTCATATTTGTATTCATTTTTTTTACAAGAATCAAGATTAGCGTCTTTATATTCAGGTTCTTTTTTGTAATATTGAGTCTGATAAATTTAGCGTACGAGGATTGTTTTAGTGTAGAATTTATTTACTATGAGTATAATGAAAAATATAGTTTTGTGTTTTTTTATGTTGATTTCGATTCATTTATATGGCGCAGAAATGGATTTGTTTTCAATATCAGCGGTTTTCAGCGGTTTTAGTCAGGATACGGCAGGATTTTCTATAGTGATGAAGGGGAATACTTTTTATGATTTGTCAGGTGATCTTTGTGAAGGTGCGGTAACGGACTATTATGATGAGAGCCGGACAAATATCCGGATAACCGGTAGGTTTAAAAAGGGAATACCGGTTGATACCATAAAGGAATATTATGCAAACGGCATATTGAAATCGCTTTATTATCCTTACAAACGAAAATATAAATTTTCCGGCCGTAAATATAAATATGGTTTGTTGATTGAATATGATGAGCAAGGAAACTGCATACGGTACAGGGATGATAATAAAGGAATGGAACGAATATACCGGCCGGATAAGACCCTGGAGTCCGTACTGTATTATTGCCGGAAAGGGAACGTGTCAAAGTATTATGTTGAATATTATCCGGATGGCGTAAAAAAGACGATTGTTACGAATGCGAATAAATATGATTATGATGAAAGCGGAAGATTAAGGCGGCACTGGATCCGTAAAAGTGAAAGATATAATAAGAAATATGGTACCATGCCGGCTACTTTTTATTTTGAAGAGTATGATGTGTCGGGGAAGATGTCAAAGACAGGGCGTTTATATTCTAATTTATATGATCATGACCATTGGCATCGCATATTTCCGGAGTTTCCGGAAGACATAGGGGCTGTTCCCTTACAGGATTTCCGGGAAGTTGTATATCCGGCGCTGAATATAAAAGATGTGTATCGCTGGGATTATACGAACAAAAAGACGATTATTACACGGTACGAGCAAAGGGGGGATATTTGGGTGGAAAGCAGGAGTAAAAGTCTTCCCCGGATAGAATATGATTGAATAGTCTGCCGGTATTGATGAATGATCTGCCGTACGGATAAAAAAAGAGAACGATTCCTTTTGATAATCGCTCTCTTTTTCAGATATTTAAAATTTACGGATTCATTTTATAAGATACCCTGCGCCATCATGGCTTTGGCTACTTTCATGAAACCGGCGACGTTGGCTCCTTTGACATAGTTTACAAAGCCATCTTCCATCGTACCGTACTGAACGCAGGCTTCATGGATGTCTTTCATAATATCCTGAAGTTTTTGATCAACTTCTTCACGTGACCAGCTTAATTTGATTGCATTCTGAGTCATTTCCAGTCCTGATACGGATACGCCTCCCGCATTGGCCGCCTTACCCGGTGCATACATGATTTTATTTTTCAGGAATATTTCGATCGCTTCGGGGGTGGAAGGCATGTTCGCTCCTTCGGAAACGGCTATACAGCCATTGTTAACAAGCGTTTCGGCGTCTTCCCCGTTTAATTCGTTCTGGGTTGCCGAAGGTAATGCAATTGTGCATTTTTCAGCCCAGGGGCGTCCGCCTTCTACGTATTTACATCCGTATTTTTCCGCATATTCTTTTATACGGCCGCGATATATATTTTTCAGTTCGAATACATATTTAAGTTTTTCAGCATCTATGCCGTCCGGATCATAAATGTATCCGTTGCTGTCGGATAGCGTAACGACTTTACCTCCCAATTCCAATACTTTTTCGGCAGTATAGGTGGCTACATTTCCGGAACCTGAAATGCAGACAATTTGTCCTTTCAGGTCATTGATACCTTTTCTTTTGAGCATGTTCATCAGGAAATAGATATTTCCGTAACCGGTCGCTTCCGGACGGATCAGTGATCCTCCGAATTCGATCCCTTTTCCGGTCAATGTTCCCGTGTTTTCGCGCGCCAGTTTTTTGTACATGCCATACATATAACTTACTTCACGGCCGCCGACACCGATATCTCCCGCCGGAACATCTGTTTCGGGGCCAATATACCTCCAGAGTTCAGTCATGAAAGCCTGGCAGAAGCGCATAATTTCCGCATTGGATTTTCCTTTCGGATTAAAGTCCGAGCCTCCTTTTCCTCCACCCATCGGAAGCGTTGTCAGTGAATTTTTAAATGTTTGCTCGAAAGCCAGGAATTTAAGAATCGACGGGTTTACCGAAGCATGGAAGCGTAATCCTCCTTTATATGGGCCGATTGCATTATTATGTTGTATGCGGTATCCCATGTTTGTTTGTACATTGCCTTTGTCGTCAACCCATGTGATACGGAATGAGAAGATGCGATCCGGAATGCAAAGGCGTTCGATTAAATTATTTTTTTCAAACTCCGGATAAGAGTTGTACACTTCTTCGATAGATTCCAGTACTTCTTCTACTGCCTGGTGATATTCCGGTTCATTCGGAAATCTTCTTTTTAAATTGTCGAGAACCTCTTTTACATTCATAACTGTCTTTTTTGTGTTTTATATTAATTTTCGGTTGCAAAGGTAACTATTTTTTTTGAAAAAACAAGACTTTTATTACAAAAAAGTTGATTTTATAGTAAAAGTGTCACGACAAAGTGCGCTTTGTTTTATTTTTATCTGTATTCATATGAAAAATGTGACTATTTGAATGCAAATAGAGTTGAATGTTGTCTGTTTTGTTTTTTCTATTATCTGATCTTCAATATAATTTTAGTTCGGAAATTATGAATATGGAGGTATTTCGGTCGAAAAAAAGACGTATTCCCGTTTTGTATTACCCGTAACTTGCGTTATCTTTGTACGTTGATTAATTAAATGCAGAGAGAAAGCAGATGAATTTTAATACATTATTTGAAGTAGATGAAACGCCTAATGATGTTGCGGTTATAAAAAGCCTCAAGGAATCCGGGATTCCTGTTGTTTTATACGGGGCTACTGTTGATGTGGCAGACCAGATTGTAAAGAAGTTATCCGGTAATGATATACATGTGGCATTGGTGGCGTATGATGAAGGTGTTCCGCTGATGACGGCATCTACGGTTTTATTAAAAGAAACGGAAACGGTAGGTGCGGAAGATCTTGATCATAGGTTTTCGTCTTATCATGTGATCGTAGGATTTGTAAAAGGATACGGTACTATTTCTGCTATAGCTGCTAAATTCAAAAATGCAAAATCAATAGCATATCTTTCGGAGATATTTGATATGGAGGAGATTCGTCTCTCTTTTGTCCGTGAAAACAGGGCGTTTCTGGAAGATTTATATGAGGATCTGCAGGATCAGCATTCGAAAGATTCGTTTGTCGCTTATTTATTAAGTAAGACCCGGCAGGATATGAAATACCTTCCTCCGGTCTTTGATAAGATCCAGTACTTTCCAAAGGGAATGTTTGAGCTGTCTGATCGTGAATCCTACTTTGATTGCGGTGCGTTTGTTGGCGATACGATTGCGGAATTTTTAAAAGCGACAGGCGGTTGTTATCATCATATCTGGGCGGCAGAGCCTGACCGGTCGAATTATGAGCAGTTGATGAAGTATGTCAGAGATGAAAAACTCACTCGTATAGATGTCGTAAACAAAGGAATATACGGTTATGCCGGAAAGATGCCCTTCCGGGAAGATGGGAGTATGCTTTCCATGATTTCGGAAAGTGCGGATCGCTATATCGAAGTGGATACGATTGACCGTATAGCGGGCGACAATCCCGTTACTTATATAAAAATGGATGTGGAAGGCGTGGAACTGATGGCTTTGAAAGGAGCGGAGCAGACGATACGAAGGAATAAGCCTATTCTTGGTATCAGTATTTATCACAAGGAGCGCGATTTGGTTGATATTCCCCGGTATATTAAAGAAATTGTGCCGGAATATAAATTCTATTTCAGAGTCCATAAAAAAATAGCGATAGATACGGTCTTGTACGCTATTATAAAATAAGTTTTTGACTTTTAATAATTTACCCAGTAATAATATAATAAAATTAGTTTGATATGAAAAACAATGTTTTAAAACCTGCGATGGTTTTTGCGGCATCTTTTGCCTGCTTGTCTTCATTTGCTCAAGAGACGTATCCCAAACCCGAAAGAATGAGGCCGGGTATGTCTGAGTTTTGGTTGCCTCAACCGGTTGTTATAACTCCCGGAGATATAACAACCAATTCCGCTCCGTCGGATGCGGTTGTTTTGTTTGACGGGAAAGATCTGTCGGCATGGGAGAGTGTTAAAACAAAAGAAGCCGCCGGATGGATTGTGAATAGTGACGGCACGTTTACGGTTAATAAAGAGCACGGAGATATCCAGACAAAACAGGAGTTTGAGAATTTTCAGTTGCATATAGAATGGTGTGTGCCGGTTGGTATAACGGGAGAGAGCCAGGGGCGTGGAAACAGCGGTATATTCCTGCAAGGGAAATACGAATTGCAGGTATTGGACAATTATCAGAACGAAACCTATTCGAACGGACAGGCCGGAAGTATTTACAAGCAATCACGGCCGTTGGTCAATGCCATGCGCAAACCGGGAGAGTGGAATGTATATGACGTTATATATACAGCCCCGGTATTTAAAGAAGACGGAACCTATCGTGTTCCTCCGAGCGTAACGGTGATCCATAACGGCATTGTGGTGCAGAATAATACGACGATTCTCGGGACGACCGAGTATATCGGATTTCCCAAAGTAGAAAAGCATGGTCCCGGTCCTGTTATTTTACAGAGTCATGGCGATCCGAGCGAACCGATCAGTTTCCGGAATATCTGGATCCGGAAACTTTAATTTTCAATCTCTATATCGTATTTGTTTAATAGTCCCGCAATTCCGGAAAAGGAAAAGCGGGCTTTTTTTATCCTGTTATTTTCCGGATCAATGGAATAATTGATCGCAGTCCTGAAATCAGCTTTTTCGAGATTTGTATATTCAAACAATGCTTGTGTCATGTCGCAATGATCAAACAAAGCATTTGTCAAATCGGATTCGCTGAAATCCGTTTCCTGTAATTGCGAGTTACGGAAGACGGTATTTTTTATTTTTAGTTTGTAGAAGGAGGAATGGTTCAATCGGCAATTCTCAAAAGAAAAAGAAAGGCCGAATTCGTTGCAATTGTCAAATCTTAACCCTAACATTTTGCAGTTTTTGAATCTGGTATCCTGTAAAGACGTTTTGTTGAGTTTTACCAGGCTTAGATTGCAATTATTGAATTCGCAGTCAATAAATATGAGTCCGGATAAATCATTCTCTGCAAGGTTACAATTATTGAAAATGCAGTTTTCATATTCACCTTTATTCAAATGATTCCGGGAAAAATCCTCTTTTTCAAAAATCTTATCCGTTATGTAAATTGTTGACATGTGTTTCTTATTGAAATTTCTTTAAATCTTTATGACTTGTTAGTGAGATTATAAAATCCACCCCTGTATAAACCTGCCAAAGCCGTCTGCTGCATGACTTCGTGAAGGGCGTTTGTATAGTCGTCGTTTGTCTTTACTTCATAACGCGACAACATTTGGTCAAATACATTATGATTCATTGCTCCAATAATTTTAATAATTGTGTTAATGCTACTTTCTTTTTCCCCGTAGCGATACACTGACGGATTATGCTCGTATCATATGTGCCGAAAACGGAAAGATCTATTCGTAAATCTTCCTTGATGTATGCTCGCATGGCTCCCACTGATTGTAAGCGCAAATTTCGTGTAGTGACTATCATGTCGCATATCGCTTTCTCGGGTGAAGCAATCAGGTAGGCATATTGGCCGTTTACAATCTCCTGCCGGATGCCAATCCGGAAATAATCTTCGGTAACAGTTATATATTCATAGAGTCCAAGAGGCGTAGTATATTCCTTTGATAGCCGGGTAGTAACCGAACGGACAGCATATACTTTTTCGGGAATCAACCCATGGAATGCCAATGCGGTTTCGAGCGAAACGTAGGATGGCCCGTAAAGATGGTTAGCTACCAATTCGCGGGAAATCGTTTGGTTACTCACTTGCGGCGACACGACGAACAATCCCTTTTTCAAACGAATCAGATCGCCCGATTTTTCCATAGCCGAAATCTTATCATGAGGCGATTTATAGCCATTCAAAAGTGTTTTCAATACGGCGAAGTCAACAGGAACAATGCCCAATTGCTCTAAAGTTTTCATGCTCTTTGTGTTTAATACTCCTACAAAAATAGATAAAAATGTTTAGATAATCGACTATTATTCGATTATCTATCGAAAATCTGATTTTTTTATATTTCCCTGACTTTCCAGCTTTTGAACCAATTTGTGGAGTATATAAAGCGGTATAAATCCGAATATGCCGAACGAACAATCTATTAATTGCCAATAGAACGGAATATTGCGTACTACTCCACAAATAAGGGCGGTGGGTATGACGCCTGCGCACATGATCATGCTCCAGTAGATAATCCATTTGTTTCGTATGGGTTGGCGGTAGAGGCCGATAAAGGCGACGGCGATCATGATGTGGGCGAAAGCCAGCCAGTCTGTTCCGTACAGCAGGAACGGGTAGTGTTCTTTCGTATGTTTCACTCCTTCGTAAATCCATGCCATCCACCCTTGTAGTCCGGTATAGGAAGAAGCCGGTAGTTCGGGAGATACGCCTATTATTTTACAAATAATTTCTAACTCCGTTTCCAGCGGAAATGCGGTTAGTCCGCTTCCTATAAGCGCTATGATGAAAAATAATACGAGTAACCTGATTTTAAGCAGTAACTGCTTTTCTTTTAATTTGTTGTCCATAATAATTAATGTTAGGAAATTTCGCGGTTTTCATCTGAATTTGCATCATCCTGTTTGTAGAAATTGATTTTTCTTGAAACAAACATGATCACGCCGAGAATCACAAATAGTCCGATACTTCCGATCAACAGGGCGACATCTTCGAGCTGCAGGATTACGAACAGGAATATATATAAACCACATAACAAGGCCGCCAGTATGCCTGTCTGGGTCTTGTTTTTGAATATACTATACGTATAAGCGGTTATCAATCCGATTGTGGCGATACTTGCAATCAGGTATGCAATTGTGAAGTTTATCTGTTCGGAGATGGACAGCAGCAGACTGTAAAACAGTATTAATGCTATTCCTACCAATAGATATTGGAGCGGATGGATTTTCTTTTTGGTAAGTATTTCGACAAAAAAGAATACGACAAAGGTGAGTGCAATAAACATCAATGCATATTTGGCGGAACGTGTATTCTGCTGGTAATGGTCGACGGTATCGACCAGATTTACACCGAAATAGTTGTCGTTGAATGAGTCATAACTGTATGCGTCGGTCCATACTTCGGGTATATTGCGGTTAAAATGGAGAATATTCCAGTTTGCCGTAAAACTTTCCCCTATATGGGAATCGGGGCTGAAACTTCCGATAAAGCCCGGTGATTTCCAGTCTCCGGCTACTTCTACCTGTGTATTCTTTCCGACAGGGATAAAGCCGATGCTGCTACTGCCGTTCAGATTGATTCTACCCTGAAATGTAAAGGCGCCTTTTTCGTATAATTCTTTTAAGCCGGGTATGGCCATGATCAGTTGTTTTTCATTGTCATAATAGGAGCCTCCGGCTTCAATATCCAGCGGCGAATTGTCGAATTTGAAATCTACCTGGCTACTGACGCCTTTCAGATCCGATAATCCAAGAGTCAGATATGCTTTATCCCACTGGAAATTATATTTTGCAGTATCTTCTTCGCTGAGTATTCTGAATGTACCGCTGATATTTATATCGCTTTTGTATAGGATGGTTTTATAGATCCCGTAATGTTTTTCTTCCGGGAACAGTTGTGTTTTAATATTTAACTGTTCCGGTGCGATATGAAGTATATGACTTTCGTATGTGATTTTTTCGCGTTTTTCCGTTTTGTTTTCTTTTGTCTCAATCATTTCCGTTTCCGTTTTTGTCTTCAGGTAAGGAATGGACAGGATGGGGCCGCACAGGGTTTGCGAATCGCTCCACTTGTTATTGATGGTCTCGATTGTTTCCAGACTTCTGTCTTTACGTTCGTCGATGAGGTTCAGGATCATGCTTTGGGGTATAAGTAGCAGTAATACCAATGCTCCGATGATAAAACTCTTGAAAGTAAGTGATTGTGTGAATTTTTTAGACTTTGTTGTTTCCATCATTTATGTTGTTTTAAAAGTTTTTTGAATTGCAACGTTTTTGGATAATAAAATTATTTAATTAATTTTTCGAGCGCGTCCAGATGTTTTTTAAAGCTGTCTTTACCTGATTCCGTGATCATATACCTGGTATTTGGCTTTCGTCCGATAAACTGTTTGGCGGATTGTATGTATCCGATATTTTCCAGCGCCTTCAGGTGACTGGCCAGATTTCCGTCGGTTAGTTCCATCAACTGTTTCATGGTGTTGAAATCGGCTGATTCGTTTACCGACAGGATGGACATGATCCCCAATCGTACGCGACTGTCAAATGCCTTATCCAATGCTGAAATGATATTTGTCATCTTATTTTGTTTTTCTCATGCCTGAAATACATGATCAATCCGAAGATGATATGAAAAAGACCAAACCCTGCCGCCCATAAACAGAGAGCCGGCCCGGTGAATAAAAGTGATAACAACCCAAGTATCACTTCAATTATTCCCAGATAGTTTAATTCGGGAAATGTATACCTGGACGTATTAACGAGTCCGATTCCGTAGAATAGTAATGTTGCGGAACAAACGATGTAAATTTCTCCCCTGAAGAGAAAAACAAGGGAGAAGATGCCTCCTGCAAATAACGGAAGTAGTATGCTGTATGCCGCACGCCTTGTTGCGCTGCTGAATAATGATTCATGGTTGGTTTTCGCTTTTTTCCAGCAAAAAAATGTAATCACACCCACTGATAAGCATAATACAATCAGTGCATCGGCAAGCAGTATCGTCATTCTTTGCGTCGGATTGTATTCACTTCCGAAGAAACCGTTTAGGAAAAGATGGGCGAAAATGGCTCCTGCAACAGCGAATAATCCGGCAAATACAATAGATAATCCGTTGAAGGATAAAAATTTGGATGATTTTTCCATCATTTGCCGGATTGCTTTTATATCTTCTATTTCTTTGTTCATGACATTTAATTAAAAAGTACTTTGTGATGCAAAGTTAGTGCAAATTTTTGGATTACAAAGCATATTGTATTTTTTTTCAACAAATTTCGGTTGGAATCATCGGCTCTTTCCGGTATTGGTCATGGATTGAATAATTTTCAGAAAGCAATGGGTATCATTTAATCGTATCTGCTTTTGTTTGATTTTCTTTGGTGAATTTGCATGCGGTAAGCAATTGACTATTAGTGTATTTTATGTGAATAGATTAAATGGTGCAGCAAAAAAATAATAATTTATTTGGGGATTTGAAAAAAAACTGTACTTTTGTAACCGAAAACAGTTGAAAAATGAGAAATTATTATAATACATATTTTTATTCTTACTTTTACTTTAGTCAGTAAAGGCAGGAATTTTATATGTATTAATGATTGAGTACACCAATAGATGATTAAAATATAAAAGTCCTGCCGTAAGACGGTGGGACTTTTTTTTGACGGATTCGGACGTAACAAGATTTAAAAACAGAGGATATAAAATGAAAAAAGTAGCTATTCAGGGGATTTCGGGATCGTATCATGATGTGGCGGCCCATCATTATTTTGAAGGAGAAGATATTGAGATTATCGGATGTCATTCTTTCCGGGATGTCATAAAACAGATACGTGATGATACATCGGTGATAGGTCTTATGGCCATAGAAAACACGATAGCCGGCAGCCTGTTGCAAAATCATGAACTGATCCGGCAAAGCGAATGTTCAATAATAGGAGAGTATAAACTGCGTATATCCCATTCGTTGGCGGCTTTGCCGGGAACAGATCTGTCGGATGTAAAAGAAGTGAACTCACATCCCATTGCTTTGATGCAATGTGCTGAATTTCTGGAAACGCTGCCTGGGATTAAAATCGTGGAAAAGGAGGATACGGCGATGAGCGCCAAGTGGATTGCGGAAAATAAACTGCGCGGCCATGCTGCCATATGCGGCAAAGCTGCTGCCGGAATATACGGGCTTGAAGTGCTTGCCGAGGGTATTGAAACAAATAACCGTAATTTTACCCGTTTTCTGGTTCTTGCGGATAAGTGGAACGCGGAAGATGTCATGCAGGGTGTAAAAAGGAATAAATCATCACTTGTATTTGCACTGCCTCATACGGCCGGAAGCCTTTCAAAGGTATTAACCATTCTCTCCTTTTATGATATGAACCTGAGTAAGATCCAGTCGCTTCCTATTATCGGAAGGGAGTGGGAATATTTATTTTATATCAATCTGACGTATTCGGATTATACCCGGTATAAACAAGCGTTAGATGCGATCATGCCATTAACAAAAGATTTAAAAATTTTCCGTCCCGCCGACCGCATCGGTTGTGTTGATGAATATTATTTTTCGAAGAAACTGAAGGAAATAGCGGAAATGAATGCTGCGGGTAAGGATGTTATCAGCCTGGGAGTCGGAAGCCCGGATATGCCTCCTTCCGGACAGGCGATAGCGACTTTTTGCGCTGAAGTACAAAAGGAGGACGTGCACGGTTATCAACCTTATACAGGTATACCGGCCTTGCGTGAAGGATTTGCGTCATGGTATAGCAGATGGTACGGAGTGGAACTGGATCCGGCAACGGAAATACAGCCGCTGATCGGTTCGAAAGAGGGTATATTACATATCTCTATGGCATTCCTGAATCCGGGGGATGGCGTACTGGTGCCGAATCCCGGATATCCTACTTACACATCCGTAAGTAAATTGGTTGGTGCGGATATTGTTACTTATCACCTGGATGAGAAAAACGGATGGTATCCTGATTTCGGGGAACTGGAGCATTTGCTGGCGGAAAGACGGAAGGAAGGAAAACCGGCTGTAAAATTGATGTGG
>QMCE01001580.1_pt1 | contig 12502 bp, 7 predicted proteins | sample 1821851 | NCBI WGS metagenome assembly QMCE01 (sample SAMN09453174, study PRJNA476694) | Termite gut metagenome, whole genome shotgun sequencing project. | isolation source: worker | host: Odontotermes sp. | place: South Africa:Pretoria | collected 2016-01-28 | reverse complement strand
GATAAATTTTGTCAATATTTTCCATTGTTTTATTTAATTTGATGTTTGTATTTTTTTACATTTGCGTACACTAATAAAAAATTACATTTATGAAAAAAGTTATCGCATTATTCCACAAAGCATTATTGTGCATTGTGTTGTCTTTTTGTACTGTATTTGCATTACAATCCTGCGGCGGCAAAAAAGACGCTAATTTTATTGTCAATCCTGAATATGCGAAGTATGTAACGGCATTTACGTCGGGTTTGGTTTCCAATCAGTCGAAAATTATGGTGCGTTTTGCGCAGGAAATTCCGGGTGCCGAGGCTGGTAAAGAATTGAGCAATCCGTTCGATATTGCCCCCAAAGTAAAGGGAAAAGCCGTGTGGGTTGATGCGCAAACGATAGAATTTACTCCGATGCAACCGCTTGCATCGGGTCAAATTTACACTGTGGTTATGAATTTGCAAAAATTTATAGATATTCCCAAAGAATTAAAAACCTTTGTATTTAGTTTTCAAGTGTTGCAGCAAGCTATGAGTTTCGAGTACGAAGGAATTTCGCCTCATAATGAAAACAATGCACAATGGCAACGTATTCACGGAACTTTCCAAACTGCCGATTTTGCGTCGGCAGAGGCAATGCAGGAAGCAGTGAAAGCCGAAAAATTTAAAATGACGTGGAAACACAGCCCCGACGGTAAAACGCATACTTTCACAATCGACAGCGTGGAACGCAAGCAAATGGCAGGCAGTGTGAAACTTGAATGGGACGGTAAAAAAATCGGCGCGAAAAAGTCATCGGGCAGCGAAGCGTTGGCAATGCCGGCGTTATACGAATTTAAGGTGCTTGGCGTACGTCAACGCAATGCTCCAAAACTTACGATTGACGTATTTTTCTCCGACCCGTTGAATAAAAAACAAGATATGAGCGGTTTGTTCACATTAAGCCCTTCGATGGACGAAAGTGTAGTAATTGACGGCACACGAGCGCAAATAATTCCCTCGAAATGGGTGTCGGGCGAAGTAAAATTGAAAGTTCACGCCGGTGTGAAAAACACGAACGACAAACGATTGGACAAAGATTTTACCGCCACGTTTAAATTCGTAAGCGTGCTGCCCGAAGTGGAACTTTTGGGCGACGGCATTATAGTTCCCGATGTTGACGGTATAAAATTCCCTTTCCGTGCCGTAGGACTTTCGGCGGTTGATGTGCGCATAATTCAAATTTTTGAAAATAATATTGTGCAGTTTTTGCAGTTGAATCAATTGGACGGAACGCAGGAATTACAGCGCGTAGGGCGTTTGGTGTATTCTGCCGAAGTGCCGCTGATTTCCGATGGTGAAGATGCCGACAACAATATATATGCACTCGAACTCTCGAAATTGATAAAAACCGAACCGGGCGCAATTTACCGCGTAGAATTGAGTTTCCGCAAAAAACATTCACTCTACCCGTGCCTTGGCGACGACGCAACTACCGAAGAAGAAGAGCCCGCAGAAAGCGACCTGTATGAAATTTTCAACAATCCGCGCGACTATTATTATTGGAGTTCGCATACCTATTATAATAATTACCGCTGGCGCGACCGCGACAATCCCTGCACACCTTCGTATTATATGAATAAAACGCGCGCACGCAATGTGTTGGCATCAAATTTCGGCATAATTGCCAAAGCGGGCAGCAACAATGAATATTTTATAGCCGTTACCGACCTGCGCACAGCACAACCGTTGAAAGGAATTGATGTGGAAATCCGCAATTTGCAAAATCAAATTATAGCAACAACCAAAACCGACAGCGATGGAATGTGCAGAATGACCACCACCGACCAAAATAAGGCGTTTGTGGTAATTGCCAAAAAAGATAAAGAACGAGGCTACTTGCGCGTTGACGAAGGTTCTTCGCTTTCATTGAGTATGTTCGATGTGCAAGGTGAGGAATTGAAAAAAGGCGTGAAAGGCTACATTTACGGCGAGCGCGGCGTATGGCGACCAGGCGATATGATGTATTTGACATTTATTTTGGAAGATAAAAATAAAGCATTGCCGGCAAATCACCCGGTGGTGTTTGAATTTTACAATCCCGAAGGGCAATTGGCGCAACGAGTGGTAAAATCGAACAGTGTGAACGGATTTTACAGCGTGGCGGTTCGCACTCCGGGCGATGCACCCACCGGAAACTGGACTATGCAAGCGCGCGTGGGCGGTTCGGTTTTTAGCCGCGTGTTGAAAATTGAAACCGTAAAACCTAACCGTTTGAAAATCAATCTTGATTTTAAATCAACCGTTTTGCGCTATGGCGTTACCGAAAACGGCACATTGCAGGTAAATTGGCTACACGGTGCTCCGTTACGCGATGGAAGAGCTACAATTGTGGCAAGCATTGCATCACTGCAAACTTCGTTTAAAGATTTCAAAGGCTATATTTTCGACGACCCGTCGAAATCGTTTGAATCAAGAGATAGAGATATTTTCGACGGCAGACTTGACGATAACGGCTCTGCGCCTGTAAGCGTGCGTTTCGATATTGACAGCGATTACGATGCTCCCGGTATGCTTGCCGTACAAATGAAAACGCAGGCTTACGAAGCCGGTGGTGATTTCAGTATCGACCGTGCAATGTTTACCTATTCGCCATACGACAAATACGCGGGCGTAAAAATTCCCGAAGGAAAAGGCTGGAACAAAGCCTTGTATTCCGATGAAAAAAACTTGATTCCAATTGCCTTGGTTGATGCCAATGGTAAACCGCTGAATGGAAAAGTGAAAATCGAAATTTTCGATATTTATTGGCGTTGGTGGTGGGAACGTTCGAGTGAAGACAATTTGGCGGATTATATTTCCAACCGCCACCGTAATTTGTTAAAAACCGATTATGTGGAAGTGAAAAATGGTAAGGCAATGTACGAAATGAATTTAGGCGGCGAGTATTGGGGCAGGAAATTCTTGCGCGTAACATCGGAAGACAGCGACCACAGTACCGGAGCGGTATTTTATACTACTTATAGAAGTTGGTACCGCAATGCAGGAGGAAACAATCCGGGAGGAGCTGAAATGTTGATGTTCGGCACCGATAAACAAACATATTCCGTGGGTGAGAAAGTAAAAATAGAATTACCTGCAACCCATAAAGGACGTGCGTTAATAAGCATTGAAAATGGTTCAAAAGTATTGAAAACATATTGGTTTGAACCAACGGAAACAAAAACCACATTTGAATTTGAGGCAACGCCTGAAATGTCGCCGAATGTGTATGTACATATTTCGTACATTCAGCCGCATACGAACGAAAACGATAATCCGTTACGTATGTACGGCGTGCAGCCAATTACGGTGGAAGACCCGACAACGCACCTCACGCCTATTATTACAATGAAAAACGAATTGAAACCCGAAGAGCAATTTACCGTTACGGTAAAAGAAACCGAAGGAAAACCAATGACCTACACGATTGCAATTGTTGACGAGGGATTGTTGGATTTAACTCGATTTAAAACGCCAAATCCGTGGAGCGCGTTCTACAATCACGAGGCTTTGGGCGTACGCACGTGGGATATGTACAAATGGGTAGCCGGCGCATTTACCGGAAAATTAGCCGGTTTGCTCGCAATTGGCGGCGACGCTGCATTCGATAAAAACGGTAAAGAAAATACCAATCGTTTCAAACCCGTTGTATTGTTCCAAGGTCCGTTTGAATTGAAAAAAGGCGAAACGAAAACGTACTCGTTCACAATGCCGAATTACGTTGGTTCGGTGCGTGTAATGGTGGTTGCCGGGCAAAATGGTGCTTACGGAAATGCCGAAAAAACCATACCGGTACGCCAATCGCTTATGGTATTGCCCACAATTCCGCGAATGATAAGTCCTACCGAAACTATGACAATTCCGGTAACAGTGTTTGCTATGGATAAAAATATAAAAGATGTGAAAGTTGATTTGAAAATCGGCAATATTTTCGAGGCACTCGACGGCACTCAGCGCACCGTGAAATTTGACAAACCGGGCGATAAAATGGTAGAATTTAAAGTGCGCGTGAAAGATAAAATCGGCGAAGGCAAAATTGTGATAAACGCCACAGCCGGCGCAAACAAAGCCTTGGCAGAAACTGATTTAAAAGTGCGCGTTCCTGGTTCACCTGTTACTTCAATAGTTTCGGCAATGATAAAACCGGGCGAAACGTGGAATCACGCACTGGAAGGTAGTGGAATAATCGGTACAAACCGTGCGGTGCTGGAACTTTCACGTATGTACCCAATTAACCTTGAAAAACGTATTCAATTCCTTATTCGCTATCCGCACGGTTGCATTGAGCAGGTTACTTCGGCGGCATTCCCGCAGTTGTTTTTGAATAGCGTAATGGATTTGGACGACAAGCAAAAAGCAGAAGTTGAAACCAACGTAACAGCGTGGTTGGAAAAACTGAAATCGTACCAACACACGAGCGGAGGATTCACGTATTGGGCAGGCGAAAGCGGCGATGCGAGTGAATGGGGCTCGAATTACGCAGGTCATTGTATGTTGGAAGCGCAGGAACGAGGCTATCAATTGCCGGTGGGCGTATTTGATTCGTGGGTGAGCTACCAAACTTCTATGGCGAATAATTGGAATACGCACAGCAGTCGTTACAGCCGTTACAGCGACGACCTCAACCAAGCATATCGACTTTACACACTCGCTCTTGCGAAAAAACCGGCAATGAGCGCAATGAACCGTATGCGCGAAACTAAGGGAATTGCCGCAGAAGCTATGTGGCGTTTGGCATCGGCATATGCAATGGTGGGCAAACCTGATATTGCACTGCAAATTATAAAAGAAACCGAACTAAGCAACGAAGTACACGACGACTACTATTATTACGGTTCCTACGGTAGCCGCGACCGTGATATGGCTATGAAAATAGAAACCCTGATTGCGCTCGGCAAACGCCAAGAAGCCGAAAGTATGATTATTGATTTGGCAAAAGTGCTTGCAAGCGACGCCTGGTTGAGTACGCAAACTACGGCATATTCTCTGCTTGCAATTTCACGCTTTGTGGGCGGTAGCGGCGAAAATTCCGAAATTGCGGCAACATTCAAAATTGACAACGACAGTAAAACAATTAAAACGAAAAAAGCACTGATACAATCAAGAATTGAGTTAAACACGAAACCAAACCGTAACGTGAACATTACCAATACATCGAAAGGCGATTTGTATGTGCGGGTAGTTTTGGAAGGTGTTCCGCCAATGAAAACACAGCCTGCCGAAAATTCAAATTTGAATATGACCGTGAATTATTTCGATATGAAAGGAAAACCTTTGAATCCTGCATCGCTCAAACAGGGAACAGAATTTTATGCCGAAGTAACCGTAACACACCCGGGCATTCGCCTACGCTATACCGATATGGCATTGGAACAACTATTCCCGTCGGGTTGGGAAATTATGAACAATCGAATGGACAATGTTCAAAGTTCATTATTCAACAACACCGACAAACCACGCTATATGGATATTCGCGACGACCGCGTGTATCAGTATTTCGACATATACAAAGGGCAAACGAAAACATTCCGTGTACTGCTGCAAGCGGCATATCTGGGTAAATTCTTTATGCCTTCGGTTTATTGCCAAGCAATGTATGATAATACTATTCGCGCTCAGAGCGAGGGCAAGTGGGTTGAGGTTGTAAGATAAAAAATCAAGGGCGAATAAATTCGCCCTTGATTTTTTATATCCATCACCAGAAAATTCGCAGTTGCTTTTGTAACTGCTAACGAAACTCCCAACAGTGCATTTGCTCCCAAATTTGATTTGGTTTTTGTGTTGTCAAGAGTAATCATTGTTTTATCAATCTCAATTTGTTACAAAGCAGAAAAACCAACGAGTGCTGGTGCAATAATTTAATTGATGTTATCAACCGCTTTTTGCACACCTTTTCCGCTGTAGCAATTCTTGTCGTTGTCACACAATTCCAACGCCTCGTACTCACCCGTTAATGCACCCGACGGAACAGATGCTCGTCCTATTACCCCGGATTCTAAAATAACATCAACTTCTACTGTTGGGTTTCCTCAAGAATTTCCCTGTCCGTAATTTTTTCAATTTTTATAACTGTTAGTGTTTAAATTTATCTCAATATGTAGTAAATATTTGGTACAGATAAAATGGAGTTAGTTCATATTATTAAGAGTTTTTTGTATTAGATTTGATATTATTTGTATTTCACACAATAAAAAATCCCCACATTATTCTTTTGAAAATGTGGGGATTCCCTTCAAAAAACAATAATGTCAAACATTATTTCACAATTTTTACCATAGTATCACCAACTTTCAATACATAAACTCCTTTTGAAAGTGTTGAAGTTTCTATGCGGTTAGCACCGCTTTGAATATTTGTTTGCACAACTGCCGTACCCGATACATTGTAAATAGTTGCTGTGCTTGCAGCAACTGCATTTACTATAATATAATCGGCAAACGGATTAGGATAAACACTAATTGTTTCCGCTGTTATTTCGTCAAAACCGGTGTTATCGCCGGTTGTTGTTACCGTAACAGATACTTTTTCGGATACGTTACCCATTCCATCAATAGCTTCCACTTCAATATAGTATGGGGTGTTAGCTGTTAAGTCAAGGAGCGTATAACTTGTTCTGGTGCTATTGCCCACAAGCGTACCGTTCACGTAAATATTGTATTTCGCAACACCCACATTGTCGGTTGAGGCAGTCCACGTAAGAGCAATGGTTGTTTTTGCCGGAAATCCTGCAAGGTCGGCAGGGTCGCTTGGAGCCGTTTCATCGTCGAGAGCAATGCTGAGCGTTGCTTTTTCCGATTTATTTCCGTTGTTGTCAATTGCTTCTACTTCAATTTTGTACACTATTCCGTCTTCCACGTTTTCTACTGTGTAGGTTGTTGCGGTTGTAGTTTCCGCCAATTCGCCGTTTACATATACATTGTAGCCTTCAATTGTGCCGTTGTCTTTCGATGCTGTCCAAGTGAATACAATATTTGTTTCGTCAACGATTTCGGCTTCAATGCTTGGCGCAGAAGGATTTTCGGTTAAGCGGAGCGTAATTTCGGGCAATGCGCCGAAATAAGCGGTACGCACGCTTGCATTCAAATTAGGATTAACACCGTTTTGAAGCGTAATGTTGCGATGCTGACCATAGTAACTTCCAAAACCTCGTACTTTAAGCACACCATTGCTAAGCACATATTCTTCGCCCTCAAACGCGGCAGGAATAGTCATTTTATATTCTTGCGCACGACTTGCAAATGTATATTGACCCGGTCCCAAAATAAGCGGGAAGTTCACTTCTTCGCCCGTGTACTGTATACCTGCCGACATATTGTAAATGCCCGACATTTTGTTCGATGGGTGGTACAAGGTGTTGAACACTACCGACACTTCATCGCCTGCACTGAATATGGTTGATGCAGGATTGGTCAAATTGCTTACCGTCCACGTTACCGGTTTGGCGGTAATAACTTGATAGATTGCATTGCCGTCTTCCGAAATTAATTTCACAATATTACGACCGAATGTTACTTTTACCGTATAAGAGCCGTCGGTGTTCACAATTACGCTATCGGCACTGAAACCACTGTACGAAGTACTGTTTGCTCCAATAGCAGGCGTTGCCACCAATACTTCTGCCACGCCTTCGGGTGTGAATGTGTAGGCAAAACTTCCTTTGCTTGCTTCGTAATAAAGCACATCGTGCTCGGCATCAATACGGGTTGCTTCTACTTTGTCGTTGCCGTTGGCATCAAGTTCGCTCCAGTATTGGTTGATAAGCATATTGCTTTCTATTTCCGCTTCGTCGTTACCCACCGACACCACAAATACACCGGTATTTTCGGGCCATAATGCGCTGAAGAATGCAGGATTTTCTTTCAATTCAGCTGCAGTTATACCCACATTGGTAGTATGAAAACACTGCATTGCATCGTAAGTAACAAGCACAATAGCCGTTCCTTGTCCCACGGGAGTAATTACGCCTGATGAACTAATGCTCACCACCGAATTGTCTGCTTCGCCGTTTTCGTTTACCACCGTGTAATGAAAATCGGGTTCAATGAAGTAGTTGTTTACATCGGTATCTATTGCTTGCCAATTGCGTGTATGAATAAGTTGGAAGGTAGTGTCGGTTCCAAGCGGTAAGGTAAGAAATCCCTGTGCGTTGATGTTGATAAACACATCTGCCACATTTCGTCCGGCAAGGCTGTTTACATCGTGGTCGATATCGGTAGCATTGCGAGCCGAAAGTTGCACTTCGGTAAATACACGAGCCGTATCCACTCTTCCCGCTACCGTGCTTGGTTTGAACGTGCCAACAAGCGGTGCTTTTCCGGTGCGGGTAATTCGATAGTTAAAACCTCCGGCGGCATTTTTCGGCGCAGGTAAATTGTAATACCATACTTTGTTTTCCCCCTCTGTTGCCACATATACCGCTTCTTGTTCTGTAAAAGGAACATAATGCTTGGTCAGGTAATTGTTCTCTACATCTACCCCCTGGTCTTTGTCGCCTACATATACAGTGGCGTCTTGCGGCGCGGTAATTTCATAGTTGTGAGCCGGAAGTGCGGGTTTCAGCTGCAATTTGTCCATACAGAAGTAGGTTGGCGTAGCGTTGTTGTCGTCGGTTGTTTCCATTGTATAATAAAAACCATACACTTCGCCCAATGACGATAAATCTACATATTCCCAATCGGTGCTTTGAATAAGCGTTCCGCCTTCATTTTTGGCTAAATAATATTCCACCGCTCGACCGTTGTCTTCATAGTTTTCGTCCAAACCGTGAATAATGAGTTTGAAGTAATCGCCGTCTTGGTCGAGTGCGCGGGCATAGCCGTCGCCGTTTTGAGCAACATAGTACGCCCACGGCGAAGCATTGACATACACGCCCACAGCTTCATACGCATCGTAAAGAACAGTTTGTGCTACGGGAGAAAGCATAATAGGACCGGTCATTGATGCAACCCAGCTCACATCGGCTACATAGCCTAACAAATAAGGAGCATTGGGGTCGGTAAGCACCACGCCGTTGCGGGTCAAAACATTTCCGTCGGCATCGGTTTTAATACCGCCGCCAGCCATATTGCCCCACTGATTTGTAATCCAATTCGACTGTTCGCTGTTGTCGCCGTTTGTGGAAAGGGTAAAGCCGTCCCAGTAGCCGTCGTCCATTCCCATCGTTTCTATCATCATATCGCCCATATCCAAATCCGGATACTTCTCTTCCATAGCAGCCCATATTTCCAATACGCTGTTTTTGTGCGAAAAAGCCATTGGTCCAAATTCAATAAACGGATAATCCTTATAGTTATAAGTATCCGTCCACACATCGTTTTCGTTTAAAGCAAAAGTTTCGGGATTGGTCGATTGGCTTAAATCAAGCGTGATAACATTGCTTGCGGGGATAATTGCTTCTACATCATACTCCGTAATACAAAAATCCCACACGTCAAACAAATCGCGGAATAGATAGTCATCTTTAGCACTTGGGCATAAGTTGGTAATGACTAATTGTACCTCTCCTTTAATGTTAATATCTTCAAACAAAGCCGGATACGGTTCATACGAAACTACTCTTTCTTGGAATATTTCATCACTCCAAACGACTTCTGCTCCTTGTAGTAGTTCTATTTTGAAATGGATTGTAGCAGTATAATTATCTCCATTATCCCACATAAAAGATAATGATTGACAGCCTTTACTAAACACAGGGGATTTAAGAACTCCTGTCTTACCTGTCCTTCCGCTTAAACCTGTATACATTATTGGTCCATCATCATAAAGATTGCCGTTTTCAATCATCCAGCCATTTAAGGAAGTTTGCGGCTGCATCCAAGCATCTTTTCCGATTAGTGAGATTAAATCATCTGTATGGTCGCACTGTGCTTGTATGCCGCCAATGGAAAACAGCATAGCTATGAATATAACAACCGCTTTCCTTAAAAATACATTTTTATTCATTGTTTTACTTGTTTTAAAGCCCCCTCAATCCCCCCCTCGTGGGGGACTTTGAAGAGCGTAGGTTATACTTATTTTTTACTGAATGGAATTATTTTACTTCCGTGCTGTATGCGGTATTCGCCGGCAGGCAGCATAGAAAGGTTGATTTTTTCGCCTGCCTCTACGGTCATATTCAATACTTCTTTTCCTTCGGCATTGTACACCATTACCGTACCACCGGTATAGGAAGTTTTAGGGAAGTAATTGGCAACTTCTACTGCTTGCGGAGTTACACGCGCATTGTTTTGAATTTTCTGCAAAGCAGATTTTGAGCTTGGTGCACTACCTGATTTCTTTACTTTCAATTTATCCATACAGAAATACACGGCAGTGTTTGGACCAAACATTGGGTCGGCATCGGTGCTCTCCATAGTGAAATAAAGAGTTTTTACTTCATTCCAGCGAGGAAATGGAATTCTGTGCCAATCAGGATTTTGAATAAGAATATCATTTTCGCAGTCATAGACAGCCAATGTGTCTATTATTGTACCAATAAGTCCTCCGCCGGCATCTAACGCGTTTATTTTAAGAATAAAATAGTCGCCGCACTGAAACGGTCTGGCAAAACCATCGCCGTCACGATTTCCGTAATAGGGCCACGGGTGATTGCAAATATAAATTTCCTGCGGGCTAAAAGTAGAACCGTCTTCAAGGCTTACTTTTACGCTTTGGTTATTCATATCGTATGCGTAGGTTTCATTATTGAAATAGCCCCAGTAGGAAACCAAATACGGAATGCCTTTTTCTACTTCCGTAACAGAATTGTTGGCAATCGTTTTAATACCGCCGCCTGCCATAACGCCCCATTGTTTGCTAACCCAACCGATACTGCCGCCGTGAACACTGTCGCAAGGCTGTGTAGGACACGGTACGCCGTATTGACGTAAATCGCCGTTGGTAGCGTAGGTTGAACCTTCCCAATACATACCGCCCCACTGGCTTGAGTGAGAAAATACAAACTCGCCGAATTTGATAGCAGTACTGTCATCGTTGAGCGTTCCCGACCAATATCCTCCCGTAACGGTATCTTTCGGGTAAGCCTGCAAATCTAACGTCAGCGTTTGCGCCGACGCACTACCGAACATTACCGCTATAGCCAGCGTTGTTCCGAATTTTAGTAGTTTCTTTTTCATTATAAACATCTGCGGACTTGCACCGCGCCATTCCTTTGATGGCGTTTTATATTAAAAACTCATAGTTAGTAATTAGTACATAGTTTTGTTTTTGTGAGTGGCAAGGGGGCAAGTTCTCCTGTTGGCAAGGGGGCAAGCCCCCTTGTTAAAGGAAATTGTTTGTCCTATCGGGGAAACTGTTTATCCCAATCGGGAAATTGTTTGTCCCAATTAGTACACTGCCCCTCCCAGGCGGGAAATTGTTTGTCCCACAGAGGAAATCGTTTATCCCAATTAGGAGACTGCTTGCCCCAGTTGGGAAGCCGTTTATCCCAATTTGGAAATCGTTTGTCCCAATCGGGAAACCGTTTGCCCCAGTGGGGAAATCGTGTGTCCTGTCGAGGAAATGCTGTGTCCCCTTCGGGTACCTGTTGTGTTCCGCCGGCAGCTGTATTGTCCGTTTTGTACAGGAGCCGCCACAGGGCGGTTACTACTGCACAAACGGTAAAGACTGTAAGAACTATCATAGTATGTATATTATAACTTACGAATTATGAGATGCTTCAACACTTGCAACTTTCAATTGCACAGGGAACAGTGCCGAGCACCACGCAAACACGCCGAACAGCAGTGCCGAATACACCAAATCGCCTAATATCGTGTTTTGAAAAAACGGTATTCCCGCCGCATAGCAAGCCATTAGTCCGCTCAAATCTTTGGGGTACATTGTTCCCGAAAACCACACGCCGAAGTTCGACACGAGAAAGAAAATAACCGAAGCCCCTAGTGCCGAAACTATCAGGTTGGGTACGTACACCTGTTTCAGCGTAAACATTCCGAACAGTACTATGAGCGCAAATGCACCGTAGGTAAAAAGCGAGCCGCTGTAAAACCACACAAAGTGGTCGAAGTACTGCCCGAACACCACGTTGTTCAGAATTAAATCGCTGAGCCACATAGATACTATGGGAATGGCAAACGCCCAGTAGCGTTTACTGTAATAGGCTGCGCCAAACAACGCCATACCGCCTATGGGCGAAAAGTTGGCAGGGTGAGGAATAAGGCGGCTCATTGCCGCAAGTAGAATTAGTGCGGAGATTACTCCAAATCGCAGGTTTAGTTTTGTTTCTGTCATAATGTTTAGTTTAAATGTTAGTATTATTTAGCCCCCCACCCCCTCAAGGGGGCTTTAGAGCAGTGGAAAGACCTGAATAACGGAACTTTTGCTTTTTCTGAAGCCCCCTTGGTTACTGAGCGAAGTCGAAGTATTAGGGGGGTGGGGGTAGTTTTGTAGATAAGCATAATTTGTTTTTATATTTATTATATCTGCAAAGCTTGATGTATAAACATATTCAGCCGGTTCAACACTATTTTAATTGCGTTAAACTGCTTTCGATAAACGCC
>QMCE01001578.1_pt1 | contig 12506 bp, 12 predicted proteins | sample 1821851 | NCBI WGS metagenome assembly QMCE01 (sample SAMN09453174, study PRJNA476694) | Termite gut metagenome, whole genome shotgun sequencing project. | isolation source: worker | host: Odontotermes sp. | place: South Africa:Pretoria | collected 2016-01-28 | reverse complement strand
GATGGGTCGCGCCGCCGGGCGCACTGGCGTCGGCGCCGTGATGGGCTCGAAGAAGCTGAAGGCGATCGCGGTGGTCGGCACCGGCATCGTCGGCGTCGCTCGGCCGGAGGAGTTCAAGAACGCCGTGATGAACGCGCGGGGGATGATCCAGGCCAACCCGGTCGGCGGCACTGGCCTCAAGGCCTATGGCAGCGACGTGTTGGTGAACATCCTCAACGAGGTCGGCTCGATACCGGTCAGGAATTTCCAGGCCAGCCATTCCGACACGGCTGATCGGGTGGGCGGCGAGACGCTCGCGGCCAACCAGTTGATCCGTCCGAAGGGCTGCTACTCCTGCATCATCAGTTGCGGTCGCGTCACCAAAGTCACCAACCCCTTGTTCGCCGGCGTCGGCGAGGGGCCGGAATACGAGACCGCCTGGGGCTTCGGGCCTGACTCCGGCATCGACAACCTCGACGCGGTGCTCAAGGCGAATTACCTGTGCAACGACTACGGCCTCGACACCATCTCCATGGGCGGAACGGTCGCCTGCGCCATCGAGCTGTTCGAACTCGGCCTCCTCACGTTGGAGGACACGGATGGCCTCGAATTGCGCTGGGGCAACGCCGAGGCCATGGTCGAAGCGGTGCGTAAGACCGGTGTCGGCGAGGGGTTCGGCAAGCGATTGGCTGAAGGCTCCTACCGGCTCGCGGAGAGCGTCGGCCACCCAGAGCTGTCGATGACCGCGAAGAAGCAGGAAATGCCGGCCTACGACCCGCGCGGCGTGCAAGGCATCGGCCTCAACTACGCCACCAGCAACCGGGGCGGCTGCCACGTGCGCGGCTACACGATCGCCGTCGAGGTGCTCGGGCAAGGCGCCCCGACCGATCAGCACGCGGTCGACGGCAAGGCGGCGCTGGACATCGCCTTCCAGAACCTCACCGCTGCGCTCGACGCCACGGGTTCCTGCCTGTTCGCCACTTTCGGCATCGGCGGCCCCGAGCTCGCCGAGATGCTGAGCGCGCTCACCGGCGTCGACTATTCCCTGGACGAGTTCTTGCGGATCGGCGAACGCATCTGGAACCTGGAGCGCCTATGGAACTTGAAGGTCGGGTACACGAAGGCCGACGACACCCTTCCGCCAAGGCTGCTCAACGATCCGATTCCGGAGGGCCCGTCGAAGGGTGAGATCAGCCATCTCGACCAGATGTTGCCTGAATACTATGAGCTACGCGGTTGGGACGCCTCGGGCGTGCCCACACCCGAGAAGCTCACTGAACTGGCCCTGGCCTGACGAAGGCCCTGGCCTGGCGGCACGATCATCGACGATGGAGGCTCTTTCGTGAACATCAAGTATTTTGCGACGTTTCGCGACCTGACGCACGAAATGAGCTTTCATCTCGATGACCCGCCGTCTGACATCGGCGGTCTCCTTGAGTTGCTGTCGAAGCGTTACGGCCCGGCTTTCCGCAAGGCTGTGTTTGACAACGGGAACTTGCACACTGACTTGATCCTGTTGGTCAATGGCCGGAATGTCCGCATCTCAGGCGAGTTGGCCACGCCTTTGAAACCTGATGACGAGGTGTCCGTCTTCCCGATGGTGGCAGGCGGATGAAGACGAGAAAGCTAACACATCGTGCCAATTGAACTTGACGTCATGGACATCTCGCTCATCACCACGACGCCCTTCGTCGTCTCACCCATCATCGTGTTGGGCGTCGGCGTCGTCTTGCAGGTGCTCGTCTCGCGGCTGCTGTCCAGCTTCGGGAAGGGCGTGCTGGCGGTGGCGGTCACCGTGGTCGCCTTCGGCTGCGTGGCCGCGATGTGGCCCACCATCTTCGCCGGACAGACGCTGGACGCTCGCTTGGGGGTCTGGGACGGTCCGATCGGGCTCACGTTCCACGTCGACGGGCTGTCCCTGCTCTTCGCCCTGATGGGGACCGGCATCGGCGCGGCCATCCTGCTGTTCGCGGTGAGCTACATGTCGAAGGACGTCGCGGCCACCCGCTTCTACATCATCATGCAGATCTTTGTGGCGGGGCTCGTCATGATGGTCTTCGCCGCCGACCTCCTGCTGATGTATGCCGGCTGGGAGCTCGTCGGTCTTTGCTCGTTCCTGCTGGTGAGCTTCTGGTACACCGACAAGCAGGCTGCCGCCGGCGCCCGCAAGGTTTTGGTGATGACGCACCTTGCCGGCTACGGCCTGCTGGCTGGCATCCTCATCATCTTCGCGCGCACCGGGACGACGCTGTGGACCGACCCGAAGGTGGCCCAGGCTTTCACCGGCGTGGTGTTTTTCCTGATGCTGGCGGCGGCGGTGGCCAAGTCCGTGCAGTTCCCGCTGCACACGTGGATACCGTCGGCCATGGCCGCCCCGACCCCGGTGAGCGCCCTGCTGCACGCGGCGGTGTATGTGAAGGCCGGCGTCTACCTGGTGGCCCGGATGCACTCGTTCGCGCCTTGGCCGGTGGCCTGGCAGCAGGCGGTGGTGTGGTTGGGCACCGTCACGATGATCGTCGGCGTCGTCTTCGCGATGATTCAGCATGACGCCAAGCGGCTGCTCGCTTTCCACACCGTCAGCCAGATCGGCTACATGATGCTGGGGCTCGGGCTGGGAACCCCGTTGGGCGTGGCCGCGGCGTTGCTGCACACCCTCAACCACGGTCTGTTCAAGGGAAGCCTGTTCTTGGGTGCCGGGTCGATTCAGCATGCCACCGGCAGCCGTGACATGGACCGGCTGGGTGGCTTGTTCCGGCGTATGCCGAAGACCGGCGTCCTGTGGCTGATCTCGGCGGCGAGCATCGCCGGCATCCCGCTTTTCAACGGTTTCGTCAGCAAGTGGCTTCTCTACGGCGCGGCGTTGGACGCCGGGTACGCGGTGCCGGCCTTGGTGGCCTGGGTTGTCAGCGTGCTGACGATGTTCTCCTTCATGAAGGCCACCTCCGTCATGTTCTTTGGTGAGGACGGCGAACTGAGCGACAAGGCTCACGAGTCGCCCCGCCTGATGCTCATCGGCTCGGGCATCCTGGCCGCAAGCTGCCTGGTGCTCGGGGTGGCGCCCCAGCTGGCCATCAACAACGTCATCGAACCGGCGATCAACGCCATGGGCTTCACCGGCCCACTCGACGTGAGCTGGTTCGGCTTCTCCTCGGCCGGCGGCAACTTCGTGCTGGTCGGCCTCGTGCTCGCGGTGTTGTCGGTGATCGTCGGGTTCGCGCTTCACCGTGTGTTCGCCCGGCGGGCGGCCGCGGTCGCGCCGGCCACGATGGCGCAGGTTCCGGTTGAGCTGGTGTCGGTCGGCCCGGCGGCCGCCGCTCTGCCGCCCGTCGGCCTTCGGATCGACGCACCGGCGAAGGAAGGAAGCTTCACCGGCGGCGAACCGCTGGCGACGAGTGACCAGATCCGGGCCAGCGACTTCTCCGAACCCATCGCCCGCGGGCTCGCGCCGTTCTACCGCTGGGCCGACCCCGATCGTTACTACCTGGCGGTGTGGCATTTCGCGCTGCGCGTCGCCGCGCTGTGCGGACGTGCCAGCCGGTGGCTGGAGCAGCGGGCGGTCGCTTCTTCCCTCGTGATCGCCGTCGTGCTCGGCGTGATCGCCGTCATCGCCTCCCTGCCCGGCGTGACGAAGGTTGACACGATCGCGGCGGTCGTGCCGGCGTCAGCCCTGTGGCCGTTGGCCGGCGCCATCTTCCTGGCCTGTGTGGCCCTCGTGCTCGTCCTTGTGAAGACGGCGGGCGTCGGTGGACGGGCGTGGGTGGCCGCGCTCGCCGGCGTCCTGGTCGTCGTCGGCTTGCTGGTCGAAGCGGAATTGCCCCGGTTGCTGCTGTTGGAAGCGGGAGCTTTCGCGGCGGTCGTCCTGCTCTTTGTCGGCCATGTCCCGCGGCGGGCCGCGATAACGTACCTGGCGGCGGCGGTTGTCTCCGCCGTCACCCTGATCGCTGGAAACCTGCTGCTCGATATCGCTCCAGCCACTGTGGTGCTGGTGCTCATTGTCGTCGGATTCGCCGTCAAGCTCGCGCTCGTGCCCACCTACGTGTGGTTGCCCGCGATGGCGGAGCGGACTCCAGCCGCCCTCGTCGGTCTCGTGATCGCGGTGGTTGACGTGGCCGCGTTTGGCGAGCTGGCGACGTTGAGGCAGCACGCCGCCTGGTTGTTCGCCCCCATGTGGTTGTGGATCGCGCTCGCGGTGCTGTCGGCGCTCGGCGGCGCCGCGCTGGCGCTGGCTCAAAGCGACATCAAACGCATGCTCGCGTTTTCGAGCATGACGGGCGCCGGTTTCTTGGTGATGGGGGTCGCCGTCGGGGGCGATCTCGGGGTGACCGGCACGACGGCTGGCGCGGCTGCCGAGGCGCTGAGCATGGCGTTGCTGTTCTCGGCCCTCGCCGGCGCCGAACGAGATGGGCGGCCTGTGTCGTTCTCGTCATATGGGCTGGCGCGGCAGCATCCGCTGGCGTGCGCGGGCTTCCTGCTCGGCGCCCTCGCCACTCTCGGCGTGCCGCTCACGCCCGGCTTCGTCGGTCACTGGCGCATCTATGCGAGCGCCTTGTCGATGGGCTGGCCGCTGTTGGCGGTGTTCGTCGTGGCCACCGTTTTGTCGCTGCTCTTCTATACGCGGGCGATCGCGCTCGTTTGGTGGGGTGGCCGGCCAGGTGACGAACCGGTTGATCCCGAACGTCCGCGTGCCGTGTCCGTGTGGGCGACGGAACCGGCAGCGATCACCACGGCCATCGTCGTGTTGGCCATCGCCGTTTTGACCAGCGGGCTTCTTCCCGGTCTCCTTCACGATTGGTGTGTGTAATGAGCGTCCTGACATCGTTGATGCGCAAGGCCCGGCGGCGTTCCCCGTGGCTCTTCCATGCCAACGCCGGTAGCTGCAACGGGTGTGACATTGAGTTCATGACGGCGTTGACGCCACGGTTCGACGCCGAACAGCTCGGCATCCGCAACGAGCCGAGTCCGCGGCACTGCGACATCATGGTGGTGTCGGGGCCAGTCACCCGCACCACCTGCGCCGCGCTGGAGACGGTGTACGGACAGATCCCCGATCCGAAAGTGGTCGTGGCCATCGGTTCTTGCCCGGCGAGTTGCAACGTGTTTTCCGGCAGCCCAGCGGTGGTGGGGCCGCTCGACCGTGTGATGCCGGTGGACGTGTACGTGCCCGGTTGCCCGCCTCGTCCGGACGCGATCATGGCCGGCATCGCCGAAGCCATCGACATCCTTGCCGGCGACCGTCCCCGGGAAGCCCAGCCGCAGATGCTGGCGTCCGAACCAGCGGACGCGTCGAGCGAAGACGATCGCCACCTCGTGGATGAAGGTGGCCAGACAGTTGATCGGGAGGCGTTGTGACCCTCGCCACAGTCGCCATCCAGACGCTGGTGTTTCCCGGCCTGATCTACGCCGGGCTGGCCTCGTTTTTCATGATGTGGTCGGAACGGAAGATCGGGGCCCGGGTCCAGCGACGCATCGGGCCGCCGTTCTATCAGGCCTTCTTCGACTTCGTGAAGCTGCTCGGCAAGCGTTCGGTCAAGCGTCCGCCCCTGCAAGGGTTCATCATGGGCGCGTTGCCGATCGCCGCCGTCGTGACGACGTTGGGCGCCGTGGTGTTGCTGCCGGTGCTTCGGGGGAACGTCAGTTTCCCTGGAGACCTGGTGCTGTTCGTCTCGTTGCTCGAAGCCGGCCCGCTCTTCACGGTGCTCGGTGGTTTCGCCTCGCGTTCGATGTGGGGCGGCTTGGGCGCGTCACGCGAAGCGGTCATGACCGCCGTCTACAACTTGCCGTTCTTGACGGCCCTGGTCGCCCTCGCCTGGCACGGAAACCTGTCGCTCGACGGGCTGACGGGCTACGCCGGCTGGCCGATCCAGGTGCTTGCGGTGCTCGCGATCTTGCTGTGCCTGCCCGCCAAGCTGCACCTCAACCCGTTCTCTGTGGCCAGCGCCGAACAGGAGTTGTACACCGGCGCCACCACCGAATACGACGGCTGGCGGCTGGCTTTCTGGGAGCTGGCTCATGGGTTGGAATGGGTGGTGCTCACCGGCTTGGTCGCGGTGCTCGTGCTGCCCGGGGTGTCGGTGATCGGCTACTGGCTGATCCCGGCTTTCCTCGTCGTCAGCCTGCTCGTTATGGTGATCGTGTCGTTGGGGGCGGCGGCCACGGCCCGATTGAAGTTGGCGGCGACGGCGCGTTGGTTCTGGCTGTGGGGCCTGCTCGTCGCGGCTGTGTCGCTGGTTTTAGCAGTGGCCGGAGTGTGAGGACAAAGCCATGGGCATTCTTTCGTTGATCGTGCACAACTGGCGGCAAGGGCCGGAATCGGCCAAGTTCCCCAACCGGCCCAAGCCGGCGCCTGGCTTCCGCGGCCCGGTCGTGGTCGATCCAGGGCTGTGCCTCACGTGTGGCATCTGTGAGGACGTGTGCGTGTCCGCCGCCATCGAGGTGGTGCCCGGCGAGGCCAGCGGGACATGGACGTACGATCCGGGGCGCTGCACGTTCTGTGGGGCGTGCGTGCGGCATTGCCCGGTGCAGGCGCTGCATCAGGAATCCGACATCGCGCCGGCGTATGTCCGTCCGGGCGAGACGGATCTGCGCGCGACGGTGCCCTACCCAGCTTGCGCGGCCTGCGGTCGTCCGACGTTGCCGCACACCTCGGCCCTCATCAACCGGGCCTATCCGGCCACCGGTCATCCGCTTCCCGAGCGGGCATCGCTGTGCCCCGATTGTCGGCAGCGGGCCTCGGTGGCCGCGATGAAGAAGTCCTTCGAGAACCTGGCGTGAGAGCGGGAGACGACTTTCATGAATGTTGACGCGTTGCTGCAGCAGATAGACCCGGATGGCACGAGCGACCTGCGGGCGGACGGCCGCTGGGCGGTGTGGCCGAACCTCGACGTTCGCAAGATGGCTGCGACGATGATCGAGCACAAGGTGCATTTCGTGACCGCGACGGCCGTCCTTGGCGCGGACGACACGGTTCGGCTCCTCTATCACTGGAGCGTCGATTCGCAGTTGATCACCATGGAGACGACCGTCCTTGAGGGACGCATCCCCACCATCAGCGATCTGTTGCCGGCGGCGGACTGGGTCGAGCGGGAGATCAGGGACTACTACGGGGTCGAGTTCACCGGACGAACCGACACCCCGCCGCTCGTCTTGCGTGCGGGGGATCCGCCAGGCCTCTTCAGCCGGACGGCTGATCTCGGCCATGAAGCCAACCCGGCGCAAACCGCGCGTGCCCAGGTGGCGGATGTGCGTGGCGATGACAGCGACGGCGCCCCCGCCGCGGAGCAGGTCCGCGCAGATGTGGAAGGAGAAGACGCCCGATGAGTCTCAATGTTCCTCTCGGCCCGTTCCATCCCGCGTTGGAGGAGCCGTACAAGATTGAGGTCGCCTGCGAGGGCGAACGCATCACCGACGCGACAATCACGATCGGCTTCAACTTCCGTGGCATCGAATGGCTGGCCGAACGCAAGAATTACACACAAGACATCGCCTTGTTGGAACGGGTCTGCGGCATCTGCAGCAACGTCCATTCGATGATGTTCTGCCGGGCGGTGGAAAAGATCGCGGGGCTGGAGGTCCCGCCGCGCGGGGCGTACATCCGGGTCATCATGTGCGAACTCGAACGCATGCACAGCCATTTGTTGTGGGCGGGCATCGCCTGTCACATCATCGGCTTCGAGACTTTGTTCATGACGATCTTCGCGTTGCGGGAGCAGGTGCAAGACGCCCTGGAGTCCATTTCCGGCAACCGCGTGAACTACGGCATGAATCGTCCCGGCGGCGTCAACCGCGACATCGGTGACCCGGCGGCCGTGCTCGCCGTGGCGAAAGCCACGTCGGCTGCGATGACCGAGCAGATGATTCCGCTCATCACCAAGAACCGGGGCATCCGGTCGCGGTGCGTTGGCGTCGGCGTGCTCACCCCCGAGGACGCGTACGCGTTTGCCGCGGTCGGTCCGGTCGCACGGGCCTCCGGCGTGTCCATCGACCTGCGCAAGACGGACCCTTACGAGGCCTACGACCAGTTCGAGTTCGACGTCCCGGTGACGACGAACGGCGACGTCTTCGATCGGGTGGTCGTCAGGGCTTTGGAGATAGTCGAAAGCTGCCGCATCCTCGAGCAGGCCATCGAATCGCTGCCGCCTGGTCCGGTGGCCGGCGAGTTGTTCCCGCATGTGCCGGCCGGTGAAGCGGCCATCCACCAGGAAGCGCCGCGCGGCGAGGTCTTTTACTACATGGAATCGGACGGCAGCGACCATCCGACGCGCGTGCGCGTTCGGACGCCGACGTTCGCCAACATGCCGTCCGTGCGCCAGATGGTGATCGGGCAGACTCTGTCGGATCTGGGTCTCATCCAGGCCTCGATCGATCCGTGTTACTCCTGCACCGATCGGTGACGAGGTGACGGAGCCGGTTCCGGCCCGTCACCGCCGCGTTCGCCCGCCCGTCGTCCGCCGGACTCAGCGGGGCTGTGCCCGGCTTGGTGGCCGCACGCAGGCGGGCGGAACGATCAGCCTTTGAGCGATCTCAGCGCCTGATGAGGCGGACCGCCGACGCGTCGAACACCACGTCGACGGGCGATCCCGGACGTAAGTCCAGCTCGTAGCTTTGCTGTCGTCGCATGGTGGCCATGATTGGTTGCCCGCAGTCGACGATGACGTCGATCGTCGACACGCCTTCGGAAACCTCGGTGACGTGACCGGGGAGCCGGTTGGTTTCTTGACCGTCCGGGTGTGAGGTGAGTCGCGGGCTGGCATCGCCGGCGGTGGAAGCGGTGTCGACGCGATCGTCGTGTGGCGGCTGGAGCGTGATCGTGATGTCGGTGGCGCGAAGACAACACATGACATCGCTGCCGGGAGGGAACGCCGAGCGGGCGCGGAGGGTGAACCGGTCGGTGGCGACGCTCGCGAGCCCGTCATGACTTGTGGTGATCGTTCCCGGTGTCTGTGAGGTGAAGCCGACGAAGGCGGCGACGTCGGTGTCGACGGGCGAGTCGAGGACCTGGCTGGGCCGGGCACGTTGGCGGAGCCGGCCATCGACGATGACGGCGATCTGGGTGCCGAGGCGACTGGCTTCGTCGAGATCGTGGGTGACGAGGACGCACGCCGTCGAGGTTTCCCGCAGCAGGCGGGCGGTGTCGGCGACCAGCGCCGCTCGGGCGGCGACGTCGACCGAAGAGAAGGGTTCGTCCAGGAGGAGCAATTCCGGCTCCAGGACGAATGCTCTGGCGAGGCTCACTCGTTGGGCCTCGCCGCTGGACAGCTCCCGAGCGTGGCGATTCCGCAAGAAAAGGATGCCGAACCGGTCGAGCCATTCGTCCGCCCGGCGTTCGGCCTCGGCGCCACGTATGCCGCGGAAGGCAAGCCCGGTGACCGTGTTTTTGAGGACGGAGGTCTCCAGCAGGAGGGGGTCAGCCAACACGAGTCCGATGTTGCGACGCAGGTCGAGCGCCGTGCGGTTGGTCATCGGACGCCCGTGGAACAACAACGTTCCTCGGCTCGGCTTGAGCAGCATGGACAGGGTCAGCAACAGCGTGCTTTTGCCGGCGCCGTTGGGGCCGACGACGGCGACCGTCTCGCCGGGGTTGATGACGAAACGATCCAAGTCCAAGACGGTGCGCCCGCCACGTTCGACCAGCAGCTCGTGAGCCGCCAAGATCGGATCGGCCGCGGCCGTGTCGTCGCGGCCGGTGGTCTGGTTGTCGTACGGGCGACCATCATGGGGACAGGCGTCCGGGTGGGGCGTGGGAGGGATGAGGGGGCTGTTCTTCATGTCGCTCATCTCAGTGTCGCTTTCCGCTTTGTTGCGCCCAGGTGAGGACGCCATTGACGGTGAAGGCGATGACCATCAGCAGCGCGCCGAGCATCAATCCCGTGCCGAACTCGCCCCGGCCGACCTGCAAGACGATGGCGGTGGTGAGGACACGCGTCTGACCGGTGATGTTGCCACCGACCATGGTGGCCGCGCCGACCTCGGAGATCACTCGGCCGAAGCCGGCCATCATCGCCGCCAGCAGCGACAGCCGGGCTTCCCGCCACAACCGCCACACCATCTGGAGACGGGAGGCTCCCAACCCTTGTAACTGAAGCTGTAATCGGGGATCGAGCTGGCCGATGCCCGCGGCGGTGAGCCCCAAGATGACCGGAGTGGCGATCACCACCTCAGCGATGACGATCGCCGCTGGCGTGTACATCAGACGGAGGAAACCGAATGGCCCGCTGCGCCACAGCAGGAGGGCGATCACGAGGCCGGCGACCACCGGCGGCAGCGCCATGCCGGTGTTGACAACGCTGAGAATGACTCGCTTACTACGGAACGTCGACAACGCGAGCACGGTCCCCAACGGCAGCCCAATGAGCAAGCTAAGTGCTGTTGCCACCCCGGAGATCCGGAGTGACAACAGCACTATTCCTAGCAGGTCGTCCATTGATGAAACCTGGGTTGACGACGTCTATTCGAGGCTGTCTTCGCTCTTGCCGGCGTCAGCGGTGAAGAGCGGCTGGCCGAACTTGTCTTGGCCATAGGTCGCGATGATCTGCTGACCGTCGGCGCCGGTGACGTAGTCGGAGAAGGCGGTGGCGCCGGCAGCGTTGACCTTGGGCCACTTCTCCGGGTTGACCGAGATCACGTGGTAGATGTTGAGCAGCACAGGGTCGCCCTTTACCAGCGAGGCGAGGTCGAGGTTGCTTTGGTTCGCCAGGAAGGTGGCATCGTCGCTCAGCGTGTAGGCCTTCTTCTCAGAGGCGAGCTGCAAGGTGGCGCCCATGCCCTGACCCGACTGGATGTACCACGACTGACCCTTGGGGGTGATGCCGGCGTCCTTCCAGATGGCCAGTTCTTTGGTCTCGGTGCCAGAACCGTCGCCACGGGAGACGAACGAGCTGCCCGACTTGGAGATGGCGGTGAACGCCTGCGCGGCCGTCAGACCGTTGGAGATCTTGGCCGGGTCGTCTTTGGGACCGACGACCATGAAGTGGTTGTGGGCCACGAGCTTGCGGTCGATGCCGTTGCCGTCAGAAACGAACGTCTCTTCTTGGGACGGGGCGTGCACCAGCAGAACGTCGGCGTCGCCGTCGGCGCCCATCTTCAGGGCCTGCCCGGTGCCGACTGCGACGGTCTTGACTTTGTAGCCGCTCGCCTTTTCGAAAGCCGGGATCAAGACGTCGAGGAGACCAGAGTCCTGGGTGGACGTCGTGGTGGCCAAGATCAGGTCCGGATTGGCCGGGGCCGCAGGCGCCGATGCCTGGGGGGCCGGAGTGGCTGGTGAGGCCGGGGCGCTCGCCGGCGTGGCGGCGCTGCAGCCGGAGGCGGCCATCGCTGCCACCATAATTGCGCTCGCAATGCCAACGGCACGGCGCTTAGCGGCCGTAGTCAGCGGAAACATGTCGTTCTTCCTCGTTTCATTGAAGAGTAGTTATAGAAGACCACGCCGAGGCCGAGAGCGTTAGACCGGCGCCACATTGATGGTCTTTGATGTCGTATCCAACGGATACGGCCGACAGTCTACGATCACCCTATGGATGGTGGATGCCAACAGTCCAAGAGTGAACTGGTTGTGCCTTGTCAGGTGATTGTTGTATCAGACCGTTGCGCGGCCGGAACGCGGGAGGACCGGTCTGGGCCGGCGGCGGTGGAGCTGTTGCGGGAGGCGGGCTTCGACGTCTCCTTGACGGTCGTCGCTGACGGCGTGGCGACGGTCACGGCCGCTTTGCGGGCGGCCCTGGCGGAGGGCTCTAGGCTGATCGTGACGAGCGGCGGCACGGGCGTCGGCCCACGGGATCGCACGCCTGAAGCGACCGCCCAGGTGGTCGATCGTGAGCTGCCGGGCATCGCTGAGGCGCTGCGCGCTGAGGGTCTGCGCCACAGCGTTCACGGTGTGCTCAGCCGTGGGATCGCCGGCGTGACGGACACGGCCGCCGGTTCCCCCGGCTGTCTGATCATCAACCTTCCGGGCAGTCCGGCGGCGGTCCGGGAAGGGATTCCGGTGTTCTTGCCACTCGTCACACATGTTCTTGCACAATTGGAAGGCGGCGACCACTGATGTCGGCAATCTTGTTAGCAGAAGTCACGACGGAACCGATCGATCCGGCCGCGCTGCTGGCCCTCGTCCGGCTTCCTTCGGCGGGGGCCATGAGCCTGTTCGTCGGGGTGGTCCGTGACAACGACCCGGGCGCGGATGGGCCGGTGGCCGCCTTGGAGTACACCTGTCATCCGTCCGCTCACACCCGGATCGGGGAGATCGTCGCTGAGCAGCTCACCCGTCTCGACCCGGACGGGGAGTGCGCGGTGGCCGCCGCGCATCGCATTGGCCGCCTGGCCGTCGGCGAGGAGGCGTTCGTGGTCGCGGTGTCGTCCGTTCATCGCAGTCTCGCGTTCCGCGTGTGTGAACAGGTGGTTGACCAGGTGAAACAGCAATTGCCGATTTGGAAACAGCAATTTGAAGCCGACGGGCGAAGCAGCTGGACGGGGCTGTGATGCGTGCCGCACCGACCGTCGTGTGGTTGTCGGTGGTCGAGCCCTGGGCGGGCCGCAGC
>QMCE01005638.1_pt1 | contig 12510 bp, 11 predicted proteins | sample 1821851 | NCBI WGS metagenome assembly QMCE01 (sample SAMN09453174, study PRJNA476694) | Termite gut metagenome, whole genome shotgun sequencing project. | isolation source: worker | host: Odontotermes sp. | place: South Africa:Pretoria | collected 2016-01-28 | reverse complement strand
AGAATGATGGCTCCCATAAAAAGTAAAATTTTTGATAAGAGTGGAATAATGGGAAAGAAGAAAGAAATTGCGGTTGCAATACCGATGGCGACATCAAAGATGAAAATACAATTCCTTATTTTTTCCTTAATAGTTCCAATTTTTGTAGTCATCTATTCCTGTCCACCTCTCCCTTTTCCATCTAACGCCAATATAGCTTTTTTGTGCCTTTAAATTTTAATACGACACACTTCTGACAAAGAGCAAAGGGATCATGAGTGATGCGTTAAGGCAAAATATCCCAACGCATCACTCACAACTAAACTACAGCCGTTGCTGCACGGAATAATTCGGCGCTTCTTTCGTTATATAAATATCATGCGGATGGCTCTCCTGCAATCCCGCGCCGGTGATGCGCACAAAGCGGCCATTGACGCGGAGATCCTCGACCGTCGGCGTACCGCAATAGCCCATGCCGGAGCGTAGGCCGCCGATCATCTGGTAGACGGTATCGGCCAGCGGGCCTTTGTAGGGTACGCGCCCCTCGACGCCTTCCGGTACGAGCTTTTTCTCGTCCTCCTGGAAGTAGCGGTCTTTGGAGCCCTTATCCATCGCGGCGAGCGAGCCCATGCCGCGGTATACCTTGAAGCTGCGCCCCTGATAGATTTCCGTTTCGCCGGGGCTCTCTTCCGTTCCGGCCAGCAGGCCGCCGAGCATGACGGAATCCGCGCCCGCCGCGATAGCCTTGGTTATGTCGCCGGAGTATTTGATGCCGCCGTCGGCGATGAGCGGAATGTCGTATTTTTGCGCGGCTTTGGCGCAGTCGAGGATCGCCGTGATCTGCGGAACGCCGATGCCGGCGACGACGCGCGTGGTACAGATGGAGCCCGGGCCCATGCCGACCTTGATGCAGTCGGCCCCGGCCTTGATCAGCGCTTCCGCGCCCTCTTCGGTCGCGACGTTGCCGACGACGATGGGCGCGTTCGGGAAAGCGCTCTTGATGGCCTTCGTCGTTTCGATGACGTTTTTGGAGTGCCCGTGCGCCGTGTCGATGCCGATGATGTCGGCTTTGGCCTTGAGCAGCGCCTCCACGCGCTCGAGCGTGTCGTGCGCTACGCCGACCGCAGCCCCGACGAGCAGCCTGCCCTTTTTGTCCTTAGCGGAGTGCGGGTATTGGATGGCCTTTTCGATGTCTTTGATCGTGATTAGCCCTTTGAGCATGAAGTTTTTATCGACGATGGGCAGTTTTTCGATCTTGTACTTGCGCAGAATCTGCTGCGCTTCGGATAGGGTGGTGCCTTCGGGGGCAGTGATCAGGTTTTCGCTCGTCATTACTTCTTTGATGAGCCGCGAGAAATCCGTCTCGAAGCGGAGGTCGCGATTGGTTAGGATGCCGACGAGCTTGCCGTCTACGCAGATGGGCACGCCGGATATCTTGTAGCGCCCCATCAGGGCGTTGGCGTCGGAAATCCTATGCTCCGGCGAGAGGAAGAACGGATCGACTATGACGCCGTGCTCGGAGCGTTTGACGCGATCGACGTGACCGGCTTGATCCGCGATCGACATGTTTTTATGGATGAAGCCTATGCCGCCGTTGCGCGCCATAGCTATCGCGAGGCGGGACTCCGTAACCGTATCCATCGCAGCGCTCATTAGGGGGATATTAAGCGTAATTTCGCGGGTCAGACGGGTTTGCAGACTGATTTCTTTCGGATGAATCTCCGCGCCGCCCGGAATGAGCAGCACATCGTCGAATGTAAGGCCCTCTTTGGTAACTTTTGCGTCGAAATCGATTTTATCCAAACTGCGTCTCCTTTTGCACTTATTAGTTCATTCTACAAAAGGCGCTCTGGCTTGTCAACATCGGCGCGAAAGGGGCAAAATGGTAAAAGGGCAGGGGATTTAGCTTTTCGCGACCCTTTCAACGGCGGCAAAGATTTCCCATAGCTTATACCACGTCGCCGAGCCGACGAAACCGTTGGATAAGAGCCTGAAGATCATCTGGAATTTTTGTACGGCCTCTCGCGTCGCCTGGCTGAAGACGCCGTCCGCGCGCACCTTGGGAATCGCGGGGAAATAGTCCGCAATCGCGTTCAGCTGTGTTTGTATCGTACGCACATCCAGGCCCTGCGCACCCTCGCGTAACATGCCGGGATACGAGCGCGGCGCGTCCTCTACGCGCGCCTCCATAAGGCGGATATCATCGCCATAGAAGCTTTGGAGGATATCCATCGCGGAGCAGCCTTGATCGCCGAGGGATTTGCTGCCCCATTGCGTCATCCAGTCCGGGTATTGCCCTCTCCTGCCGTCGCAATACTGCGCCATGAGCGGCTGGAGGATAGCGGGCTTTGTTATATAATACGAAAAAACGTTGTCCACGATCTGCGAGATGCGGCCGAAGGTATTACGCCCGTAGACAAACGCCTGATCGTACGCCGTCGAGTTCGTGATGGTAAACTCATAGCCCTTGCTTCTATACCATTGAGTATATACGCGGTTGAGCGCGAATGAGACAATAGCCAGCACGTTCGCGATAATCGTTTCCCCCGGCCAGGTATCGTAAAGAACGCTGCTGGCGACGCTTTTTATGTAATCCTTAAACGGTATCCAGTAGTTCGGTGCGAAGGCGTTGGACGGCTTGCCGGCGTGTACGATCATGTATTGGGGAATTACCGGTTTGGGCAGGGCTGTGAATCCCAACTCCGGCGGCAGCTGTTTTATAACTTCCTCGGGAATCTTCTGGGGATAATCCCCATATAGTACATGCTCGCCGATATGTATGATTTCAGTTCCGCTGTTCGAGCCGATTGGGCTGAGGTATACGCTCTGCAGCGCGTCCGAATCCGGCAGAATCTGTACACCCTTGATTATAGACGCCTCGAAGCCTTCGGCCTGGACGACGATATCGTATTCGCTGTACGGGCGTTCCTTTGTACGCGCGTTGAGCGAAAGCTCTGCGGGCGGCGCGGGCAAATCCACCGTGGGCGTTTGCCCCGAGCAATCCGTGATAAGATCCATGAGTATGTTCGAGGCGTCCCCTTTTGGCGATACGAGAATATTCGCACCCTCTACGGGCATTCCGACATCCTGTGCGAAAACCGACACCTGTAGGAAGCCGGTTTCCGCATATGTTACATTTCTGTTTTTGCTCATGCAAAACGCTCCATCCATTATAGTCTGTATATTAGACTATGCCGCGAAGGGTTGGAGCGCGCCATATGCGCCTATTCTTTCCAATTAACGAGGTCTAAGCCGTCTATGTTTTCAAAGTGACGGGTGTTATTCGTGACCAACGTATAGCCGTTGACAATACAAAACGCCGCGATAAGCAAATCGGCGTCGTCATCGATGGGTTTGCCCTTCCTTCTTGCCTGGACATAGATTGATGCGGCCAGATTCCATACCCTGCGATCGAATTCGCCTATCGGAACGCTTTGACAAAGTACATTGAAATCGGTTTCTTTGTTTATCGCGCCGCGCTCCAGCAGCCAGCGCTTAACCTCGAAATAGACGATGGCAGGCATGACGAACCCATTATTCCGCTCGGTAGCCTCTAAAATCTTTGACCTGATCGCGCTGTCCTTTTTGAGAAAATAGGAAACGATATTACTGTCCAAAGCGTATATCATAAATCCAAATCCTTCTTAAAACTAACGCAACTGTTATCAAGGGCGGCGAAATCCTCGTCGGTCAGCGGTTCGCCCTCCCGGGCGTCTACCGCCGCCATGAACCGCTTCAGAGCTTCGTGCTGCTGTTGGGGCGACGGCATATCCGTTCTGGTTTTGCGAATATTGCTCACCGTTTCGATTATATCCCGCCCTACTAAATCAACTAAGAGCATAAGCGGCTGCCCGTTGTTCGTGACAACCACTTCGCCTTCGCGCTGTAAACAGGCCAAGACCGTTTGCGGTTCGCGCGATAGCGCGCGCATTGGCATAAACTGCATTACTAAACAGCTCCCTCTGTATTAACGTCAGATAATAGCGTACAATATCGTCTGACACATGTCAACACCTAGAAAGAGTAAAATGAAACGGCTTGTGATGAATTTGATTTTTGCCCGCGCTATTTCTTGCGGACGGTAATCATCATCCGCAAAAGGTAGCTGGACTCGTCGGCAATACAGATTTCATTATGCGGATATTCGATATAGGTATCCCCGCATATTTCGTAGCCGTTCTGGTATATATAGGCTATTATACGCTTGTACAATTCCGAATGCTGCCCATATCCGCCGCGCATATAGCCAATCGCGTACAAGCCCGCCGGTCTTTGATCCTGCCCGGCGGGGTTGTAGAAATAATAGCGATCCGGGTAGAGCCAGTCTTCGTTTATAAACCGTTCTGACGAGTATATACCCCAAACGGGATATTGCAGCTCATATTCCAAATCCAAGCTGCCCGTTTGCATCGTCTGGTAGAAATCCAACAGAGCGTCATAATCCGTGCGGCCTCCGCTGTAATCGTTCAGGCCGCCAAGAATAATCTGTTCCGCGGGCAATGCTTGTATAGATATACGCTCCGTGTCGGCATCCATGCCCGACTGAACCGATGCGAGCATGGTGCACAGGAGCTTGCGGGCCCGATCCAGCTTCCTTGCCCTTTCATCGAGTTCTTCTATCTGGCGCTTCATTATATCTATTGCGATTTCGGGCGTTCGGATATCTTTAAAGCGGTTGATCTCAGCGAGTGCAACGCCTAATTTCTGCAAAAAACGAATCGCATTGCAAAGGGCCAGCTGCTTGATCGAATAAAATCGATATTTGTTTTCGCCGCGGCTGGCGGGGGAAAGCAAGCCGAGCTTATCGTAATGATGCAGCGTTTGCGGGGTCGTCCGGGTGATCTTGGCAAAATCACCCACGGAAAGCAGTCCGCCGTTTCGCAAAAGAAACCCCTCCTGTCCTTTTCACCAAAGCAATTATGAGATGCTGCCGACAAATGTGGTGCGCATTAGAAAATACCATGTTTTGAATGAAGCGCGCTGCCTGAAGCGATCATAACATATTGTGGTATATAAAGCAATTACTGTAATAATATGAATAATTCGTAAAAAATCTCTTGACCCTATACCGCAATAGAGTTATATCATCGGGTTACAAATAGCAACCAGCAATGGAGACTGCAGATATGAAGAAAGAGCGTCATGCGTGGGTCGATCTTAAAAAGCTGCGGGAGGCGCGCGGATGGCTTCAGCGGGAAGCCGCCGAAAAGCTCGGTATTTCGCGATCGTATTTATCCAGCGTGGAAAACAACAAGCGGGGTATATCTCTGCCGCTGATGGAATCGATTATCCGCGTGTTTGGTATAAGGTACGAAGATTTTTACACAAGCAGCACGGAGACGTCAGCATAACGGATTCTCTTATAGAAGAGCGATGCCTACGGATATTGCAGGAAGCGGTAAACGCCGTCGTAACTAAGGAAGGGAAGGTAAGATGGCAAATAATAATGACGCGTCAGCGTCCCGCGCAGGGAAGAATCTGTTCTCGGGGGTTGGCCGCGCGGAAATTCAAAGATATATGGCCATTTTGGACGCACTACCATTCCCCGTTAGGATTGCGGACGCTAACACCAACTGGGTTTGCGTGAACGCCGCCTCAGAAAAGCTTTTTGGCCTCAAGCGCGGGGAGATGCTGGGCAAGCCATGCGACCATAATAAATTCTGTATATGCGGTACCGATAATTGCAGCCTGGCCCGGGCGGCGCGCGGCTTTTCGGAAACATTTTTTAAGCATGGGAACTCGTCCTACCGGGTTGAGGTCGCGGTGATCAGGAGTGCTGGCGGCGATATTTCAGGCTTTATCGAGATGATACACGATGTTACCGAAAGCGCCAATCAGGAGGAAAACCTGAAGAGCATACTGAACGGCATGGAAGCGCTTGTAACCGTGTGTACGCCCGAGGAGGGCAGGGTACTATTTCTCAATGACAGCATACGGAAGCACTTCGGCATCGAGAGCGACGGCGTTGGGCGGCTTTGCTACGAGGTCCTTCAAGGCAGGGATACGCCGTGCCCATCCTGCCCGGCTCAGCAATTGATCGGCGAGCCGGACAAAACCATCGTATGGGATCATAAGGAATGCGTGAAAGGAGCCGTTCTGCGCAAGACGGCAAAGCTGATTGATTGGCCGGGAGGGGAAAAAGCGCACCTTGAATACGCCGTTGATATAACGGCGATAACGGAGGCGGAGGAAGCGCTCAAGCATAGGGAGAAGATGCAAAAGGCGCTGAACAGTGCGGCGCTTGTCTTGATGGCGAAGAGCACAGATGCTTTTGCCAATACTATGTCCGAGGGCGTCCGAATCATCGCGGATATTGTAGGCGTTGACAGGATGTCGATATCCCGTAATGTACAAAAGCCTGACGGATTATACGCATCTCAGGTTTTTCGCTGGAGCAGGCGAGCGGGCTCGTCTATCCCAACGATAGAAGAGCTGAAGGAAAATTCATATGACAGGCATATATCGCGATGGAAGGATGTGCTGTCGTCAGGCGAATGTGCCGGAAGCCGGCTCGTTGGAGCGGTTCGGCTGCGTGACTGTACTTGCGGTACCCGTATGTAGTGAAGGCGCTTTCTGGGGCTTCGTACTTTTCGAGGATCTAAAGACGGAGCGGATTTTTACGGGCGATGAGATTGAGACGCTGCGCTCGGCGAGCTTCATGCTGGCAAACAAGCTCCTGCGCCACGAGGAAGCGGAAAAAGCGCGCGCGGCGGATGAGCACGCGAAGCTTATGATGGAGGCGAATCCATTGGGCTGTGTGCTTTTTGACGCGAAACACAGGCCAATCGACTGTAACGGAGTAGCGGTCGATCTCTTCGGATTTGAAAGCAAACGGGAATACTTAGCGTACTTCAGCGATACGAGTCCCGAATATCAGCCTGACGGCAGCCTGTCGCGCGAGTATATCCACAAAAAGCTCTCCAAAGCGTTTGAGGAGGGCTATTGTGCGTTCGAATGGCTTCACCGTGCTAAAGAAGGCGCTGCGATTCCCACGACGGTTACGCTGGTGCGCGTAAAATATGGGGATGATTATTTCGTTGCCGGATTTATGCGGGATTTGCGGGAACACAAGCGGATGATGGACGAAATAGAACGCAAGACGCATCTGCTCCAAACGGTAAACCGCATGTTATCCACTATGCTTACTTCCACAACCGACACCTTCTATCAGGATCTTTTGCACGCCCTGGAGATCATGGCGGGGGCGGTTGGCGCCGACCGCGCGTATATATGGCAAAACTTTATTAAAAACGGGCGGCTGTACTGCCGCCAGATATTTGAACATTCGAGCATCGCGCTGTCACAGCAAGGCAAGGCCTTCACGATGGAGACCTCGTACAGCGATTCTTTGCCGGAGTGGGAAGCCGCGCTTTCACAAGGGCTTTGCATTAACGGCAAGGTACGCGAGCTGTCGGATAAAGAGCAGGCTATGCTGGTTCCGCAGCATATACTGTCTATCCTGGTCGCGCCTATCTTCATCAGGGGAGAGTTCTGGGGCTTCATCGGCTTTGACGACTGTCATATTGAACGCCGGTTCTACGGCAGCGAGGAAGCCACGCTGCGCTCCGCGGGCGAGCTGATCGCCAGCGCGCTGGTACGAAATGACTTGGAGGAGGATCTCTACGACGCGGCCATTAGCTTACGGCGCGCGCTGACTATGGCGGAGGCCGCGAACACCGCGAAGAGTGAGTTTCTATCCAATATGAGCCACGAAATGCGCACGCCGCTGAACGCGGTAATCGGCATGACGGCGATCGGCCTGCGCTCCGCCGACGCCGAACGCAAAAATTACGCGCTGGAGAGAATCGAGGAGGCGTCTACCCATCTGCTGGGCGTTATCAACGATATCCTCGACATGTCAAAGATCGAAGCGGGTAAGCTGGAGCTGTCGCCGGTGGAGTTTAACTGGGAACAGATGCTGCAAAAGGTGATTACGGTGATAAGCTACCGCATGAACGAAAAGCAGCAGCGGTTTACGGTAAACGTGGACGGAAACGTGCCGCGCTTCGTCGTTGGCGACGATCAGCGCCTTACGCAGATCATCACCAACCTCTTGGCGAACGCGTCGAAATTCACCCCCGATAAGGGCGAAATCCAGCTTGGCGTTTCCCTGTTGGGAGAGAAGAGCGGCGTTAGCGAAATAAAGATCGAGGTGGCCGACAGCGGAATAGGGATATCTACCGAACAGCAGGCAAAGCTGTTTCAGTCGTTCCAGCAGGCGGAGAACGGCATAAGCCGCGAGTACGGCGGCACGGGACTTGGCTTGGCCATTTCAAAGCAGCTCGTGGAAATGATGGGCGGCAGGATATGGGTCGAATCCGAACCGGGCAAGGGGGCGCGCTTTATTTTTACCGTGAAGATGTCGTCAAGCGCGAAGAGCCTCCGCTCTATGCTCAGGCCCGGCATAGACTGGGAGAACGTGCGTGTTTTGGTGGCGGACGGCTCCGAAGCTGTACGCCGCCAATTCCAGGAAGCTTTCAAGCGGATGGAGGTACAATGCGAGACGGCGGCGGACGGAACCGCGGTCCGCGATATCATAGATAAACAAGGCGGCTTCGACGTATATTTCATCGACTTGTATACGCACGCTATAAACGGCGTGAGACTGACCGAATGGATTCGTTCGCGCGGGGAGCGCTGCGCGGTTATCCTAATATCCGCCACAAGCTGGGAGAATCTTCAGGACGCGGTTCTGCGCTCCGGCGCGGACAAGGGGCTTACCAAGCCGATTCTTTCATCCGCGCTTGTCGATTGTATGAACGAATGCCTGGGCAATCCGAATACAAACCACGCAAGGGATAACACGGACGAATTCGCGGGTAAGTTCCTATTGCTCGCCGAAGATATAGCGATTAACAGGGAAATTGTGCTGACGCTCTTGGCGGATACGGGGCTTAATATTGACTGCGCCGAAAACGGCAAGGAGGCGCTCGCCTTGCTGGAAGCCAATCCCGATAAATACGATATGGTATTTATGGACATGCAGATGCCATGCATGGACGGGCTGGAAGCGACGCGCCGAATGCGCGCCCTGCCCTCGCCGTGGTGCAAAGAAATTCCCATAATCGCTATGACGGCTAACGTGTTTAAAGACGACATCGAGCATTGTCTTGACGCCGGGATGAACGGGCACATCGGAAAGCCGATCGATCTCGACGATATGATGGGAACGCTCCGCAAATACCTGTTGAACGCGGAGCAGAGCAAAATCAGTGCGCGATGGGAGGGCCAAGCCGAGTTTACGCTGCCGCGGGAAGAAGATCAGCTTGAGGTAAAAGTGACCGAAGGCACAAAGGTGTCCATAGATATCAGGGCTTTTGACGCGCGGGGAAAGCGCGGAGTCATATCGCTGCCGTCAGTTGTGGAGGAGGTGTTCTCCGATGGCTTTTTCCTGGTTCAGATGCCCATGCGGGACAACGCCTATTATCTCCTTCCGCGTGACGAAATGTTCCTGATTTACTTCACGACGGACAACGGAATAAGCGGGAGCGATATGTTTGCGGTTCCGGCGCGCTATGTTGAAAAAGTTGAGCGTGACAGCGCCGCTTACGCCAAGCTGGAGCTGCTTGGCAAGGTCGAACGCTCGCAGCGCAGGGATTGCTATCGCCTGCCTCTTTCGATAGACGTCTTGCTGACGCGCGCCCACAGCAGCGACATGCAGCCCGTTACTGTTAGAATGGTCAACTTTAGCGACGGCGGTATGCTGATAGCGGCTGATATGAGCCTCGATATCGGCGAGAAGGTAACATTGGAGTTTGATATTGACAATCATGAAACCGTTAACGGCGTCGTTCTCCGTACGGAGAGAGCGGAATTCGGAAGGCCCCGGTTTAGGGCGGCCATAGAATTCGATGGCGCAGACAAAGCGCAAAAAGAGCGCTTCTATCGCTTTATTACAGAAAAGCAAATGGAGAGATCGGCTGCTATGAAGGAGGGTGATTACAGCGCATCCCTGCCGCAATACGATGTGAGTTAATTCAGCTCATCTAAATACGATGATAACGCGCGTTCCAGAGATAGGCCATTGTCAAGGTGTTCAATATTGACGATTAAGCCTCCGATAAGGAAGCGATAAGGGTTTTTCATCTGCTCGGCGTATGATTTTACGCGTTCCTCAACAGGCAAGTCAATATCGATTTGCACAGTACCGATATCAACCAGCTCTTCGGTATCGTTATGCTGTGTATTTGTGGTTCGAGGCATTTATATCCTCCCATGACGTTCATATCCCACCTTCAATATATGAGGAATAGCGGCCGATTGTGAAATCAGCCCTTTGTATTCCGTCGAATTTCCAACGATGAATCAATAGCAAAAAAATAATTAGTGTAATTATCCGAAATGTAAACGTTTACACTTGACATTTTAATATAATGCGTGCTATAGTCCTAATACAGAAGAGAATTACGCTGAAAATACAAATTGTAAACGGTTTCAACAGGGAGACGAGAAATGCCTTATACTATTAAAGACATCGCGAATATAGCCGGAGTCTCCACAGCCACTGTTTCACGCGCGTTAAATAACAAAGCGGAAGTAAACGCCGAAACAAAGAAGAAAATTCTTAAAGTAATTGAGGACTGCGACTTTAAGCCCAGCACTATGGGGCGCGGGCTATCGCTGAAGAAAACGTTTTTGATCGGCGTCGTGTTCCCGGATTTTGAGAGTTCGTACTTTCAAATGGTATTTCGGGGGATCGAAGAAATAGCTGGTCAGCATGGATATTCCTTCTTTTATCTGCACACCAACTACAACGTGGATAAAGAGCGCGAGGCGCTGCGTATGCTGAGGGACGGCCGGGTCGATGGCATGATCATGCTGCTGAGCAACAAGGCGACCGACGAGTGCAAGGCCCTGGTGGATATGGGGTACCCCGTCGTACTGTTCGGCAACGACCTGGAAAACGTGGACTGCCCGAGCGTAATTTGCAACAATTTTTCGTCGGCGTATACAATCGTCGAACATCTGATACAGAACGGGCACACTAAAATTGCGCATATTACCGGAAACAGGGATACCAAAACCGGTATTTTGCGGCTTCAGGGCTATCAGTCCGCAATGGAAAACTACGGGATAAAGCTGCGCCCGGAATGGAATCTCGAAACCCGTTATTTAAAAGAGGAAGCATATACCGTCGTGAAGGAGATATTAAAAGCTCAGGAACTGCCTACGGCGATCTTTGCCGCTAACGACACTATGGCGCTCGGCTGCTATAAAGCCATATACGAAGCCGGACTCAGAATACCCGACGACATATCAATTGCCGGGCATGACGATATAGACGTAGCTTCGCTTATATACCCCGCGCTTACGACTATGCGGCAGCAGACGCTGGAGATTGGCCGCACGGCTGCGCGCAAGCTGTTGGATATTTTGCAAGGGAACGGCTATAAAAAGGATATTAACGTGCTCTCCACCAGCCTGATATCGAGGCAATCCGTTAAAAACCTAAACCAAAACCAATTGACATAAGGAGGAGCTTAAAATGTATTCTGTCTGGTTGCTTGAATATGCCCATGTTACAAAACAGCCGTTAGGCAGCGTATTGGCCGGGCGCCATAACGCGGGGTTTCGTGAGCTGGCGTTCAGCTACGTCCTGCTAAAGGGCAACGGGCGCACGATTATGGTCGATACGGGTACCGACGGCGAGGACGAGCTTACACAAAAGCTGCATGAGCGCGACGACGTATTGAACTGGCATTCGCCCCGGGATGTTCTGGCGAAGATTGGCGTTACGCCCGAGGATGTTGATACGGTGCTGCTTACGCACGCGCACTACGACCACATGGACAATCTTAAGGCTTTTCCGAACGCGAAGTTCTATCTCCAGGAGAAAGAGCTGCTCGGCTGGGTTTGGGCCATGACCAGGGAGAAGAAGTTCCGCGCGCCGCACATGGCGCTGAAATCGCAGAATATATACGACGCGCTGCGGCTGGTAGAGGAAGGGCGCATGTGCCTGTGCGACGGCGAGGTCCAGAACGTCCTGCCGGATATAGACCTGATTCCCGCGTTCGACGGGCACACGTTTGGCTCGCAGATCGTCTGCGTCAACAATAATGGCGAGAAATTGCCTATCGTGGGCGACCTTGCTTACGTGCGCGAAAACTTTACCGGTCTCAATGGAGACGGCGTATATGTGCCCGTAGGCTTGGCGGTTGGCTCGCCTTACAACATAACGCGGACTCTCGATGAAATAGCGGCGCTCGTGGGCGGCGATTACAACAAGGTCATCATAGGCCACGAGACGGACAACTGGACGATCTATCCCTCAAAGATAGGCTCGGATGGGCTGTGGATGGCGGAAATCGCCCTTGCGGATGGTGAACCCTCGAGGTTATAGACCCAAAATATATTACAACAGGAGGACGTCACATGAAAAAGCTATTGGTAATCGTGCTCAGTCTAATGATGTTAGCCACCTTCACGGTAGGTTGCACCCTGCCTGAATCCGCGGCGCCCGCTCCCGCCGCGCCCGCAGCTCCGGCTCCCGCCGCGCCCGCCGCGCCCGCCGCGCCCGCCGCGCCCGCGGAA
>QMCE01002508.1_pt1 | contig 12511 bp, 11 predicted proteins | sample 1821851 | NCBI WGS metagenome assembly QMCE01 (sample SAMN09453174, study PRJNA476694) | Termite gut metagenome, whole genome shotgun sequencing project. | isolation source: worker | host: Odontotermes sp. | place: South Africa:Pretoria | collected 2016-01-28 | reverse complement strand
ATTTTAATTCAGAATTGGCTACTATAGCCATTAGAGAAGTACATAAATATTTTCATGGTAATTGTATGGGTTCACGTACAAATTTAGAACCCATTGCGGATTTATTTCCATATACAAAAACATGGACAATTGATTCATGGGATAATTGTTGGTGCGCCGCATTTGTGTATTATTGCGTTATTCTTTGTGGATATAAATTACCAGTAAAACCTGAAGGAGATTTTGAAGTAAATTTTGCAGGTGTGGGCACATGGAATAAATGGTCAAAACTATCTGAAATCAATAAATTCGTTTCATCAGATGAAACGCCCCAAATTGGCGATATAGTATTATTTCAAAAAGTATATGATGGTAAAATTCCTGATCATATTGGAATTCTAACAAATTTCACAAATAAATGGGTAGAAACTGCCGAGGGAAATTTTAATAATGTATCTGCAATTGTAAAAAGACCAAAAGAAACAGTATATGGTTACATAAGGTTAGGAAACTAGGCGGTGATCCCTCCTTGAAGTATTCGCCCCGCTTGCTGTATAGTAAAAAAAATGGATTATGATTGCATAGTGATAGGCGGGGGACACGCGGGCATAGAGGCTTCGCTTGCTGTCGCCCGCATGGGATTTTCGTGTATGCTCCTGACGCAGAATCCTGACAAGATAGGGGCGCTTTCCTGCAATCCAGCGGTGGGTGGGCTTGCTAAAGGAAACATTGTGCGAGAGATAGACGCGCTTGGCGGGGAAATGGCGCGTCTTATAGACAGAAGTCTTATACAGTACCGCGTGCTTAACCGCTCGCGGGGTCCGGCAGTTCAGGCGCCCCGGGCGCAGGCGGATAAGCTTGTTTATCAGAGGGAAGCCCGCCTATCGGTGGAAGCGCAGTCCAGACTGTCTGTGTTTATGGATACTGCCGTTGATCTGCTCGTTTCACGGGACGGACGCGCAGTGGAAGGCGTCGTTACAGAGCGGGGGCATAAGATTTCCGCGAAAACCGTGATTCTGGCGGGCGGCACTTTTCTTGAAGGGCGCGTCTTTATTGGTGAATACGACGCGGTAGCCGGAAGGCTAGGCGAGGGCGCAGCGCTGGGGCTGGGAAAACGGCTCAGGGACATGGGTTTTCCGGTGGGACGGCTCAAGACTGGCACGCCCGCCCGCATCGCCGGGAATACCATAGATTATGACGCCATAGAGCGGCAGGATGGGGAGACTCCCGCGTTTTTCTCGTTTAATGTGGATAAGGACGCCAAACTGGATCGCCCGTCCGCTACCTGCTGGATAAGCTACACAAACCTCCGTACTCATGACATCATACGCGCAAATATACACCGATCCCCCTTATATGGCGGCAAGATTACTGGCGTGGGACCGCGCTATTGTCCGTCCATAGAAGACAAGGTGGTGCGTTTTCCCGACCGCGACCGACACCATATTTTCATAGAGCCGGAGAGCCTTTTTACCAACGAAATGTACCTGAACGGGCTTTCCAGTTCCCTGCCGGAGGATGTGCAGGAGGCGTTTATACACAGTATACAGGGACTTTCCCACGCGCGTATTGTCCGCCCGGCTTATGCGGTGGAATACGATTACCTCGATCCGCTTTGCTTGTATCCCACGCTGGAATCCAAGTGGCTTGAAGGCTTCTTTTCAGCCGGACAAACCAATGGCAGCTCTGGCTATGAAGAAGCGGCGGCGCAAGGGCTTATGGCGGGCATAAACGCCGCGCTCAAGATGCGGGGCGAGCCGCCGTTCGTGCTGAGGCGCGCTGAAGCCTATATCGGCGTCCTTATCGACGATCTTACCACATTCGGCACAAAAGAGCCGTATCGTCTGTTCACAAGCCGCGCCGAACACCGCCTTGTACTGCGCTGCGACACGGCGGATGAACGTCTCACGTCCAAAGGGCGGGATGTTGGTTTGGCGGACGATGAGCGCTGGGCGCGTTTTCTGGAAAAAAACGCCGCGCTTGAGACGGTAAGGGAGCTGCTTAGGACGCGGACAACGGAAGTTGGCGCCAAATCTGGCGGCGCCGAATCCAGCGTGAGACCACTCTCACGCGCTATTGTTGACGGTGGTCTTGCCGTGGACGAGCTTCCCGCCCTGATGCCCGATTTCCCCGCCGAATGGGTTACACGAGCGGGACTGGACGTAAAATACGCGGGCTATATAGAAAAGGAAAACCGCGCCGCCGAGCGCAACGCCAAAATGGACGCGGTACGGCTCGATCCCGCGTTTGACTACCGCGCCGTATCGGGGTTGTCCGCCGAAGCCAAAGAGAAGCTCTCTCTTGTGCGCCCGCTTACACTGGGGCAGGCGGCGCGTGTTCCGGGTGTGCGTCAGGGCGATACAGCGCTTCTGGCGGCGCTTATGCGGCGGGGATAGAACACCGCTCCTTCGCTTGACACTGTTCCCCGAAACCCGCTACAATATATCCATGAATCAGACACTAAAAAACCTCTCGGCGCGGGGCTTTTTTCAGCAATGCACCGACGTTGAAAAACTCTCCGCGCTCATGGACGTGGGGGGACTGACCTTTTATGAAGGCTGCGATCCCACTGGTGCGAGTCTCCACATAGGACACATGGTACCGTATTTTGCGGTGCGGCACCTTGTTGAGGCAGGAAACACCGCGATAATCCTTGTCGGCGGCGGTACGGCGCGCATAGGCGACCCTTCCGGCAAGACCAGTATGCGCCGCATGGTGAGCTACGAACAGATCAACGCTAATGTGTCTTCCATTATGAAGCAGATTGAGAGATTCTTCAGCGGCATAGCAAAAGACAAAATTATCTATGAAAACAACGAACATTGGCTTGCAGACCTCAACTATATAGACTTTTTGCGTGAGATCGGCAGTCATTTTTCCGTAAATCGGATGCTCTCATTTGACGCTTACAAGACCCGTCTTGAATCCGATACCGGTCTTTCGTTCATAGAATTTAACTATCAGCTTCTTCAAAGTTATGATTTTTACCAATTATACCAAAAATACGGCTGCCGTCTGCAAATCGGCGGCAACGACCAGTGGGGTAACATCACCGCAGGCGCGGACTTAGTGCGGCGACTTGGCGGAGACGAGGTGTTCGGACTAACGTTTCCGCTTGTTACCACGTCAGACGGCAAGAAGATGGGCAAAACCGAGCAGGGCGCGGTCTTTTTGGATCCGTCCCTTACGACGCCCTATGACTTTTTCCAATACTGGCGCAACGTGCAGGACACGGATGTCCGCCGGTTTCTTCTTATGTTCACCTTTCTTCCTGTTGAAGAATGCCACGCTCTCACCGCGCCGAGTGTCAACCCCAACGAGGCTAAGGAACGGCTTGCGTGGGAGGTTACAGCGCTTATACACGGGAAAGACGAGGCGGATAAGGCGCTTGCGGGCGCGAAGGCTCTCTTTGGCGGCGGAGGAGACGCATCGGCTATGCCCACGGTGAAACTGCCGCGCTCGCGGTTTGAGTCGGGAATCGCCGTCACGGATGTGTTTGTCGAGACGAAACTTTGCGCTACGAAAAGCGATGCCCGTCGCCTTATCCAGCAGGGCGGCGCTTTTGCAGGCGGTTCACCGGATAAGCTCATGGCGTTTACCGACCCGGCGGCTGTTATCAGTGCGGACGCCCTTGACGCGGATGGAGGGATTATCCTCCGTGCGGGCAAAAAACGCTACTGCAAGATTCAGGCGGAATAGGCATCAATTCCGCCAAGGGACAGCAGGGCGTTTCGGCGTATGTGTTCCGGTTTGAGCCATGAAAGCCCGAGAGCGCTTCCCTTGAAGAGCGCCTTAATGTCGTCATCCGAGCGTGTCAAAAGGTCTTTTGCGTCAAAGCAGGCGGGGATTTTCCCTTCCTCACAAGATGCGCCCATGAGCGGGCGGCGGTTATGCGGGCAGGCATCCTGACAAAAGGTGCAGCCGTAGAGCGTGCGTCCCCATTTTTCCGCAACAAGGGACGGAACGCCGCTATGTTCCGGCACGCTATTTCCTGACGCATACCATTGTATACACCGTTCCCTGTCTATGCCGCCGCTGCGTAGTACCGCGCCAGTGGGGCAGCCGTCTGCGCACGCGGAACAGCTACCGCATGAGGTTGCAAGCGGCGGGTCGATTTCAAGGGGGAAGGGCAGCGTCATAAACGCCAATATGACAAGCGATCCCGCTTCAGGCGTTATAACAAGATCGTTGCGTCCCAAAAAACCCAGTCCGCAGGCAAGTGCGAGCGGTTTTTCCGGCAGAGGCGAGTTGCACAGGACGCGGTAGTCTTGTTTTAGTCCGCCAAAGTGTGAGCGCAGGGCGGGAATAAGGCTTTGCAGGCGTTTCACTGCGCCGCAGTAGTAGTTTCGCCGCGCAAAGGGCGCTATATACGCAGGATAAGGTACTGACGTTGGCGGGAACGCTTCTTCTTGGTTGCCGTAGGGAAGAGCAGCGGCGAGCAGGGTGGGCGAGCCTTCTCCGTAGCGCGCCCGGATCGCGCTGTCCGCCTGTGGTGAGGTGCGGAACGGCGAGAGAATGCGGGCCCGGCTGAATCCCGCTTCCAGCGCCATGGTTACGACGATGTGTTTCGCGTCTTCCATAATGTTCTCTATACTTTAAGGAATAGGTATCTATGTTTCAAGCCCTGATGACGAATATCGATTCTCCGGTAGTTTTTTTCGATTCCGGCGCGGGCGGGCTTCCCTATTTCAGAGCGTTTCGCACGCTTTCTCCTCATATAGACGCGGTGTACGTCGCAGATAGGGAGGGATTTCCCTATGGCGGAAAGCCGAAAGAAGAAATCGTGCGCCTTCTTATACGGCTTGCCGCGCCGCTTGTGGAGCGTTTTACGCCCCGCGCTGCGGTTCTCGCCTGCAACACCGCGTCCGTATCCGCTCTGGACGCCCTGCGAGAGTCCTTTCCCTCCATGCCTTGGGTGGGTACCGTACCAGCTATAAAGCCCGCCGTTACAGGGAGCCGGGCGCGCCGCGTCGGGGTAATCGGTACGTGTCGTACCGTTGAAGACCCATATATAGCGCTTCTCGCGGAACGCTACGCGAGCGGCGTGGAGCTTATTCGTATTGCTGCCCCGGATATTGTACGCTTTGTCGAAGACGGCGGCGAGTATGAGCCGCTTGTTACGCAAAAAAAGGTCATAGCGCCCTATATAGAACGATTCCGAAAGGCGGGCGCGGATGCACTCGTTCTTGGCTGCACGCATTTTCTGCTGTTGCTTGATGCCTTTCGTGCCCTGTGCGCGCCCGACATCACCGTATACGACTCGGTGGACGGAGTGAGTCGCCGCATAGACAAGGTGGCTCATACAGACGCGCCGTCTGAGAGCGGGGAGGGCAGTGCAATCCTCCTGCTCACTGGAGACGGCGATGGCGGCGTGTTATGGGAAAAACGCGCCCGCGCTTTCGGATTGGAAATGGGGCTTTTTAAGGAGATGTTTCCACCTAAGGAGGGAGGTCAATCCTAAACTAATAATGAACGGTGTGGTGCTTCGTGGTTCAAAAAACATATTTATGGTACAGCCCGATGACGGTTCGGCGCTTGTCGAATGCCGTATCAAAGGGAAGGTTCTCAAAGGCGCGGAGAAGTTTTACAACCCTATTGCCCCGGGTGACCGCGTAGAGTTTGAGCCTGACGGCAGGGGCGGGGGGCGTATCTTGGCGCTTGAGGAACGGCGCTCCGTGTTCACGCGGGGCAACCAGAAGGAGCTAGGCCGCAGCCGTGCCGCGTCCTCTCAAATTATCGCGGCAAATGTGGACAGGGTAGTCTGCGTTACCTCGCCCGCGTCGCCGCCGTTCCGTCCCCGCTTCATAGACCGTATGCTCGTTCAGGCGGAAAAAGCCGGTATTCCGGCGGTTATCCTGTGCAACAAAGCCGACCTTCCCTTTGACGATGAGGCGGAAGAGCGGCTTGCGGATTTTGAGCGCATAGGTTATCCTGTTCTGCGCGTATCTGCTCTTACCGGCGCTGGCTTCCCTGATCTCACACGCCTTTTACGCGGCAGTCTGAGTTTGTTTGCGGGGCAGTCCGGTGTAGGGAAATCAAGCGTCATCAACCGGCTCATTCCCGATCTTAACGCAAAAACCGGCGCTGTCAATGAAAAATACGACCGCGGTGTACACACCACGACGATGTCCACCCTGTTGGAAATTCCGCAGGACATACTCCCGCAGGAGAACACAGACAGTATAAGCCGCGCCTTTATTATCGACACGCCCGGCGTCCGCCGGTTCACACCGGATGGCGTTTCCCCGCAAGACCTCATCCTATATATGCGCGAATTCGCCCCCCTTTTGGGCGCCTGCGCCTTTGGTCATTCCTGCTCCCACGGCGTCGAAAAAGGCTGCGCCATTCTCAACGCCGTGGAAACAGGTCTCATTCACAGCGATCGTTACGACAGCTTCCTTCGCATACGGGAAGAGCTTCCCAAAGGGTTATAATCCACATTACAAGCTTATGGGATACACAATAACTCCGGCAGTAAGTAGATTCAATCCTCCTCATAAGGCTTCATAGGTGTAATCGTGCCGTCATCGGCGATTTTCAGCTCTCTGAACATAACGCAGCGTTTATGGGCGACCCCGTCCGAAAGAGAGGAATCGTGATAGAATAAATACCATTTACCCTTGAACTCGACGATTGACTGATGTGTTGTCCAGCCGATTACGGGTTCCAGAATCCTGCCCTTATATTTGAAAGGACCTTTTGGGGTGTCGCTTTCCGCGTAGCAGAGGTAGTGGGTGTCGCCGGTCGAATAGGATAAATAGTATTTTCCGTTGAATTTGTGAAGCCAAGGGGCTTCAAAAAACCGCCGGTCATGGTCGTGCGCTGTTAAAGGTTTGCCGTCTTCACCGAGGATTTTTGTTTCGGTTAGTGGTTCTTTCAGCGAAATCATGTCGTCGTTCAGTTCGGCGACTAAGGGACCAAGCGCCGGTTCGTTACCGGACGGGCTGTCGATACTGGCGTCCTTCTCGAATTTGCCTGTCTGCCATTTTTCGAGCTGTCCGCCCCAAAGTCCGCCGACGTACATATAAGCTCTTCCGTCATCATCTACGAAAACTGCCGGGTCGATGCTTTTACTTCCCTCAATGTAATTGGATTCGGCTTTGAACGGACCCATGGGCTTATCGCTGATAGCTACGCCTATGCGGAATATATCTTCTTTATCTTTCGCTGGAAAGTAAAAGTAGTATTTTCCGTTTTTGAAAGCTGCGTCTGGCGCCCACAGCTGCTTGCTCGCCCATGGAATATCGCTCAGTTCCAGCGCCACACCATGGTCGACGACTGGCGCGTCTATATCGTCCATCGACAATATATGATAATCTTTCATTTGGTACTGATCACCGCCGTCGTCGTCGGGAACATTGATATCCTCGTCGTGAGAAGGGTAAATGTAGATCTTCCCTTCAAAAACATGAGCCGACGGATCGGCGGTAAAGATATGTTTGACTAAGGGTGTCTTCGGCTGAGAATTTTTTTGCATGATTATCCTCCATGTATTTTGTAGTTAAAAGGGAATAATACAATGTAATTGTATAATATGCTATCAGGTTTTTTACGCAGGTAAATGTAAGATAAGAAAAGTATATAAATTTAGCGTATTGCACAAAATAATTAGGTTATGAAAATTTTTCACGTTTTTGAAAAACTTAGCTTACTGGCTACACATCTAATAAACTAAGCGTTCGCCTATCAGTTTGCCCATTCCAAAACTTATCTAACACAGCTTTGAAAACTTCATTGTCAGGTTCTGTAAAGTTGAATAGGGTCATACAAGACTTTAACTTCATATCATCGGGACTTCCGAAAACCTCTGTTGCATTGCAGGTCGGCAGCTCTAACAGGACTTTTGAAATCTCAACAAGATGTGCATTTAAAGTTTCATTTGAAAGATACGCACGAGCTTCCTCAAAGCCGTCAATACCATAATAATCCGAAGTAGAAGACCATCCCAACCCTTTTAGCTGCGGAAAGATATACCACATCCAATGACTGACTTTATACCCATTCTGAATTTCCGATAGCGCGGTCTGATATGAAGTTTCATGAGCGTTTAAAAAGCGTCCTAAATCAAATTGTTTTTCCATTCAATCCTCTCACTCCCCAATAATTTTTACACAGGAACTTTTATCCCGCATACCATCAAACTCACTGTAGAAAATCTGTTCCCAAATACGAAAATCCAGCTGTAAGTTTCTGGAAACACAGATCCTGCTGGATAGTGGAGCGACTTACAAACACAGTCGCCCTCGCTGTTCGCGCCGAGCGCTTACTTTACCATTTCCAGCATCATCGCATCCGTGTTGACAAACTCTTCCAGCCGTGCGATATTGCCCCGTTCGCTCAAAATCGTGTAGAAATTTTCTTTCATGTCCGGAGCCATCATCACGGCTTTGAGGAAATCGGCGCGGTCGAGAGGACAGGTTTTCACGAAATCGAAGAAGCCACTTTCGGTGATGTCCCGCTTGACTCGCTCATGGGTGGAATCTTGCAAGAAGCTCACCGCATAGCTTGCCACGCCTACTTGCAGTCCATGGAGGCTCGGCTTCTTGGCGACGTGGTCGTAGGCGTGGGAGATGAGATGCTCGGATCCGCTTGCGGGGCGGGAACTGTCAGCTATGATCATCGCCATACCGGTCATCAGAAGAGAGCTGGCGATGATGCCGATGTAGCCGAGGTTTTCGGTGCGCTTGTCGTCAAAGTAGGTGAAGGTATCCACTGCGTTTGTAGCGATGGTTGCGGCGAAATCGTTGACGGGCGCGCCGGTTTTCTTGTACATCAACTTCCAATCGAATACAGCCGTGGTTTTGCAGAAGAGATCGCCCATACCGCTGTAGAGGTAGCGGGGCGGCGCGTCCTTTACTGCCTCGGTGTCCACAATGACCGCATACGGTACAGTGGTTTTCACACTGCGCCGCGTACTGTCCACAGTGAGCGAGCTTGTCGGCGAGGCAAAAGCGTCGTTTGAAATGAGGGTCGGCACGGTGTAGAGCGGAATTTGCTTGCTGAACGCTACGTACTTGCAGAAATCAATCACCGTACCGCCGCCGATGGCGACCGCTACGTCGACTTCCTGAGGCAGTTCCTTGCCAGTCTGGAACGCGATGTCAATGTCATTGGTGTCAACGTCCTTTTCATACAAAACCCTGATTCCGGCGGACTCAAACGAGATGTCAATCCGTTCCCAGAACAGTTTTTTAATGCCCGCGCCCCAAAAAAGCGCGATCCGCGTAAAGCCTTCCTGCTTAATGTACTTGCCTAGTTTGTTAAGCGCCCTAGGTTTGATTCGCAAAAGCCCGGGTACTTGGATGTCCATATATATTCCTCCTATAACAATTTGCCGATTTTCTTCCCTACAGATCCTCGATCACAATATCCGCTACGCTGTCAAATATATAATCCGGCTTGTAGGGGAATTTCGGCAAATCCTCCTTTCTGCTCACACCGGAAAGCACCAGCGCGGTCTTCATACCTGCCTCCAAGCCGCCTACGATGTCTGTGTCCATGCGGTCGCCGATCATCACCGTGTCGTCAGGATGAACCATCAGCTTGCGCGTGGCAAGCATCATCATAAGCGAGTTGGGCTTGCCCACGATATACGGCTTATGCCCGCTCGCCGCCTCTATAACAGCGAGCAGCGCCCCGCACGCTGGCTCAAAGCCGTCCTCGCACGGGTCAACCATGTCGGGGTTTGTGCCGATGAACTTCGCGCCACCCCGAATCAGCGCGGCAGCAGTGCGTATGGTCTCAAAGGTGAATGTCCGGGTCTTGCCCACTACCACATAATCGGGATTGCTCTCGGACAAGGAAAAACCGATGTTATACAGCTCGTTGATAAGCCCGCCGCCGCCTATGACGTACACAGTCGCATTTTCCTTCTGCTGGCGCAGAAACATAGCAGTCGCCATCGCGCTCGTGATAAAATTCTCCTCATCAACGTCTATGCCTCGTTTTTCAAGCTTGAGCTTCAAGTCGCGGGGCGTCTGCTCGGAATTGTTCGTCAGAAACAGGAATTTGACGCCTTTGTCCTTCATACGGCGCACAAACTCGTCCGCACCGAGCCGAGAATGAGGTTGCCGCCTCGATACAACACGCCGTCCATATCGGAAATAATACTTTTCATTTATTAGTGGGTTACCCCGCCTCCTTGCTGCCGCTCGGATTACCGAACGTGGATTGAAACATGAGAACAATTATGGAATAAAATAGAAAAAAAGAAAAGACAGGCGCTGAAATTTAAACTTATTCGGAAATCCATGCACTTTGAATGTCGCACTGAAAACGCGCTGTTTAAAGGATCGCCCGAACAAGTCTATTCAAAAAAAAGCCGGAATTATTCCGGCTTGTTCGTTCTAAATCACCGTTCCTTGATATAGAACGGCGTTTTTCGGTATCACGATAATGCCATCTATGATATGGTAATTGCCGTAATCACCGTCGTTTCGCGGTTTGTTGTCTATCCCTATGCGGCAGCCTTCCCCAATAGCGGCGTTTTTGTCAATGATTGCCCCTGTGACGATAGAGCCTTTTCCGATACCGATATTGGGAATGCCTTTTGCGTCGTTTTCCTGTCTCAGACTCTCGGACTGATAGTAGTCCGCTCCCATGCACACTACTCCGTTCAGGGTCGAGCCGTGTTCTATAATTGTACGTATCCCCACGATAGAATCGGTAATGGTGGCATTGGTGATAATGCAACCCTCAGAAGTTACCGCTCTATCTATGGTACCCCTGTTAATTTTTGAGGGAGGCAGATTGCGGCGGTGTGTGTAGATGGGCTTCTTTTCATCATAAATGTTGAAATGGGGATTTATGGAAGCTAAATTGAGATTCGCCTCATAGAAATTCTTGATGGTTCCGATATCTTCCCAGTAATCATTGAAAATATAGGCGTTCACCTTCATGTTGTTTATCGCTTTAGGGATGATCTCCTTACCAAAATCCAAGTAGTTGTTGTTCAGCGCTTCTTCCATTACATTCGCGTTGAAGATATAAATACCCATAGAGACGAGGTAGTAATCCTTGGTTTTGTCCGGCGTTATCGTTTCTGGGGCGCGGAAATCGGAAATATCTTTTGTCGGTCCCGGTTTTTCAAGGAATTCTGTGATGATATTATTCGCGTTCGTCTTGAGTATACCAAGCTGGCTCGCGTCATCACGTGTTACACAGGTGGATGCTATGGAAATCCCCGCGCCAGACTCCTTGTGCTTCTTGAGAAAATCGTCCAAGTCCATGCGGTAGAGCTGGTCTCCGGCTAAGATCAGGTAATAGTCCGGGTTTGCGGTTCTGAAATGCGCCAAATTCTTCCGTACTGCGTCCGCCGTGCCTTGATACCATTGCGAGTTTTCGAGGGTCTGTTCGGCGGCAAGAATTTCCACAAAGCCTTTTGAAAACGAATCAAAGTTGTAGGTCTTAGCAATGTGCAGGTGCAGCGACGCCGAGTTAAACTGGGTCAGAATATATATCTGCCGAAGATTCGAGTTAATACAATTAGAAATAGGGATGTCTACCAGTCTGAACTTCCCGCCAAAGGGAACCGCTGGTTTAGAGCGGTCTTTTCGTTCCGCCAGTTGTCCGTTCCCGAACAAAACGGCGTTGTTGTCCGGCCCTTACCCGATGCCGAAGCCCGCCCATCCAATTTGATTTTTCAAAAAAATCAGATTGGAGAGAGGACAATGTTTAACAATGACATTCCCTATACCCTGCGGACGGTAATCGACCGGGACGTCGAGCGGTATTACGTTTCTTTTTCGGATGGACAAGCCACCCCGCAGGAAACCGAAGTGAGCCGCTCCGTCTACCTGGAGCTTCAGAGCTTGTCTAGGTATGAGCGCAGATTGCGGCGCTGGGATGAGCGGTATGCCGAGAGGTTATACATGTCGGAGGAAACGCTTTTTGAGCGGGCGTTGCACCCGCAGGAGGATATTGAGGAAGCGGCGTTCGCCAGCATTGAGGGCGAGCGACTCCGGCAGGCCATACGGGAATTGCCCGAAACCCAGCGGCGGCGTTTTATCCTTTACCACGAACACGGCTTGACCTATGAGCAGATTGCGGAAGCGGAGGGATGTACGAAGATGCCCGTTAAGCGGTCTATCGACCGGGCGGGAGAAAAAATAAAAAAGTTTTTGAAAATATAGGGGCTACTTTTAGCCGTTTTCTGTGGAAATATATAGAGGGACATGATACGGGAAAATAAACTCCCTCTACATCGAACCTTGACAATTTCATACACAGTATTTCAAGTACAGAACCGCGCGGCCCTAACGGGCAAGCGAGTACGGAGCGGCGCACGGCCAGGCGACAGCAGGGCGCGATAAACGCAATCCGTGACCCCAGCTTTGGCAGGCCGGGCGCGATAATCCGCGCGGGGATAATGGAACTTCCGTCTTGAACGCTCATCGGCATTGGACGGCCCGCCACAGGTATGGGGGGAGTTTCTGCGGCACACGCTTCCTCTTGCTCACGTAGTTCAGCACCGTTTGCTTCCCGACAGCCAGCTGCTTGCTCAGTTCATCGTTTCGGCGTATGTCGTTATATA
>QMCE01001576.1_pt1 | contig 12517 bp, 12 predicted proteins | sample 1821851 | NCBI WGS metagenome assembly QMCE01 (sample SAMN09453174, study PRJNA476694) | Termite gut metagenome, whole genome shotgun sequencing project. | isolation source: worker | host: Odontotermes sp. | place: South Africa:Pretoria | collected 2016-01-28 | reverse complement strand
CCCGTTGCACCCGGTGGACGCCGCCCTCGAACTTCAGCACGCCGTAGGGGCTCTCCTCGCCGGAGCCGCCCTTGACGCCGAAAGTGATCGACTTGTACCCCCCGAGGTCGGTCTCCTGACAGTCCAGCAGGTCGATCGACCAGCCGCGGGACTCGATGTACTTGGCGTACATCGCGAAGAGGTCCTTGGCGAAGAGGGCCGACTCCTCCCCGCCCTCACCGGACTTGATCTCCATGATGGCGTCATGGGAGTCGTTGGGGTCGCGGGGGGCCAGCAGCCGGGTCAGACGCTCATCGACCGCCGACAGCTCCTGGACGATCCGGTCGGCCTCCTCGGCGAAGCCGGGATCCTCCTCGGCCAGCTCCCGGGCGGCCTCGAGGTCGGCGGTCAGACGCTCCTTGTCCGTCAGGGCCTTGACGATGGGGGTCAGTTCGGCGTAGCGCCGCCCGACCCGCCGGGAGCGGGCGACATCGGCGTGGATCGCCGGGTCGGACAGTTGAGTCTCCAGATCATGGAACTCGTCGATGAAGTCTTGCGTGCCTGCCATTGTCGCTCCCCGAAGATGCCACAGCACCGGGCCAGAGACCCGGTGCTGTGGGAGCTGTCACTTCTTCTTCGCCTGATTGCCGTAACGGCGCTCGAAGCGGGCCACGCGCCCACCGGTGTCGAGGATCTTCTGCTTGCCAGTGTAGAAGGGATGGCACTGCGAACAGACCTCGGCGTGGATCTCGCCGGACGCCTTGGTGGAGCGGGTGGTGAAATGGTTCCCGCAGGTGCAGGTCACCTCGGTGACCACGTAATCAGGATGAATTCCTGCTTTCATTGTTTCTCCTTCATGTCTGCCGGGTCGGGAGTCCGTGAACCGGCACCAGTGGTTATTATGTCAGGCCCTGGTCTTCTCCACCAAGCCCGACGCGGCCTCTCGGACGGTCTTTCCGCCGGGAGGCCAGGGGACGTCCTCCTTCTGGAAGCGACGACCCCCAACTGATCGGCCGATCAGTTGGGGGTCGTCCGGGAGATCTGGAGCAGGAACTCGTTGTTCGACGGGGTCTTGCGCATCTGCTTGAGCAACATCTCCAAAGCCGCCTGGTCTTCCATGCCCGACAGGACCCGGCGCAGCTTCCAGATGATGGCCAGCTCGTCGCGGCCCATCAGGAGCTCCTCACGGCGGGTGCCGGAGGCGTCGATGTCGATGGCCGGGAAGATCCGCTTGTCGGCCAGGTCGCGGCGCAGACGCAGCTCCATGTTGCCGGTGCCCTTGAACTCCTCGAAGATGACCTCGTCCATCTTGGATCCGGTCTCGATCAGGGCGGTCGCCAGGATGGTCAGGGAGCCACCGTTCTCGATGTTGCGGGCGGCGCCGAAGAACTTCTTCGGCGGGTAGAGGGCGGCCGAATCGACGCCGCCGGACAGGATCCGCCCGGAGGCCGGGGCGGCCAGGTTGTAGGCCCGGCCCAGACGGGTGATGCCGTCCAGGAGGATGACGACGTCCTTGCCCATCTCGACCAGGCGCTTGGCCCGTTCGATGGCCAGCTCGGAGATGGTGGTGTGGTCGTCCGCCGGCCGGTCGAAGGTCGAGGCGATGACCTCGCCCGAGGTCGTCCGCTGGAAGTCGGTGACCTCCTCGGGACGTTCGTCGACCAGGACCACCATCAGGTGGACCTCCGGGTTGTTGGAGGTGATGGCGTTGGCGATCGTCTGCATGATCATGGTCTTGCCAGCCTTGGGCGGCGAGACGATCAATCCACGTTGTCCCTTGCCGATCGGCGAAATCATGTCGATGATCCGTCCGGTCATGTTGGTGGCGTCGGTCTCCAGCCGCAGGCGCTCCTGGGGGTAGAGCGGGGTCAGTTTCGCGAACTCCGGCCGGTTCTTGGCGGCTTCGGGGTCTCCCCCGTTGACGGTCTCCAGGGCGACGAAGGGGTTGAACTTCTCCCGTCGTTCCCCGTCGCGCGGCAGCCGGACGGAGCCGGTGACCACGTCGCCCTTGCGCAGGCCGAACTTGCGCACCATGCCCAGCGGCATGTAGGCATCGTCGGGGCTGGGCAGGTAGCCGGTGGTCCGCACGAAGGCGTACCCCTCCATGACGTCCACGATGCCCGACACCGGCGTCAGCACGTCGTCAGCCGCGACCTGGGGCTCGTTGTTGTCCAGGCGGTCCGTTCCCCGGCGGCGGTTCTGCCGGTCCCGGCTGCGGCGGCGACGGTTGCGATGACCGTTCATCGAGTCGTCGTCGTCACGTCCCTGGTCGTTGCCGCGGTCGACCTGATCAGTCTTCGCCGGTGGGTTGACCACCTCCATGCCCAGGGCCGCCAAACGGGCGCCGACCTCGTCCGAGACGCTGAGTTCGGAGGCGGCGGCGGTCCTCTCCGGCGGTCTGTGCGCGTGGTGGCGATCGGCCTGGGAGTCCTCGGGCGAATGGTGGGCGGTGACCGGCGCAGCGGCCGCCGTCAGGGGCGCCGTCGGGGCCTCCCCCGCCTCCGGCTTGGTCCGCTCGCCATGGTCGGGCCGGTCGGCTCTGGCGGCCTGAGGCTGGCGGGTCCGGCGTCCCGAGCGGGTTTCGGCCGGCGCCGTCGAGGCTGGGGCCGAGGCGGTCGTGGCTGCTGGGGCGACCGGCGCCGGTTCCCCTTGAGCCGCCTTGATCTTGTCGATGAGCTCAACCTTCTTCATGCTGGTGACCCGGGTGATGCCCATCGTGGACGCCATCTTTCGCAACTCAGGCAAAAGCAGCGACTCGAGATTCGTTGTCACGGATGTCCTCTCCGTCAATGGATGTTCGCGGTCCACAATCGATGATGACCACGAAAATAGGGTGTAAGTATTTATCGGATACTCGATAAATTGATGATCGAGGGGATGTCTCAACCCCTGGCGGAAGAATCATACCACAAAATTGGGAGCTCCCACCACCAGCGGGGAGGACCCTCGGCCGCCCCCGCCGGATCCGGCCCCGTCCCCTAGATCTTGCGGGAGGAGACGCCGATCAGGCGGTCCTTCAGCTGCTGGTAGTCCGCCACGACCGGCAGTCCGGGGAAGGCCTCGGCCACCGCGGGCGAGGGATTGAACAAGAAACCATGGTCGGCGCCGATCAACATGTCGGTGTCGTTGTAGGAGTCGCCGACGGCGCAGACGGGGAAGTTGAGGCTCTGGAAGGCCTTGACCGCGGCCAGCTTCTGCTGGGGCAGGCGCAGGACGTACCCCCTGATGCGGCCTTGGTCGTCGATCTCCAGGTTGTGGGCGAAGAGGACGGGCTGGCCCAACTGGGCCATCAGGGGGGCGGCGAAGTCGTAGAAGGTGTCCGAGAGGATGACCACCTGGAAGCGCTGGCGGGCCCAGTCCAGGAAGTCGCCGGCGCCGGGCAGGGGCGTCAGCCCGGCGATGACCTCCTGGATGTCGCGGATCCCCAGACCATGCTGGTCGAGGATCCGCAGGCGGTGGGTCATCAGTTCGTCGTAGTCGGCCACGTCCCGGGTGGTCAGACGCAACTGTTCGATGCCGGTCGCCTCCGCGACGTTGATCCAGATCTCGGGCACAAAAACACCTTCAAGATCACAGCAAAGTATCTCCATACTCATGGTCGACTCCCCTCTCGGCGGGACTTCGCCCACCGCGCGGCTGGACGGCTGCGGGCTCCTGCGACCAATCATGTCGCACGGCCGGGGGGCCTGGCGACCGGTCCGAGGAATGGCCGGCCCCCCGGAGGAGGACGAGGGTGTCGCGGCGGCGTTCGCCCCTCCGACAGCTGGGCCGCCCCGAGGGGGCCGGACCCACCGGTCCGCAGCCCGGCTGTCACCGGCCCACTGACCTGGACAAGTCACTCCCTCACCGGTCGAGAGCCTGTCCCGGGCCTAGCCCACGTCCAGCGCCAGCAGGTCCTCCAGGGTCTCCCGTCGGATGATGAGGCGGGCCTCGCCCGGGCTGACGGCGACCACCGCCGGGCGGGCGGTCTGGTTGTAGTTCGAAGCCATCGACCGGGTGTAGGCCCCGGCCGCCGGCAGGGCCACCAGGTCGCCGGCGACGAGGTCGGCCGGCAGGGCGGCCTCCTGGACCAGGACGTCCCCGGACTCGCAATGCTTCCCGACCACCCGGGCGGCCTGGAGGGGGGCCGTCGAGGACCGGTTCGCCAGGACGGCCGTGTAGACCGCCTGGTAGAGGGCCGGGCGGATGTTGTCGCTCATGCCACCGTCGACGGCGACGTAGCGGCGACTGGTCCCCTGGCCGAGGGCCACCGGCTTGACCAGGCCCACCGTGTAGAGGGCGACGCCGGCCGGTCCGCAGATCGCCCGGCCCGGTTCGATGGCCAGGTGGAGGGGGGCCAGCCCCCAGGCGGCGCGACCCTCCTCGACCTTCCGGGCCAGTCCCTGGTGCAGCTCCCCCGGGGTCAGCGGACGGTCCTGATCGGTGTAGGCGATGCCGAAGCCGCCGCCCAGGTTGAGGTGGGTCAGCTCCTGGCCGGTCTGGTCCCGGAAGCGGGCCATCAGCTCCAGGACTCGGCCGGCCGCCAGGCCGAAGGCCTCGGTGTCGAAGATCTGCGAGCCGATGTGGGAGTGGACCCCCGTCAGCCGCAGGTGGGGCCTTTCCCGGCAGGCCAGCAGGGCCGCCATCGCCTGGCCCGACCGGATGGAGAAGCCGAACTTCTGGTCCTCCCCGCCGGTGGCGATATAGCGATGGGTGTGGGCCTCGACCCCGGTGGTCACCCTGACCGAGACGGTGACCGGACGGTCGGCCAGAGCCGCCAGGGCCTCGATCCGGTCGATCTCCTCCAGGCAGTCCACCATGATCCGACCCACGCCGGCCTCGATGGCCGCCGCCAGCTCCGCCACTGACTTGTTGTTGCCGTGGAACTCGATCCTCTCGGGGGGGAAACCGGCAGCCAGGGCGATCGCCAGTTCGTTGCCAGAACAGACGTCCAGGCCCAGGCCCTCCTGGGCGACCCAGCGGGCCACCGCCTTGCAGAGGAAGGCCTTGCCGGCGTAATGGACCGTCCAGCTCTCGAAGGCGGCGGCGAAATCCCGGGCCCGGCGCCGGAAGTCCACTTCGTCGATGACGTAGAGGGGGCTGCCGAACTCGGTCAGCAGATCGGTCACCGGATGGCCGGCCAGGCAGAGCCGGCCCTGATCGTCGCGCCGGGCGCCGTCCGGCCACAAACGGGGATCGATCCCCGCCGCGTCTTCTGCTTCCTGCATGGGACAACTGTAGCGGGGCGAGCGGGGACCGGCCGGTCCCCCAGGCGCCATGGAAACTCCGACCATGTTGAGGGTCGCGTCGTCGATCGGTCGCCCAGGTGCCCTGGAGACCCCTCTCCCACTGGCCGTCTCCGTCGGCGGAACCGGTTCGGTGTCACATCGACGGCTGGTCTCTGGTAGAGTGTCCGCTTGATCAGCCCCCATAGCTCAGGGGATAGAGCACCGCCCTCCGGAGGCGGGAGCGAGGGTTCGAATCCCTCTGGGGGCGCTGGTCCTGGAGCCTCAGCGGCGCCAAGCCCTGATCGCCGGTCATACTCCTTTGACAACTTGACCTGCGGTTTTTTTCTTGTGAACCCTTGTATATTCCGCCGGGGCGTGCCATCCTTAGGTACGGTCGCTATCAGCGAGGCACTCTGGGCGACAAGAATCAATACCCCGTAAGGAGAAGCATGGATTGGCGTCATCAAGCCGCCTGCCTGACTGAGGACCCTGAGTTGTTTTTCCCGGTCGGCAACACCGGACCGGCTCTGCTGCAGATCGAGGAGGCCAAGAAGGTGTGCGCCCGGTGTGTGGTCAGGGAACAGTGCCTCCATTGGGCTCTGGAGGCCGGTCAGGACCATGGCGTCTGGGGCGGCATGAGCGAGGACGAACGCCGGTCGATGAAGCGCCGGGCCGCCCGCTCCCGGTTGAGGGTGAGCTGACCGGCTCCCGCTGATCAGTCCCAGCCCCGCCGCCCCGGTCTCAGTCGACCAGGTCTCACAGGGGGACGCGGACGATGGCCCGGGCTCCGACCCCGTCGGGATTGTCCACCAGATCGAACTCGCCGTGGAGGTCCTCCAGCAAGGTGGTGACGATCGACAAGCCGAGACTGGTCCGGGTCTTGTCCTCGACCTTGAAGCCCTCGTCGAGCCCCCGGCCGTTGTCGATGACCAGCAGCTCCAGGCGGCCGTCCGCCAGCCTCTCCGGTTTGACGGTGACCGTGCCGGAGCCCGAGGTCAGGCCGTGTTCGATGGCGTTTTGACACAGTTCCGTCAGGATCAGCGACAGGGGTGTGGCCACGGCGGCCGACACCTCGCCGAAACTGCCGACCCGCCGGGTCTCGACATGGCCCTTCTCGGCCGCCAGATCGCCGGCCAGTTTCAACAGGCGGTCGGCGACGTCGTCGAAGTCGACGCTGCCGGACATCGAGTAGGACAGGATCTCATGGACGACCGCGATCGCCTGCACCCGTGACATGGCCTCCTCCAGGGCGGTCTGAGCCTCGGTGGACTTCATCCGCCGGGCCTGGAGCCGCAGGAGGGCGCTGACGGTCTGGAGGTTGTTCTTCACCCGGTGATGGATCTCGCGGATGGTGGCGTCCTTGGTGACGAGCTGGCGCTCACGGCGGCGGATCTCGGTGGTGTCGCGGCAGACCACCAGGGTGCCGATCCGCTCCTTGCCGTCGGTCAGGGGCAGGATCCTCATGAAGGCCGACCCATGCTCGGTCTCGATGTCGGCCTCCTCCGACCGGGGAGACTTGAAGGATGCTGTCAGACTGGTGTCGACCGGCGCGCCGGACCGGCTCATCAAGGAGGCGGTCAGGGGCACGATCTTCTCCCCGACCAGGTCCGAGGTCAGCCCCAGCTTCCGGTAGACGCTGACGGCGTTGGGGCTGGCGTAGCCCACCAGGCCGGCGGTGTCGATCAGGATGATCCCCTCCCCCACCCGGGGGCTGAGCCCGGTCAGCCGATGGTGGCCCCGATCGGGGAAGGTCCCGCGCCAGGCCATCTTCAGCAGGATCGAGGCCGTCTCCAGGTAGTGGTCCTCCAACTCGCCGGGGGCGCGCACCCCCATCTGGTTGGTGTGGCGCTCGACGACTCCCCAGCAGGCCCCGTTGACCATCAGAGGCACGGCCCAGACGTCGACCGGCAGGCCGGCCTGGAGCTTGTTGTCACCGGTGGTGCGGATCTCATGGGTCAAGAAGGCCTGGGTGACCAAATGGTTGTTGTCGTAGGCGATGACCTCGCCGACGACGTCGTCCTCCAGGGCGGTCGGACCGGTGTTGGGCTGGATCTGGGCGATGGCGTAGAACATGTGGGGGTCGGTGCCGGGGATCCAGAGGATCAGGTCGGAGAAGGCCAGATCGGAGATGATGTGCCAGTCCTCGATCAGGGCCTCGAAAAAGGAGGCCTGGGCCTCCGAGACGGCGACGTGGGGTTTGACGGAGGCGGGAATGGTGAGCACAGCACAAGATTACAGGTACCAGGCGACGTTTAGGCATGGCGCCAGCGGATGTGGCAGACTTAGGGGTCGATTTCGTTCACGTCGAAGGAGTTCCATCATGGGCAAGTCCGCTCGCAGGCGCAGGGCACGCAAGAACAGCAAGGCCAACCACGGCAAGCGCCCGACCGCCTGATCCACCCATGGGACCGCCCTTCAGGGGCGGTCTCCTGTCATCTGGGGCCAGGTGCCGAACCGGCCGCCTCAGGCCGCGCTCTGGGTCAGTTGATGGATCTGGCTGGTCACCTTGTCCATCGTCGACTGGGGCACCGGCACCTTTCGGTAGGCGTGCTTGAGGGCGGCCCGGATGGTCACCCAGATGTCCGTCTCGCTGTAACAGTGGTCACAGCTTTCGATGTGCTCCCGGACCTCTTCGGCGGTGTCGTCGTCGAGTTCCTCGTCGAGCAAGGCGTTGATCCTCATCATGGTGAAGCTGCACATGGCGGACAACTCAGTCATAACTCCTCCATCCCACCCAACACCTGACGCAGTTGGCGGCGGCCCCGGTTCAACCGCGACATCACCGTGCCGATCGGCACCTGCAAAATCTTCGCAATCTCCTTGTAGGAGAAGTCTTCCACATCGGACAGATAGACCGCGTAGCGGTACTCCTCTTTCAGATCCGACATCGCGTTGACGATCCGCGAGTCCGTCAACCTCTCCATCGCCTCCGCCTCGGCCGAGGCGGTCGGCTGGGAGGCGTGGGACTCGGCCTCGGCCAGTTGCCAGTCCTCCACCGTCGGATTGTCCGACAGCTTCGGCGAGCGTTGGGCCTTGCGGTACCCGGTGATGTAAGCGTTGTAGAGGATCCGGTAGAGCCAAGCCTTCAGGTTGGTCCCCTCTTTGAACTGGTGGAAGGCGCTGAAAGCCTTGGCGTAGGTCTCCTGCAGCAGGTCTTCGGCGTCGGCCGGGTGACGGGTCATCTTCAAAGCGACACTATAAAGATAGCTGATCAAGGGCAGGGCGTCGCGTTCGAAACGTGCGCCGTACTCCTCTTGGGTCTCCTCATCCGGCGAAACAGCTATGGTATCCATCAGTAAGAAGATTACTCCCAAAATATCCCATTGCCCACTTCGGGGTCGGGTGAGAGCAGAAACAGCCATGCCTCTTGAACGACCGACCGGGTCAGTTTTATTCCCAGATGTCCCAGTCTTTTTCGGAATCGGTCCCGTCCGGGGTGAGTTTTCTGGGCCGGACAGTGTCGTTCGCCCCCAGAAGATGGTAGAAAAGGGGGCATGAGTTTGTTGCGCTTCATCTCCCGCAGTCTTCTGGCCAGCTATTTCGTGGTGGACGGCGTCAAGGCCGTGGCCGACCCCCGCCGGCTGGCCCCCCAGGCCGAACCGCTGGCCGAGAAGCTGACCGGTTTCGCCGACCGTCTCCTGCCCGACACCCTGGCGCAGCGTCTGCCCATCAAACCTGAGACCTTCGTCCGGGTCCACGGCGCGGCCGAGACCCTCGGCGCCCTGATGATGGCGACCGGGATCTGCCGTCGGCCGGGTGCGGCCCTGCTGGCTCTGGCCTACCTGCCCCGCCTCGTCATGGCCCGACCGGCGGACCACGCCGCGGACAGGGCGCCCCTCCTGCGGGAGCTGGCCCTCCTGGGCGGGGTCCTGATCGAGGCCCGCGACACCCAGGGCAGGCCTGGAGCGGCCTGGTTGAACGAGCAGAGGAGATGGCAGGCCAGACAGGAGGCCAGGCTGGCCCGGCGCCAGGGATCGAAGGCGGGGCGCCAGGCCGGGACGGCCCCGGCAGTCGCCGCCAAGGCGTCGGCGGCCACCGTGAGGCGCCAGACCAAGGCCCTGGCGGCAGCCTTGTCCCCGACTGAGTCATAGTGGGGCCCGCTGCTCCGGCCGCTTCCTCCCCCTGGGCCGCGCCGGTCGCCAGTCGTCCGGTGACGGCCACCGTCCGGGTGCCGGGATCCAAGTCCGCCACCGCTCGGGCCCTGGTGCTGTCGGGACTGGCCGACGGTCCCGGATCGATCACCGGTGGCCTGGTGGCCCGTGACACCCGCCTGATGATGGACGGCCTCCGCCAGTTGTCGGCGGTCGTCGAGGAGACCGGGCCGGCGACCTGGCGGGTCCAACCGATCAGCCAGCTGCCCGATCAGGCGGTGGTGGACTGCGGTCTGGCCGGCACAGTGATGCGCTTCCTGCCGCCGATCGCCGCCCTCGGACTGGGCACCACCCGCTTCGTCGGCGACCCCGCCGCCTCGGCCCGGCCGATGGCTCCTCTGGTGGAGGCCCTCATCCAGTTGGGCGCCAGGGTGGACGACGACCGCCTGCCCCTGAGCGTCACCGGCCCGGTCAACGGTCGTCGGGTCGTGATCGACGCCTCGTCTTCCAGCCAGTTCGTCTCCGCCCTCCTCCTGGCCGCCCCCCGCCTCCCCCAGGGCCTCGACCTCCACCACCGGGGGGGCCCGCTGCCCTCCCGTCCCCACATCGACATGACGGTCCAGGCCCTGGCGGCCCGTGGCGTCGTCGTCCGCCAGACGGCCACCAGTTGGCGGGTGGAGGCGGGACCGGTCGCGGCCCGGGAGGAGACCATTGAACCGGATCTGAGCACCGCCGCCGTCTTCCTGGCGGCCGCCCTGGTCACCGGGGGCGAAGTCACCGTGCCGGACTGGCCGGACCAGACCAGCCAGCCCGGAGCCCTCCTCCTGCCCCTGCTCACCCAGATGGGGGCGGAGGTCCAGCGGTCGTCCGGCGGCCTGACCGTGAGAGGCGGGGGCCGGATCGCCGGGGTGGAGGTCGATCTCCATCAGGCCAGCGAGCTCACCCCGGTGGTGACGGCTCTGGCGGCCCTGGCCGAGGGCGACTCCCTCATCCGGGGGGTGGCCCACATCCGTGGCCACGAGACCGACCGGCTGGCCGCCCTGAGCGGCGGGATCACCGCCTTGGGCGGCGACTGCCGTCAGACCGTCGACGGCCTGGTCATCCATCCCCGGCCCCTGCGGGCCGGGCTCTTCCCCTGTTTCGCCGACCACCGCCTGGCCCAGGCCGGCGCCCTGCTCGGTCTGCGGGTCGCCGGGGTCGAGTTGGACGACGTGGCCTGCACCTCCAAGACCATGCCGGACTTCCCCCAGGTCTGGAAGGCCATGGTCCGATGAACCGGGCGCCGGGCGGCATCTTCACCGACGACGAGGCCGGCTTCGGCCGTCCCCCCAAGCGGACCAGGCCCCGGACCAAGGACCGGCCCGACTACAGCGAGCTGCCCTTGGGCCGGGTGGTGACGATCGACCGGGGACGCTACCGCTGCCAGTTGGCCGGCGCCGCCGTCCTGGCCGCCAAGGCCCGGGCGCTGGGGCGCAAGTCCGTCATCGTCGGCGACCTGGTCCGGTTGGACGGCGACGTCTCGGGGGCCGAGGGCAGTCTGGCCCGGATCGCCGAGGTCGAGGAACGTCGGACCGTCTTGCGCCGCACGGCCGACGACGACGATCCCTTCGAGCGCCCGATCGTGGCCAACGCCGGCCAGCTCGTGATCGTCACCGCTCTGGCCGACCCGGCGCCGAGGACGGGCATGATCGACCGGATCCTGGTCGCCGGCTACGACGGCGGCCTCCAGCCGGTCCTCTGCCTGACCAAGGCCGACCTGGCGGCGCCCGACGACCTGATCGCCGCCTATCAGCCCCTGGGCGTCCCCTGCCTGGTCCTGCGCCCCGGCGGCGACCTCGGGCCTCTGAGGGCCCAGCTGCGCGGCCAGGTATCCGTCTTCGTCGGCCACTCCGGGGTCGGCAAGTCGACCCTGATCAACGCTCTGGTGCCGGGCGCGGACCGGCGCACCGGCCTGGTCAACGACGTCACCGGCAAGGGTCGTCACACCTCGACCTCGGCCATCGCCCTGCCCCTGCCGGCGGACGACGGCTGGGTGATCGACACTCCGGGCCTGCGTTCCTTCGGCCTCAAGCACGTCGACCCCAGCCATGTCATCGCCGCCTTCCCCGACCTGGCGGCCATCGCCCAGGACTGTCCCCGGGGATGCACCCACCAGGCGGGACAGATCGAGTGCGCCCTGGACGAGGCCGTCGCCAGAGGCCGTCTGGCCCCGGGACGGCTGGCCTCCTTCCGACGGGTGGAACTCAGCCGGACGACCTGGTGAGCCAGGCGCGGACCCCTGCCCTTCCCCATCCTTTGCATCCCCGGGCTGAGGCGTTAACCTGGTGGCATGGCTGACACCTTCACCGACGATCTTCGACTGGCCCACATGATGGCCGACGCCGCCGACTCCATCACCCAGGAGCGCTTCCGGGCCCAGGACCTCGACGTCTCGCTCAAGGCCGACCAGACGGTCGTCTCCGACGCCGACAAGGGAGTCGAGCAGGCCCTGCGCCGGATCCTGGCGACGGCCCGGCCCCGGGACGGCTTCCACGGCGAGGAGACCGGCGACTCCGGCTGGGGGCCCCGCCGCTGGGTGATCGACCCGATCGACGGCACCGCCAACTATGTCCGGGGAGTGCCGGTCTGGGCCACTCTGATCGCCTTGATGGTCGAGGGCTCCCCGGTGGTGTCGGTCGTCAGCGCCCCGGCCCTCGCCCGGCGATGGTGGGCCAGCCCGGGCGAAGGGGCCCACACCGGCAAGGGTCTGCTCGGCGGGCGGCCCATCCACGTCTCGACCACCGACCGGATCGCCGACTCCTTCCTGTCCTACTCCTCCCTGGGCGGGTGGGTGGACTGCGGCCGGGGCCACCAGTTCGGCGAACTGCTGCGCGCCGCCAAACGGACCCGGGCCTTCGGGGACTTCTGGTCCTACATGTTGGTGGCCGAGGGCGGGGTCGACGTCGCCTGCGAGCCGGAGCTGGCCCTCCACGACATGGCCGCCCTGGTTCCGATCGTGACCGAGGCCGGGGGCAGGTTCAGCTCGATCGACGGCGATCCCGGCCCCTTCGGCCCGGGGGCCCTGGCGACCAACGGCCGGCTCCACGACCAGGTGCTCCACCAGTTGGCGCCGTCCGGGGACGAGGGCGAGGACTCCCTCATCATCGCCCGTCGGGCCCTGTGAGAGCCGGGGCCGGCAGCCGGCGGGGCCTGCCGCGATGACCCACCGGTGGCCTGACCCCAAGTCCTCGGCCCCAGGCC
>QMCE01001575.1_pt1 | contig 12518 bp, 11 predicted proteins | sample 1821851 | NCBI WGS metagenome assembly QMCE01 (sample SAMN09453174, study PRJNA476694) | Termite gut metagenome, whole genome shotgun sequencing project. | isolation source: worker | host: Odontotermes sp. | place: South Africa:Pretoria | collected 2016-01-28 | reverse complement strand
AACCACCTCAAAGGTTGTCGCCGTACCGAAATCTACGGAAACGCTCGGACGACCATACAACGTCCGCAACGCATAAGCATTGGCCACACGGTCGGCTCCGGCAGCCGAGACATCCTCTGCTCCGTCGCCCCGCAGACGCATATCACCGGGAAGCCAAGAACCGATAACGACGGGGTCCGGAAGCCGTAAGTCAGCACACAGTTCAATCCACGTAGGCGTGAGAAGTGGAACCACACTCCCTATGCAAACCTGTGTGAAGTGTGAGAGAGCGATTTTTTCCGTCGCAAAAAAAGCGGTTACAAAAACAGCAAGCTCAGCGGAGGTGCGCATTACATCGGTCGTAAGGCGCCACGTCTTTTTTAACTCGGTTCCATCAAATGAGCCAAGTGTAGTCTGCGTATTTCCTATATCGATTGCAAGTAACATGTTATTATTTTACACGCAGGCATGCTCTTAACAAAAGGACGGACCATGCAAGAAACTCCCGCAAACATATTAGTTGTTGATGACGAATCATCCATCACGGAATTTGTAAGTTACAACCTTAAAAAAGAAGGGTACCGCGTTGCCGTGGCAGCCGATGGCCCTAGTGCTCTTGAGGCTTTTGCCGGCGACGTGTATGATCTCGTTGTTCTCGATATCAACCTACCGGGTATGAATGGCTTTGAAGTGTGCAAACACATCCGTGAGCATTCAAGCGTGCCGGTGCTCTTTCTTTCGGCTCGTGATACCGAACTCGATAAGGTCGTCGGTCTTGAGATCGGCGGCGACGACTATTTGGCCAAGCCTTTTGGCGTTCGTGAGTTCTCAGCACGCGTCAAAGCGCTTCTGCGTCGCAGCAGCTCGGAATCACATGAAGAAAATGCCGATAATGATGTCATCGAAGTAGCCGGCATCAAACTTGATCAAACCGCTCACACGGCTCAGAGTGCCGCTGGACCCATCGATTTAACTCCCCGCGAATTTGAGCTTCTTAACTGCCTCATGCATCGCGCCGGAAAAGTATTGTCGCGCGAACAACTTCTGAAAGATGCTTGGGGCTGGGAATACCTTGTCGAGACCAAGACGGTTGATACTCATGTTAAACGTTTACGCGATAAGCTTGAAGATGCACAGGTTGACCCCTCTATCGTCGAGACGGTTCGTGGCTACGGCTATCGTTTCCGCGCGAACTGACGCAGGGTATATCGTTTAATCCTCTGTGTTCTTCGCTGCGCAACCACATCGGTGCCTAAAGCGATTGCGTTGTGGAGTGCATGTAACCCACTCGATAAGTTGGTCGCTTCTCATGCAGCCCGCCTCCATGAGAGTGTAAACTAAGAGCATGGCTCATTCGCAACATACCTTCAGCAGCGAGATTGCGCGCGTTATGCGCATCATATTTTTGTTGGCACTTCTTGTTCTTATGGCAATAGCGCTTATCGCTACCTTTTTCACACAAAGTCGTATCGTTATACTCATTGCGACGGTGTTTATCGCTCTTGCCTCTTGGTTTATTATCGGTGCACTTGCTCGCTCGGTTACCCGCGACTTTCATGGACTGGTCAGTATGGTGCAAAGCTTTAACAAAGGCAATAAGACCATCCGTGCACGCGCTCAAGGCGCTAAAGAGATACGCCAGTTAGCCGATGGCATTAATCGCATCACCAGCGAGAACGTAAAAGCACTCAGCGCCATACACGCCGAGGAACAACGTCAAAACCGTTTTGTGGGCGATGTGAGCCACGAGTTGCGCACCCCCCTTGCCAGCATACATGGGGCAGCCGAAACTCTTATGGAAGGCGATGTTGAGCCCGAATATCAGCAGCGTTTTCTTTCCATGATTATTGAAAATACCGAACGTCTGACGCGTTTAGCCAACGATCTTATCGAACTCACGAAAATCGAAGGCGCTACCGGCGAGATTCCTCTGCGTCGTTTCAACCTACGTGCCGCCATCGATCGTGCCGTTACCACACTTGAGCCTACCCTGCGCTCACGCGGCGTCGATCTCATTATCCAGGGAGACGCCCCTGATGTGCTGGGCGACATGGATCGCATTCAGCAAGTTATTGTGAACCTTACCGACAACAGTTCGCGTGCGACCGGACAAGGCGGGCAGATTGAGATTCTACTCTCAACCCGCCCCCGCAAAGAACTGGGACCCCACATACACGACAAAGGTCTTGCCGACGTGGAGACCTTCGCCTGTCTTCAGGTTGCCGACAACGGTCCGGGGATATCCGAAGAGGATCTTCCCCATATCTTTGAACGTTTTTCCCGCTCACAGGAAAGCCGTGCTCGCAACTCGGGAGGAGCCGGAATCGGTCTTTCCATTGTCAAGGCAATTGTTACCGCCCATGCGGGAGCCATCGACGTGCGCAATCGCCCTGAAGGCGGAGCGCTGTTCAGCGTCTATCTACCCATACCGCCCGAAATACCATCCGGCCTACGATAAGTGCTCCCAGCATCTTGATTGTGTCACCAACGATAAACGGCAACACGCCAATCGTACACGCCGCCCCCGGCTCAAGATGCATAACCAGCGCCAGCATAACAGTGCCCATTCCATTAATGATGATGATGCTGGCTAGTCCGGCAAGAAGTCCTCGCACCGTGATGGGACGTTGAACACGAGAGGCGCTTGAGGCAACCCTCGCTGAAGACGCCTTCGAAGGGATATCCATCCGCAGTATGTGTGACGTTACAAAAGTGGCGACAATAAAACCCCACAAATAGCCCCCCGTTGGTCCCACAAGAACAGCAAGACCCCCTCTGCCCCCCGAGAAAACCGGAAGACCGCAAGCACCAAGAGCGATGTAAAGAAGCTGTGAGACTACCGCCCACTTTGGCTTAAGAAGCAGAGCTGCCAGTACAACGAAAAATGTTTGCAGCGTTAGCGGAACCGTCATAACCGTTGCGGCGAGCCAAGATGTCGCCGCCATTAACGCGGCAAGCAATGCGGATGTAACAAGGTCTTTTGCCGAAGTCCTCATCCGCTCCCGCGCCTTCCCTTACGTTAATAGACAAAGAACTTACGACAACCTTCACAGGCTTACGCGCGATGCGTTTACGCGTGTCCTATTCCGGCAGATTAATAACAGGCAGCTCCCCTGTCAGCATACCGTTTTGATCTTTATAGGCGCGCACGAACTTCTGCACAAACGCCGTCGTAAACTCACGGTATTTGACTTTGGGCACGCTGTCCGAGAGATATGCCGCCGATTCAAAGCCTTGTTTAGGACGCTGCAAATTGATGCCCACACCAATAACGAGCCATCCTTCGTTATTGCTGGTTTCCAACAAGATACCGGAAATCTTTCCGGCGGAAAGATAGACATCGTTGGGTTCTTTCACACGCACACCAACGGCACCGAACTCCGTAATTGTTTGAGCAACCGTATCCGCTACCATCCGCGAAAGCGGTATCTGACTGTCAACAGAGCCCTCCGGCCAAAGGAGAAAGCTCAGATAGAGACTACCGCGTGGAGAGTGCCATGTATGCTGGAACTGACCGCGTCCCTGCGTTTGCCGACGTGCCAGCACAATCACGTTATCACCACGTTCCACTTCGCCGCTGCGCACTAACTCTTTTGCATAATCATTCGTCGAAGTGGTGTGCTGCAAATCAACAACTTTCTGAATAAGGCGTGGCAACTTAAGAGAGCTATGAAAACGGCGTCGAGAACCGATGGACTTAATGGTTACGAACACAAACACCACAAGCAAGACCAGAATGGCTCCACCAAAAATGCCGAAACCACGTAGCATACCGGCAGCCAAATCGGCATTGCTCATGAGAAACCAGCCGATAAATATCATAAGCACCGAATAGAGGCTACTCCCTACAAGAGACATCCCGAGAAAACGCCAAAAAGGCATACGCAGAGCACCCGCTATGGGAGGAATAAAGCCCTTCATGCCATAAGCGAAGCGCGCCGTAAAAGCTGTTAGTGATCCATGCTCACTGAAGTACTCGATTAAATCATCCGGCAAGTTCTCGTCAACTTTAAGAAACCGCGGAAGATGTAAGGCGTTAAAGCGGGTAAGTGCCGCGCGAAGCCCTTCGACCCCTATTCGCCTTCCCAACACATAGGCAATCGTTATACCGCACGCCGTCCCTGTCAAAGCAAGCACGAAAACAAGCCACAGTGGAGATCCTATGTCGGTTGCGATAAAAGCAACGGCAACCGCAATAACTTCCCCCGGAGTAAAAAGTCCGACCAGCACAATATTCTCGGCGACTGAAAACAAAAAGAGAATAATGAGTCCCCAGGGGATGAAGTGCGGCACTATCCATTCATAGATGGGTGCTATCGGTTGCAGGAGTTCGGGTGTCATGTGGATTCCTCGTCTACCACAGGATCCCCTCTTTTATCCCGGAAAGTCATTTCCACAGCACCCACCTCAGATTCTTGCCTGTCCGAAGTCAGGGCACCGTTGTCAATAAGATGGATGTCACCCATATGCACGGCGATGAGCATGCGTGCCGAATCACCCTCGGCAATGCATGTGAGAGGCTCAAGCGTTTGCGCATTGACAACGGCAATATAGTCTATTGTCGCCGCTTTACCGGCAACGGCACACAAGACAGAGCGCGCCTTGTCTTCCAACCGGTGAGCGTCGCGCTCGCCACTGCTGTACGCAGTGCATGCGACAGAAAGCGCGTGCCACAATGCTGTTGCGCGCTCAACCTGTTCAGCCGAGAGATAGCGATTGCGACTTGAAAGCGCAAGACCGCTCGTTTCGCGTACCGTAGGCACGCCCACCACCTCAAGGGGCATATCAAGATCATGCACTAGCTGACGAATAACGCACAGCTGTTGATAGTCTTTTTCACCAAAATATGCACGTGTCGGTTCAACGAGATTGAAAAGCTTACTCACTACAAGCGCCACACCGGCAAAATGCGTGGGGCGTAGCGTGCCCTCCCACTGGTGTGCAACCGCGCCCATATCAAAGGTCGTGAGCGAAAAAGGTGGCTGAGCCGTCCCGTACATCTCACGTGCCGTCGGGGCAAACACCACATCCGCCCCCAGTTCCATGGCGCGCGCCACGTCCGCATCAAGCGTACGCGGATACCGATCGAAATCTTCCCCGGCGGCAAACTGCGTAGGATTCACAAAAACCGACACGACAACAAAGTCGTTTTCTCGACGAGCACGCGCGATTAAGGCACCGTGTCCTTCGTGAAGAGCGCCCATCGTGGGCACCAGTCCAACACTTGGCTCCAACGCGTCGGTGCCCGATTCTTTTTGCTTACCTGCCGAAAAGAACGACGTGGTACTCGCTGCAGCATCCGTATTCGCGCCAAGGAGGTGGCGCCAGCGGGTACGGCAGCGTCGAAGTTCCTCTTTGGTACGAATCACTTCCAAGCGCAGCTACTCCTCTTTTTCTTCTTCATCACCATCATCGAACTCATCGTCAAAAATGGCGCGGAAGTCTCGTTGAGCTTGTTCAACCTCTTTAGCAGAGATGCTCACCGTATGTTCGAGAGTCGGAAAAGACGTAGTACGCACTTCTTCGGCATAGTCCCCAAGTGCTTCTACCAGCAATTTCTCTGCCTCAATATAGTGTTTAGCATGTCGCGGCTTAAACGCACCACCCAAGCCACAAAGATCATGGAAAACCTGCACTTCACCATCACAATGCGGCCCGGCACCGATACCGATGGTCGGTACAGAAAAAAGCTCGGCTATGCGCTCGGCAACTTCAGCCGGTACACATTCAAGCACTACGGCGATAACGCCAGCGTTCATAAGGTCGGCCACCTGCAAAAAAATCTCAGTAATGGCAGGGCTCTGCTTCGCCTGCGTCCTATAGCCACCCAACGCATTGACTGACTGCGGGGTAAGACCCAAGTGCCCGATGACGGGAATGCCCGCATCAACCAAACCTTCGACCAGTACAACATCGGACTGGCTGGCACCTTCAAGCTTAACTGCTTGCGCGCCACCTTCTTTAATGAGGCGACCGGCATTGCGCATACCGTCTTCATAGGAAGTCTGATAGCTCATAAACGGAAGATCGGAAACCACAAACGTATTCGGCGCCCCCCGCACGACCGACTGAGTTGCACGAATCATGTCATCCATCGTCACCGGTAGCGTCGAGCCATAGCCAAGAAGGGTATTGCCCAACGAATCACCCACCAAAATGGCATCGATACCGGCGGCTTCGGCAATGCGTGCCTGTGCGACGGTATAGGCAGTGCACATAACAACACGTTGACTTTCCGCCTTGTAGCGAGCAAACGATGTAGCGGTGAACCTTCCCATGGCAGTGCTCCTTCTCGTCTTAAAAAGCCGGATTGGCAGCAGATAGATTCGCATCGACGCCGAATGGCATAACAGCTGGTTCCAGCGGTGGATAGCTGTTCATGATAGCACCGAGCCGTGCTGCTTCACGGCTCAGTTGTTGACCCGTTGAAAAACAAAATTGTGGCGCAATGTCAAGGAGCGGCTGCACCACAAAGGCACGCTCGGCCATACGCGGATGCGGCACCGTAAGATGCGGGAGATTGATGACTTCGTCGTCATATGCCAAAAGATCGAGATCGATTGAGCGCGGCCCGTTAATGCGTGTTTTAACGCGATGCTGCACACGTTCAAGAGCTTGCAACTCGGCAAAAAGCGCGAGCGGACCAAGATGCGTTTCCACTTGAACGACCGTGTTGTAGAAAGGCGCCTGATTGGTATCATATGCCGGCTCCGACACATACGTGGATGCCACGCATTCAAGAGACGTGGCGGGAAGCTGCGTGAGATGCCGCAAAGCCAGCCGCAGCTGAATGACGGGATCGTCTTGGTTCGAACCCAACGCGATATATGCGCGATGCGCGGCTTTTTGAGAATAACAAACCGCTGCCTGTAAAGCAGCAATATCATGTACGCGTAAGTGTTCCACCCCACTCTCCGCAAGCGCTACCGACAGCTGAGCGGTAGCTTCATCACGCTCACGAGTGTCGTCGATCCCGAAAAGCTTCCCCACAAATCGTTTACGCGAGATTCCCGCATAAACGCGGTATCCCTCACGCTTCATACGGGCGCAGAAGGCCGGCATACCTTCAAATAACCGCAGCGTATCATCGTAACTTTTGCCGAAGCCGAACCCGGGATCAAGCAGAATATGCTCCCGTGCAAGGCCGCTCTCTTCAAGCAAATGCGCTTGTACAAGCAACCAATCGCCCACCTCGGCTGTCACATTAGTGAAGGAAGGTACGCGCTTGTGGACGTCGGCGATTGCCTGTGGCATATGCATGATCACACAGTCACATTGCGCCTCGGCTGCCATCGCCCGCATCAGTGGATCTTGAAAACCCGTCACATCATTGAGCACCGTTGCACCGGTGGCAAGTGCCTTGCGCGCCACATCCACATGATAGGTATCGATTGAAATGTCCCCGCCAAAACCCGCGGCGCGCAGTCCCCGGATAACCGGAAGCACACGGGCACATTCCTCATCCGGCGCAAGCCCCTGCGCACCCGGGCGTGTTGACTCGCCGCCGACATCCAAAACATCCGCCCCGGCGTAAACAAGATCCAAACCATGCGCAATAGCTTTTTCAGAAGAGAAATACCTGCCCCCATCGGAAAAGGAGTCGGGGGTAACATTAACAATTCCAACGCTACGCATCATGCCTCCCTTGAAAGGCGGTAGTAAAAAACAGCTAGTATAAGAAAAATCAAATCGCACGTATGCGACCGCAGCCGCATAGGCCGAAAAAACTAGCGACGAGGACCGAGAAGAGCCATAGCCTCGGCACGGGTTCGTGCGTCGGATTGAAAGATGCCACGCACTGCGGAAGTAACCGTTAACGACCCGGGCTTACGCACGCCGCGCATTGACATGCAGAGATGCTCGGCCTCGATTACCACAATCACGCCCAGTGGATTGAGATAGGTAACAACGCTGTCGGCAACCTGCGACGTAAGACGTTCCTGTACTTGCAGACGGCGCGCGAAAATGTCCACCACGCGGGCAAGCTTGGAAAGACCGCAGATTTTGCCGTTCTCACCCGGAATATAAGCCACATGCGCCACTCCGTAAAATGGCACCATGTGGTGCTCGCACAAGGAATAAAGAGGAATATCGCGCACAAGAACCATCTCTTGATGGCCCTCATCGAACATAACGGAAAAAGGAACCGCGGGGTCTTGATACAGACCCGCACAGATTTCCTCATACATGTTCGCTACGCGATGGGGGGTTTTGAGCAGCCCCTCGCGCGTGGGGTCTTCGCCGATACCTTCAAGAATCAGGCGAACGCCCTGCTCAATTTTATCTTTATCAAATGCCACGCTTATCAATCCTCCGGAAGTCTAAGCACCGACCGGCGCAGGAGCGCCTCCCGAGAAAGGAGCGGGACTTGAGTCGGAGTCGGCCGTCGCCGGCGGTACATCGGCATTAGACGAAGGGGTGTTGTCTTCCGTCGCTTTTGCTTCCTTCTCCGCCTGCTCGCGCACCAGATACTCTTCCCACGTACCATTAAAGACCGCCTGCAAGGCATCGCCCTCGAGCGTCTCGCGTTCAATCAAAAGACCTGCCATAAGATCAAGCGTCTCGCGTTCGGCACTCAAGATATCATGCGCCTTCGAGAAACCCTCGTTGATGATACGCGACACCTCGGCATCGATAGCCGCTGCTGTTTGATCGCCGTAATCGGCATTGTTGGAGAAGTCACGCCCCAAAAAGACTTCGTGGTTCGCCTCGCCAAAGGCTTGTGGCCCCAAGGTCTCGCTCATACCAAATTTGGTAACCATATCTTTGGCCGTCTTGCTAGCACGCTCAATATCGTTAGAAGCGCCCGTAGTGATGTCCCCAATAGCCAGTTCTTCGGAAGCACGCCCCGAAAGTAGCACGGCGATATCATCGAGCATTTCATTCTTGCTCTTAAGAAAGCGATCCTCGCTCGGAAGTTGCCAGGTACTCCCCAGCGAGCCTCCGCGCGGAATAATCGTCACTTTATGTACCGGGTCGGAGTGCGGCAAACGGTTGCCGACAATGGCGTGGCCGGATTCGTGATAGGCGATGGTGCGCTTTTCGTCATCCGAAATCAGACGACTCTTGCGCTCGGGACCCATAAGCACGCGATCGATACCCTCCTCGATTTCTCCTTGTGCAATCTTCTTCTTACCTTGGCGGGCGGCAAGCAAGGCCGCTTCGTTCAACAAGTTGGCAAGGTCGGCACCGGTAAAGCCCGGAGTGCGCCGTGCGATAACCGCAAGATCAATATTTTCCGCCACCGGTTTGTTCTTTGCATGAATGGCAAGAATCTCCTCGCGACCACGCAGGTCGGGACGGTCGACCACCACCTGACGGTCGAAACGACCGGGGCGCAACAACGCCGGGTCGAGAACGTCGGGGCGGTTAGTGGCGGCAATCATGATGACATTGTCTTGCTGCTCAAAACCATCCATCTCAACTAAAAGTGCATTAAGCGTTTGCTCACGCTCGTCGTGTCCGCCACCTAGACCGGTGCCACGCTGGCGACCGACGGCATCAATCTCATCAACGAAAATAATTGCGGGCGCAGCTTCTTTTGCCTGCTGAAACAGGTCGCGTACACGTGAGGCACCGACGCCTACGAACATTTCGACAAAGTCGGAACCTGAGATGGTGAAGAAGGGTACATCCGCCTCACCGGCAACCGCACGCGCCAACAGGGTTTTGCCGGTACCCGGAGGGCCCACCAGCAGCACACCTTTGGGAATCTTCGCCCCGAGCTCTTGAAAACGTGCCGGTTCAACCAGAAAGTCCTTGATTTCTTCGAGCTCAGCCACCGCTTCATCTTCACCCGCCACATCGGCAAAGGTCACTTTTTTGTCGAGCTTATCACTTCGTTTTGCACGCGCACGGCCAAACGACATAACCTTGGAGTTGCCCCCCTGAGTACGCCAGATAAAGAAGAGCCCCGCCGCCAACACGACGAGCAGAAGAAGGGTCGGCCCCCATACCGACAGGAAGCTTGGTCCCGCCGTATCAACCTTGAATCGACCAACAAGATACTTCCCCGCGAACTCATTGAACGAATCGCTCCCCGCCCAAGTGGAAGTGAACTTCTTGGGGTCGTCTTTGCCCTGCTTCGCTTTGGCGGTCGGCCAATAGGAGCCTGATAAACTACCGTCTTGGATAGTGTATTCAACCGACTTGATACGACCCGCCTTCGCAGCCGCAACAAAAGTACCGGTCTGGATGGCTTTGGGCTTCTCGGAAGGAAGATCAAAGCGATAAGCCACTATGACGACAAGTACCGCCAGTATGACCATGTACAGGCCAAGGGTGACAACGTTCTTCTTGTTCAACTGCAAGACTCCTTAAAGATTATTTAATCGGTATAGCATGAAGGTTTGAGCACTCCCACGTAGGGGAGATTGCGGTACCGTTCAGCATAGTCAAGACCATATCCTACAACAAATTCATTTGGTATCGTGAATCCTACATAACGCACATCAACCGGCTCCGCCTGAGCACCTTCTTTAACCAAGCAGGTCGCAATCTCAACAGAAGCGGCACCACGTGCCTCGAAGCTACGCACTAAGTACTTAAGTGTAAGGCCGGTATCAAGAACATCTTCAACCACCAACACGTGACGCCCGGTGAGCGGCGTGTCGAGATCTTTGAGAATCCGCACCACGCCGGATGATTTATGAGCTGCGCCATAGCTCGAAACAGCCATAAAATCCATGGTCAGAGGGATGGGTAAAGCACGAGAAAGGTCAGTCATAAAGTAGACGGCACCCTTGAGGATACCGATAAGCAGAGGATTTTTACCACGATAGTCACGCGCAATTTCTTCGCCCAGCTCACTAATGCGCTCTTTGAGCTCATCTTCAGTGATGAGAGTACGTACAAGATCCGGATGAAGTTCCACGCTGTCCACCTTTCCAAGCGTTAAGAAGAAACAAGGGTTCTATCTTAACGCAAGATACCCGCTCAAAAGCCTCTATTCAAGAGGTATCCACGCAAGTTTAACGAGAAGTCGCGTCTCTTCATCAATCCGATAATCTTCGCTGAGTGCCAGACCTCCCACCCATACGACCGTTTCGCCATCGCGCACCACCGGAATAAGACCGCGCTTCTCGCGCGGGACCTTCGCATCGATAAAGATGTCGGAGAGCTTTTTACTTCCGCCCATGCCCAAAGGGTGCATCCGCTCCCCGATGCGCGCCGGACCAACCGTCAGCGGAGCGGCACTGAGTTTCTCGGCGTCAAAACGCACTTCATAGGCTGACAATGAGGCAGATGGAAAAGGTGAGGCGTGGAAAGCATTTCCCGACGAATACGTCTGTTCCTCCGCGTCTATGCGTCCGGCGTCAAACAGTTCGGTTATTCCCGGAACGATCAGCTCAGCCTCAGGAAAATGCGGATGCACTTCAGCCGCATCAAAGCGTGTAATTACAAGTGCACTCCCCTGTCGCCGCGCGTGAAGTCCAAATCCTATATCAGCCGAAAACTGTTCCGCGCGTAAAGCCGCCACTAATTCTTGGATATGTGCCGCATCAAGGCGCAGCGTATCCGGAAACGTCTTGAACAAAGCTTCACGAATAGCACGAGCCGCCATGATCGGATCAAGCGTTGCCATAAGCGGTGCATTTAACCGCAGCATCTCGTTTTCTCGAGCATCATCGGCAAAGTCGCGCGCAAAAGCAGCAGCCATGTCTCCCAAAAGATGATCATCACCTTCCAGTAGATCCATCGAGCGCTCAAGATTGTCACGGAAATGCGGACTGAGTTCTTCGGCTACCGGCAGCAGTTTGGCGCGGATAAACGCGCGTGTGTGGCGCGTGTCTTCGTTGGTTGCATCCTCGCGCCACACGAGGTGCCGATTGCGCAGCCACGCGCGCAACTCGCTACGATCACAACGCAGAAGCGGACGCACGATACGACCACGCTGCATACGGATAGAAGCAAGACCGCCGGAGCCGGCACCGAAAAGCGCGCGTGCAAAAAAGGTTTCGACGCGATCATCGCGCGTGTGCGCCACCGCTAAGCGACCTTGTGCCGGATCAACACCGAGTTCATCGCAGCGTTCATCAAGCAGCTGTTCGGCCAACTCATAACGTAGTAAGCGACCGGCTTCCTCAAGATTGAACTTATGCTCGGTCGCATACGCAGCCACATCATGCGAAATGATACGACAGCTGATGCCAAGCTCATCACAAAGCTGCTCGACAAAACGTGCGTCATCATCGCTTTCTGAACCACGTAGACCGTGGTTGAGATGCAAGACAGAAAGATGATTTAACTCAGGGCTGCGTTCTCCGAAGGCTTTTTGCGCGAAAAGATGCAGCAGCGCGACGGAGTCCCCGCCTCCGCTGATCAACAAAACAAGCGGTGTCTGTGCGGAAAAAAGATTCCGCTCATCCACCGCTTGCCGTATTTGCTCTTCGATAGTCATACAGCTAGTCTATCAAAATATCGAAACATTCCCACCGAGATCAAGGAAACGCCGCAGCTCTAGCCTTCGCCGAGGTATGCCTTTCGCACGTCTTCGTTCGCCATCAAAGCGGCGCCTGTTCCCTCGAGTTTGACCGTTC
>QMCE01001573.1_pt1 | contig 12521 bp, 11 predicted proteins | sample 1821851 | NCBI WGS metagenome assembly QMCE01 (sample SAMN09453174, study PRJNA476694) | Termite gut metagenome, whole genome shotgun sequencing project. | isolation source: worker | host: Odontotermes sp. | place: South Africa:Pretoria | collected 2016-01-28 | reverse complement strand
GATCTTGTCGCCGTGGCTCGTGATATTGGGTGAGACTTTGGTGGCCTGGATGAATTCGCCCTTGATGGTGTAGGGAATGGGCGGGATGCTGTTGCCCATCGGGGTCTTGCAGATGTCCGGCTTCTGGCTGACGCAGTAGAAGCGCTGGCTCTTGGTGACGATTTCACGCGCCATGCATGACCTCGGCTTCTGCTTCCGCTTCTATTTCGGCGCGTTGCTGCGGGGGCAGCAGGTCTTTGAGCGCTTGCCGGTCCACCGTGTGTTCGGCAATGAGCGTTTGCGCTTCGACCAGTTCGGCGCGTGCCGTCACGATGCTGCGCCAGACCAGTTCGACCCGCCCCGTTTCGGGTTCGATGTAGACGGTGTCGAGGTCCATGAGCTTGGCACCCCGATTGCCTTCGCCATCGGCAAGCATCAGGTAGGGGCGCGTGCCGGGGAGTTGGAATGCAAGGTGGCGGTTGCCTTCGCCATCGGTGGCGCCAAATTGGGTGGGCGGACTGAGGTTGGTGAGTTCGAAGATTTCATCGCCGATGAGGTGCGGGCATTGCTGGTCGCGCGGGGCGCAGTTCCAATAGCCGTGATCGAAATCCTCGGGAAGTTGCGGGTATTCGTCTTCGGCCCAATCTTCCTTGTCTTCGATGGCGCCGATCAGGCGGCGCCGGGGTTGCCAGGCGCGACCCAGGCAGCCGAAGCCGGCCGGTTCGGGATCCGTCTTGCCGCGCGCGGCACGCCAGAATTGTTCCGCCGTCAGCGGGGCATGGGGGTATTCGATTTGCGGGGCAGGCATCGTCTTTCGCCGGCTGGCCTTGAGATACCACATGGGAGCATGGCCCCGACCCAGGGGATTGGTTTCGCAGACGCTATGCGCAACCGGCAATAGCGCCGCTGGCATCGCCGTGTCCGGGTGGAGCGCCAGTTGCTCGGCCGTCAGGCGATTCGCTCTCTTCAGGCGCTTGGCCGGACGGGGAGCGTTTTGCCAGCGTCTAGCGGCTTTCGGGTCGCTTGCCCAGTGGCTGTTGTCGCGCTGGTTGATGCGGGCTTGTCCGCCCCAAGCGATTTCGTAGGACAAGGGCTGCGCGGTGATTTTGCCGGGACGGCTGAGTCGCCACGGATTGGGACGCAGAAGGCCAAGGCTGCCCCAGCGAAGTATTCCTTGGAACAAACGGGTGAACAGGAATTTCTTTTTGAATCGGCGCGGGCCAGTAACCCGGAGTGTCTTGTCGATCAGGACGCGGCCGGGCAGCATGGTTCGTCTGGCTGCGGCAAGTTTGGCTTGCCAGGCGGCTTTCTCTTCCTGGCCAACGGGCATGTATGGATTGAGCGGCTGCGGCGGCCGAGGGAGCGGCGCGCGGCTGTCCGGTCGACGCACGCGCAAGGCGACTTCAAAGTTTCGCACCGCCTTGCCGCCGGGGGCATGCGCCGTGGCATTGACGATGACATCGCAACGCGGCTTGTACGGCGCAAGATCGCTTTCGCAGCGCACGCTGCTTTGATTCATTTCGCCAAGGTATTGGTCTTCTTCGATCAGGAGCGCCGGTTCATCGACGGCCTGCAAACGCACCCGCCCGCTCGGGCCGGGAACGAGGTCATAGGCGATGCGCATGACGAAGACGTGGTAAGGCTCGCCCAGGGGATCGATCTGGTCGAACCGCAAGGCGTCGAAATCGGTCTGGTTGGTAAAGACGAGCGACATGGCCGACCTCAGTTCGGATTGATGTCGACGTCGTCACCGTGAATCTCGACTTTTTTCCCGCCCACGATGAACACTTCTTGACCCCGGATTTCGATGCGGCCATCCGAGCGCATGAGGAAGCTCGATTTGCCAACCTGGATTTCCAGTTCATCGCCGGCGGTAATTTTATAGCTGTTGCCAACCATGACATTTTTCGAGAGCCCCACTTGCTCGGCCTGCATCAGGCCGACCGTGGTGTTCATCGCCCCGCCGACGCTGGTCTGGTAGCCCAGCCCGATGGTCAGGGCCTTGGCCATGCCGATGGTTTCGGTCTTGGCTTGGGCGATGGTTTCGCTCTTGTTGCCGCCGATGGTGACCGAGCGGTTGTCGCCGATATTGACGGTCTGGTTGCCGCCGATGTCGATGCGCTGGTTGTCGCCGATGCTGATGGTTTCGTTGTGGTCGACCCGCTCGCTACGGTTGTTGTGGATGGTGATGGTTTCATCGTTGTCCACCGTTTCGGTGCGGTTGTGGTGGATGGTGATGGTTTCGTCGTTATCGACCGTTTCGGTGCGGTCGTGTTTGATGTGGTTTGTTTCGTCGTGGTCGATGGTTTTGGTGCGGTCGTTGCCGACCCAGTGGCTTTCGTCGTGTTCGACTTCGATGCGTTGGTCTTTTTCTGCGTGCAGCCAGACTTCTTCTTGGCCTTTTTTGTCTTCGAAGCGGATGGCGTTGGCGTTGTCGTAGCCGCCGCCTTGGCTGGAGCGGCTGAGAAGGCCGGTCTGGGTTTTGTTGCCCGGCAGGGCCCAGGGCGGCATGTTGTTTTGGTTGTAGACGCGGCCGGTGATGAGCGGCCGGTCCGGGTTGCCGTCGAGGAATTGCACTAGGACTTCTTGGCCGATGCGCGGTACGGCCATGAAGCCGAAGTTGCTGCCGGCCCAGGTGCTGGCGACGCGGATCCAGGCGGAGGATTGTTCGTTGTATTGGCCTTCGCGGTCCCAGTGGAATTGGACGCGTACTCGGCCGTATTCGTCGGTGTGGATTTCTTCTCCGGCCGGACCGACGACGATGGCGGTTTGTAGGCCGTAGATTTTGGGTTCGGCGCTGTTGTGGCCGCGCCCCGGTCGCCAGGGGATTTTTTTGCGCAGGCAGGTGAAGGTGCTGTGGTATTCCGCGCTGCCGCCGCGCTGGGTTTCGTAGTTGTTGCTGGCCCGGTGTTTGGCTTCGGTGATGAGGTATTCGTTGTCGCCTTCTTCGCTGCCCACGTCCTTGAGGCCAAGGTGCCCGGCCAGGGTGAAGCTGCGCCCGCATTGGATGTGGTCGTCGTCGCCGCTGGCGTCGAAGTATTTGGCCGCCGCTTCGATTTCTTCCATGCGCAGGCGCACGAAATCTTGCCCGTCGCTTTGGTTTTTGTAGCCGTAGGCGCCGGCGTATTCGTAGATTTCCAGCCCGGGTAGCTGGCCTTGCCGGTTTTGGGTGGGGATTTCGGCGGTGCGCGGTTGGGGGCTTTTGAAGTCGAAGCTGGCGGCGGCGTATTGGGTGGAGGCGATGGTGCGGATGGCGGCAAGGTTCCAGATGCCGCAGTCGTTGACGCCGCTAGTGCCTTGCCAGGTGATCCGCCCTCCGCCGTCGATCGGGTCGGATTTGGTGCTGTCGCCGCAGAGTATGAGGGTGTGGCCGTCTTTTCTGTGTTCGTACCAGTAGTGCCAGCCTTTGGCTTCCCAGCGTCGGTGCAGGTAGTTGTAGTGGGTTTCGTCGTATTGGCAGGCGTCGGTCATGGCTTCGTCGGGGCCAAGGTGCCGGATTTGCCAATCTTGCATGGGGTATTGGTCGAGGATGTGGCGGGTTTGTTGTTCGACGCTCTTGCCGTGAAATAGGTAGTTGTCTCGCCGGTAGCGCAGGAAGGCGAGCCAGGGGAGCAGGACCATGTCGTAGTAGGCGAATCCGGCGTCGTGCTTGATGAAGCGAAAGTCGAAGACGTGGCCGTTGAAGTAGCGGAGCTTGCCGTCGTCACGCACGAGTTCGATGGTGACCATCTTGCCCATGAGTTCTTTGAGTTCTAGGTCGGGCCGGTTCGACAGGATTTCGATGGTGTAGTGAAAGTCGCGCGATAGGCCTTCGTTGGCTTCCAGCCGGTTGGCGACGAGTAGCGCTCCGGCCGGTCCATCGCCTTTCGGGAAGCTTAGGCGTAGGAGCCGCTTGTTTTGCCGCTGACTATTGACGAGGGTTTGCAGGGCGTCGGTGATTTCGCTTAGGGTGCTCATGCGCTTCTCTCATTGTCCAGAAGGTTTCGGGTCGCCGAGCAGCATACGAAGCATGTCGTATTCCGCGTTTCGGTCGTTGATGGTGTTCAGGTTGTCGCCATTGGCCGCCTTCGCGGCGGCATCGGCGCCGCGTTTCAGGAGCCATTCGATCGCCGGCTGGTTGTCGGCCTTGGCCGCGAACATCAACGCCGTGTGGCCCGTGTGGGTCTTGGCATGGATGTCGGCACCATGTTCGAGAAGTCGTTGCGCGATTTCCAGGGTGTCGGAGGCATTTTTACGCCCGACGGCAACCATCAACGGGGTCATGCCGTTGAGGCGGTCCCTTGCATTGGCGTTGGCGCCGGCCGCCAGCAGGCGCTCGATGACGGGCGCGGCATGCCATGACAGCGCGGTGAACAGGGGCGGATTGTCGTCGATGCTCTGGCGATTGACATCGGCTCCGAGGTCGATCAGCAAGAACGTCACCTCCGGATCGTCGTGCGCTCCCAAGGCGAAATTCAGCGGGGTCAACGTGACCCATTCCCCTTCATGCTCGAAACGAAGCGGCTGGTTGGGATCCAGTCCGCTGCGAATGGCTGCCTTGAGTCCGGATAGGCGCTTGTGTTCGATGAGATCAATCATCAGGTCGCAACGTTCCGCGCTGTCCAGGCGCCGGATGTTGGCCGGGGTCAGCAGGCGTTGCAAGCTGGCCGAATCTTCGTTATCCACCGCCCGCGCCAGGGAACGCAGTAATTGATCGTGTGATGAGTCTTCCGCGCCGAAGGCAAGGCCACAGGTCACGATGACGATGACCAGGGCGCAGGCGGTCAGGAGCGCCCGCACGCGGCTTGTCCAGGCAATGGGCTTGCGCATGACGGTCATGGCCGGGCTCCAAATTGCCCGAGCAGACCGGCAAGGTCTTCTCGTTGGCGCTGCAAGGCCATGGCCAGGGGCGATTCACCCTTGGCGTTTTTTATGTTGGGATTGGCGCCCTGTTTGAGCAGGATACGCACCATGACGGGATTTCCGCTGGTTATGGACATCATTAACGCCGTCCCGCCACGCTTGTTTTGGGCATTGACGTTACCCCCTGCCCCGATGATGCGTTTTGCCAGGGCGGACAAGGTTTCTTCATCTCCAATCGGAGTCATGGACAATTCCATTAACGGGGTATTCCCCATCAACACATCCGCAGCCGATACCTGGGCACCGCGATCCAGCAACAGGGTGGCCAGTTCAAACTGCTGCATGCTTAATGCAAAATTGAGCGGCAAAAGCCCTTCGCTGCCCTGATTGACGTTCGCGCCACGGGCAATCAGCCGCCCGACGAGATCGGGGCTGGCTCGCGATGAAATGGCCAATAGCAGTGGCGTGATTTCGCTGCCCTCGCCTAACGCAGAGAGCAGCAGGGCGCGGTTCGGGTCCATGCCCCAAGCGAGCAGCGCATCGACGGCTTCGGCCTGGTTCGATGCAATCGCGCTGGCCATCAGGACCGTGCGCCCGGAAAGATTGATGTCTTCGCGGGCGCGGCCTGCCAGTTCCGCCTTGAATTGCGCTATCTGGCCGCTCTTGATGTAATCGACGAGTTGTTTGTAATCGACCGGAGGGCGTGCACCGGCAACAGCGATTTGCAACGCTAGAAGCAGTCCCCAGAAGATTTTGTGAAGTCGCACCCTTATCGCCCCCCAAGATTCGATAGGTATTCTTGCATTTCGGCGAATTTTCCCTGAGCCATCAAGTTGTGGGCGGTTTGGTATTGTTCATCATCCAGAACACCGGCGGCCCATGCCTTCTTGAGTTTGACTTCGACAAGAAAGTTCGTCATGCCGCGATGTACATCGGGATCCAGGGCGCCTATGCCGAGGTCGAGCAAGGGGTTTAGCGCGCGGGTTACCGCTGTCGCCTTCGCGTTGCGAACCGCTGCTCTTGCGCTATCTCCCGCTTTGGCGGACTGTTTTGCCGCTTCAATCGCGCGAGCATCCTCTGTCTTGAGGTACTGCCCGAGTCGAGTATTGGAATAAGCGGGGCTTTTGGGGGCCGGCAGCGTACTCGCCTTGCTGCCCAGTACATCCGCGTAAGGGCCATAACGATCACGCTTCATCATGTCCTTGACCGTGGTTTCCAGCCATTTTTCGACACTGCCCGTGATGCCCCCATAGCGGCCTGAAACCTGAGCGGCAATCACGGCAATACCCGGCCCCAAATGCTTTTCCGTAGCGTTGAGTCCAAGCGCCGTCTGAATCAGGGGCCTGAACTGCGGATGCTTTTGCAGCTTGAGCCAGGTTTGCGGGTCTTCTTTTCGCAGTTCGTTCAGAACGCGATCCAGTTGATAGGGCCGATGGTTGCGCAGGTATGCGAGGTATTCCAGATAGTCGTTGAGCTTGGGAACGCGTTTTTGGACTTCCTTGATGATGTCCTTGACCTGTTTGTGGTCGTAAGAGCGCTTGTCGTTCGATCCGACAGGTCCGATACGCCCGGCCCCGCCGGGGACGTCGGAATATTCGATGCTGCCGTCAGGACGCGTGATGCGGTAAACACCCATGTCAGCTTCCTCGTCTTTTGAGCGCGTTTATAGTCTGCCACCCGTACCATGCTCACGATACCGCTAGCTGCTGTCGTTTTCCGGCGGGCTTCGCTCGACGCCCAGCAGTTCCTCGACGTGCGATAGCGCGGCCTCGTCCCGAACGACGCTGCGCAGCCATTCGTGCAAGGGCATACTACCCCAGCGCGCCGCTTGGTCGGCCAGATAGGCGACCGGGCTGTGCGGCTCGCTGCGGCGGAAAAAGGCGGCGATTTCTTGAAGCTGGCGAATCGCCTGTTCCCTGGATAAAGGCATTCCCTGTATGGCAGGCGATGCGGATGTGATAGCGGGTGCGGCTTCTGAGGATGCGTTCGTTTTGTCCGTGCCGGCGGCAGTGGCGTTCGTTTCCGTCGTGTAACGACGGAAGAAGCGGATCACATTGTCGAGTGCATCGAAGGCTGGGCCGAATGAGGGCGCCTGTTCCGCCAAATACCCATCGAGTACGGTCTGCAAAGCAGTCATGGCCTGCTGTAAATCGAGCGCTGCCTGCAGGCTGGCCGAGAAATGGCTGCTCGGCGTTTCGCTTGCGGCGGCTTCGAATGTTTCGATGGTCAATGCGGACGGCGAGTAATCGCCGGCCTGTTCTGAATGGCGCTCGTTGTTGCGGGTATTGCTGCGTGCCGATTCCTGATCGACCAGAGAAAATGCACCGCGCGGCGAACGGGTCAGCGGCGTTTCACGGATCCACTGGGCACTCTGACCGAGCAGCCAGTCCAGGGCGCCGATCCGCTGCTCGGGGTCGCCATCGTCGAACTGCGGATGGATGTCCTCCCAATAGATTTCACACAAGCGGGTCAGCAAACGGTAACCATACGCCAGCCCGTTCAATCCATCCGTCTTGACACCGGCTTCGGCAAGCCAAGCGGCAACCCGCAAATCCTTGGATTTCTTGATCAGGATGTCCTGACAAATCAGCGTCGCCTTGTCCCATTGCGCATCCTTGATCGGGGTGACCCATTCACCCTGAGCCAGGGAGGGATCATCAAAACGCCGTGCTTCACGGATCGCGTCGAATTCCGGGGAGAAGGTCAGATCGCTGCCGCAGCGCTCGGAGCCGATCGTGACAGGCTGCAGGAGAGTATCCAGTTCCATGGGGAAAACCTTAGGGTAGCGTGATCGTCAACGTCGGTGCACGCGGTGCCAACTGGACGATACGCTGGTGCTGCGCCAGGGTTTGCTCGACCAAGCTGGCGCCGTGCCAGTCGAGTCCGACGTAGGCCAGCAGGGCGCACAATGACAGTACCGACGCGATGACCCAGACGGGAATATTGTGCTTGAGGGTATTGGCGATCCGGTCGGGCGATTCCCAATGGGGCGCGAAAGGGGCGCTACGGCCTTTAATGTGGGCAATCTGCTCGCCGAGCTGGCTGGTCAGATATTTCAGTTTTTCCGGTCCCTCCAGCAGGTAGCGACCCTTGAAGCCGGTCAGCAGGCACATGTGGAAGACTTCCAGCGCGTTCAGGCGCGCCGCGCCGCCATTGCGGGCAGCTTCGAGCTTGTCGAAAAAATGCTCGCCGGCCAGTTGATCGCCGAACAGGGTCAGTTGCAATGGACGGCGTTCCCATTGTTCCCGGATGTTCATCTGCGAGGTCAGCACGGCTTCGTCGACCGCGGCGCAGAAGGCATACTTGGCATCGAAAATGTCTTCGCCGCTGAAGTGCCCTTTCTGGGCCGCTTTCTCGAATTGGCCGAGAAAGCGCTGGATGTCGGCGGAAAATGATTCGGCATCCTTCGGCATACTGCGATTGTGCAGGAGGATCAGCATGTAGAAGCCGTCGTACAGCAGGTCGACCAAGCTGCGAGCCGGGCGGGTGATATTGCCATCGTCGGCGGGGAGAGCTGGGGCGATCGAAACCAGGGTCGGGGCTGAGGTCATGGCGTAACGGCGATCATTTCAATTTTCAGGTCGCGATAGCTTTCGGGCGCGTAAATCATCGCCGATTGCGCCTTGAGCATTCGTTCGTAGAGGGGACCGTGCGGGTCCAGGGCAAAATAGCAGGCGCCAGGCCGCACCGGTATCGCAGGCGGAACCTGTGCTGCATGGCTGAGACGGACGCCGGACATAGCCGAGAGAACGAGCTTCTCGACATCGTCCGGGGCGCCGACCTTGAGCCGGAGGGGGACCGATTCGATGATTTCGGATTGCGGATGGGTGGCGGTGATTCCCAGATAGAAAGCCGTATTGTTGTCTATCTTCTCGGAATCCAGCCGGCCGGCGAAGAAGGAAGGCTTTGGCTGACTCAGGGCGATGATGAAGTAGCGGGTCGAGATGACGGTATCGAGCAATTCGCGCAGGATCTGGTCGATGCGGTTGAAGCACGGTCCCGGCTGTGCATGCTCGTAACTCGGCAACTCGTTGAGCGTAAGCCCCTTGGAGAAGGTCATCAGTCCGCCGGCTAGGCGCAGCAACTCCTGAAACAACCGCTCCGGGGAAAGCGCGGGGTTGTGCAGGAAATGCGTCAAGGTGGCGCAGGCGCTGCTGACGGTGTGCAGCAGCCAGAAGGAGGCGATATCGCCGGAGCGGAATTCGATGACATTCTTCGACGGCTCGCGGTGGAAACCGTAAAGCGCCTCGGTCTTGGCCAGCAAGGCATCGATCTGCCGCTGCAACATCAGGTAGAGGGGCGGAGCGCTACTCAAGCTCAGGGACGGCGGGATGAACGCCGGATCGACTTCGAAGCCATTGCTGGCGGTGCGCCGGATACGCACGATCGGCATTGAGAGAAAACGGTCCCGCGGTTCATCGCCCCCTTTCAGAATCGACATTTTACTGAGTGTCGAGATTTCAGCGCTTACCGCATCGGTGTAGAGATCGTCGGTTTCGCGCGGAACGATCAGATAGCGGACTTGCCCGCCGTCGGTCGTGCTGTCGCTGCAATTGCGACCGTGAATATCGAGCAATGGCAGGGCCAGGCAGAACTCGCGGACCCCATCATTGGCCAAAGCTGTGTCGAGAGCCATAGGCGCCGGCAATTGATCGATGTCGGGCGCGGTGAAGGAATCGCCGTTGGCGAATACGGCATCGATGCGATTGAAACGCAGCATGCCGCTTTTCAGCGAATCATGATCAAGCGCCAAATCGCGGATGCCCCAGGCAAACGGATTGGCAGTCAGCATCGCCCGGCGCAGTTGCGCCTCGGCGTGGGCATCCTGTTGCTGGAAATGCTGAGGCCTCATAAACAGCCCCTCGCCCCACAAGATCTTTGCAGTAGTCATGTTTTGCTGTGCTTAACGCTGGAATTCAGCGACGGCCGTTAGGCCGTCCGTTTTTTGAGTAAAGGCGCATCGCCTTGATGTTGGAATGATTGCTCCAGAGAGTCGAGAATGCTGGCACCGCGAAAATCCTCCGTGAGAGTGCCTAACTATTGCATTGGACACCAACTAACGATTGTACCGAGGGCGGACTGATGTCGGTGATCAACCCGCCCTCGCTAGCGGTCAGGGCACAGGCGTGGGCGCCGACGATAATGCCAGAGTCGAAGGAACGCTTGGCGTCAAAAGCCAGTTTCCAGCGCGATGCGAAAGGGGCACGAAACATACCGGCGATACCAATCGTCGTCGCTTCGCCCGGCACCTTGACGACTAAATCATAGGACTTGCCGGGAATGACGACGATTTCGCGGACGGCCACCAGATCCTCGCCCAAGCCTTCCTTTTCGCTTTCGCTGCTGGCTATCTGCGTGTAAGTCAACGTCCGTAGGCGTTCCGGCGATCGCAAGACATAGATTTTCAGCACCAGGGACAGCGGGCGTGCGCTGTCGGTGGTATTGAGTTGCTGTCCGGCATAGACCTTGATCGACAGATCGGTCGTTCGTTTATTGGGATCACCGGTATCCTTCTTGATGACGCCCGTCGCTTCGAGCACGATACCGATCGCGGTGCCGGCTAACTGGACGCCCGCCGGCGCCGCGCATCCGGACAACAGGGCAATGCAGATGGCACCGATAGCCAGCACGGCTCTCAAGCCGGCAAACGATAGATGAATACGGCTCATTCTTCTGACAAAACCTTCAAACAATCCAGCGTGATCAGCATGCGCATACGGCATTGCATATGAAAGATACAGAATGTACTATGCGAGTCTCATCTAAGCAATCCGCTGTCAAGGGGTGGCGGTCGTGTTATGTGAATTCCAGGAGGGAACATGAGCAAGGAGAAGTGGCTAGTCTCGTTTCTGGCAATCAGCATTACGGTGCTGGGTGGCTGTGCGTCGAATAAGGTGGCGATGACCAAGGAAGAGTTTGTGCAGGCAATGAGCCAATCCAACGCACAGGTCGATGCCTTGTTGGAAAAAGGCGAGAGCGACGAAGCGGTGATTGTCCTGGCTGACTTGGCGAAGCTGAATCCCGATCGCAAGGAGCCATGGGGGCGGATGGCAAAAATCCAGTTCGACTCCGGCAATTACGCCCAGGCAATCGTCTCGGCCGAGGAAGTGCTACAGCGCGATGATACTGATCGGACGGCCAAGAGTATCCGGGCCGTTGCCGGATTGCGCGTCGCTTCGCAGTCCTTGGCCGATTTGCGCAATGACGTCGAGTTAAAAGGCAATGCCCGTGCCGATGCGGCGAGTCTCGCTGCGGTGATGCGCGAAACCCTGGGCGAAGATGTACTGGTGCCACCGGCCGAATTGGAAGCGCGCAAGAAGCGTGAAGAGGCCGCCGCCGCACGGGCCAGGGCCAGGGCTAAAGCCAAGCCTCAGGCGGCTCCGGTCGCCGCACCGGACAAGGGAACACCGGCACGGGGAGGCAATCCATTTAGTCAGCTAAAATAATTGGCTATAGAAAGGCCGCTTGGCAGTTTTCGGTAAAGGGTTTGAAAAAATTATTGGGGAGAAATATTCGTGGCAAAGAAAGAGAGTGTTCAGAAGCGCTTGCAGAAAGTCCGACCACCTCGCGTCCAGCTGACCTACGACGTGGAAATCGGCGATGCGATCGAGTCCAAGGAACTGCCTTTCGTGGTCGGCGTGCTTGGCAATTTCGCGGCACAATCCAAAGAGCCACAAGGCAAAGTACGCGACCGCAAGTTTGTCAACGTCGACATGGACAACTTCGATGACGTCATGGAGGGCATGGCGCCGCGTGCCGCGTTTCGCGTCAAGAACCGACTGAGTGCGGAAGGCGGCGAAATGGCCGTCGATCTCGAATTCAAGAAATTCGAGGATTTCCGCCCCGAATCGGTGGTCCAGCAAGTCGAACCGCTGCGCAAGCTGCTCGAAGCCCGCTCCAAGCTGGCTGATTTGCGCAACAAACTGGCCGGCAACGAGAAACTGGAAGATCTCCTCAACGATGTGCTGGCCAATACCGAGCAATTGAACCATCTTGGCGGCAAGGATCAGGGAGGGGATGCGGAATGAACATGCAACAGGCCGCTGCTTCCGAAAGCAGTACCGTTTCCCAGACAGGACTGCTCGACCAGATCATCGAGGAAAGCCGGGTTGCCCAGTCCGATCAGGAGAAGCACCGGGCTCGGGACATCATCAGCGAGCTGGTCAGCCAGGTGTTGGAAGGTGAAGTGATCGTCTCCGACAACCTAGCGGCTTCGCTCGACGCGCGGGTCGCCGAACTGGACCGCCTGATTTCCGAACAACTGAGCGAAGTAATGCATGCCGCCGAATTTCAGTCCCTGGAAAGCGCCTGGACCGGCCTGCACTACCTGTGCAAGCAGACTTCCACCGGGCCGCAGTTGAAAATCAAGCTGTTCAATGCCGACAAGCGAGAACTGATCAGGGATTTCAAATCAGCTATCGATTTCGATCAGAGCGCATTGTTCAAGAAGGTCTACGAAGAGGAATTCGGTACTTTCGGCGGTGCGCCGTTCGGTGCATTGATCGGGCAGTTCGCCTTGAACCGCCAGCCCGAGGACATGTATTTCATCGAACAGATGTCGCACATCGCCGCAGCATCTCATGCGCCGTTCGTGACCAGTGCGGCGCCACAACTGTTCGGCCTGGAAAGCTACACCGAACTCGGCAAACCGCGTGACATGGGCAAGGTGTTCGATACCGTCGAATACGCCAAATGGAAAT
>QMCE01004735.1_pt1 | contig 12524 bp, 15 predicted proteins | sample 1821851 | NCBI WGS metagenome assembly QMCE01 (sample SAMN09453174, study PRJNA476694) | Termite gut metagenome, whole genome shotgun sequencing project. | isolation source: worker | host: Odontotermes sp. | place: South Africa:Pretoria | collected 2016-01-28 | reverse complement strand
CAGCGTCATAAACTCATCAACTTCGATTCTGCCTTTTTCCGGAAAGAGCGTGTCTTTTGCGTAACGGAGTTTTCCCATCGCGTCCCACACGGAAGAATGATTCTGTTTCGCAAGTTCCGTGATATGACTGATTGTCGTTTTCCCAATTCCTCTCCGCGGAGTATTGATAATCCGCAAAAGATTTACATCATCATTTTCGTTGGCAATAACACGAAGGTAACTGATAATGTCCTTAATCTCTTTGCGCTGAAAAAAACTTGTTCCGCCCGAAACCCGGTAAGGAATATTTTCCGCCAGGAACGCTTCTTCAATGTGACGCGTCATGGAATTGGTTCTAATAAGCACGCCGAAATCATCATACTTTAATTTTTCCTGAATTAAAACAGTTTTGATTCTGGCCGCGATGAAGTCGGCTTCTTCGCTTTCGTTTTTTGGGTAATACATTTCGATGGGCTTTCCGCCTTCATTCCCGGACCAAAGCGTTTTCTCTTTTCTGTTGCTGTTGTTTCTGATAACACCGTTTGCCGCTTCCAGAATGGTGCTTGTAGACCGGTAATTCTGTTCTAGTTTGATTTCTTTCACGCCGGGAAAATCATCTTCAAAGCGCAGAAGATTTTCATAATTTGCCCCGCGCCAGGAATAAATCGACTGGTCATCATCGCCTACAACACAGACATTTTTTTCCGCAAGAAGGCGCATCATATTGTACTGTGTAAGACTTGTATCCTGAAACTCATCTACCATGATATATTTGTATCTGGCTTTGTACCGTTCCGTTCAAAGAGCATAATCGGCAGCACAAGGAGATCGTCAAAATCGACGGCGTTGAAAATCTTTAAGCTGCTTTGGTATTCGTTGTAGACTTTTTCATAAGCCGCGTTCGCGCCGTCTCCCCAATAGGCGCGCCCAGTTTTCACATTCGAGAAAAGCTGCCCCAGCGCGTACAGGTCTGTATTCTCTGTTGAAAGGCCGCATTCACGAACGCAGTCTTTGATAAGCTGGGTCCGGTCCGTCTCATCATAAATGGAAAAGTTTTTTCTGAATCCAAGATGCTCAATGTCTTCGCGAAGAACCCGGACGCCGAAAGCATGAAACGTAGAAACCATGAGCATTTGCAGTTTCTTCCCGGTAAGTTCTTTCACGCGGACTTCCATTTCCCGCGCGGCTTTATTCGTAAAGGTAAGCGCCAGAATCGCCGACTGCGGAATCCCATTTTCGAGCATATACGCGATACGGTAAGTAATAACGCGCGTTTTTCCGGAACCGGCTCCCGCGATAATCAATACAGGTCCGTCAATCGATGTTACCGCTTCACATTGGTGTTCATTTAATTCGGCTTCAAAATTCAGTTTCGGCATGATTCTCCGTGCGGTTTTTAAACGTGTTTTATGAACATATCAAGGACATGAACGCCAAGCGTTACAACCGCGGTAACAATGGTTCCGGAAATCATCACCCCGATAATTACCGCCAATAAGGTTTTCCGCTTGCTGAGTCCCAGAACCCAGGCCCCCAAAGTTCCCGTCCAGGCTCCGGTTAGGGGAAAAGGAACCGCGACAAAAAGCGCGACACCGAACCAGCCCCATTTTTCCACGCCCTTATGCAGCTTGTTCCGCGCCTTTTCAATAAATCTATCAAAAAAATTTTGATACCATTTCATCTTTAAAAAGAGTTTGTGGAATGTCGAAAGAAATATCCAGCAAGCGGGAGCCACAAGCGCGTTGAAAAAAACTCCCAAACAAAAAGCCCAGTACCAGGGAATCCCGTTGGCGACGGCAAAAGGAATTCCTCCGCGAAGCTCCGAAATGGGAATAAACGATAAAAAAGCGGACCAGAGGACAATCACAGCGGGCGTGTTCATATTTCAAGATTCCTCAATATTTCATTAATACATTTTCCGGCTTTCCCCCGGTGGCTGATCCGGTTTTTTTCTTCTTCGGGAAGTTCCGCCGCCGTCATTCCTTTTTCCGGAATGTACAGAATCGGGTCGTAACCAAAGCCGCCGCTTCCTTTTTCATGCTGAATGATCTCTCCTTCCAAGGTTTCCTGCACGGCAAAAAAACGGTCGGGACTTAAAAACAGGACCATTGCGCAGACAAAACGCGCCTTCCGATTTGGATGATCTCCCAATTCTTGTATAAGAAGGGCGTTCCGTTCGGCAGCATCAAGTTTTTTCCCGTCTTCGCTTCCATACCGTCCGGCATACCGGGCAGAATAAATCCCGGGCTGTCCGTCCAAAGCGTCTACACAAATACCGGAATCATCGGCGATGACAGGCTCTTTAACGATATCGTAAAGAGCCTTTGCCTTAATCATCGCGTTTTCCAAAAAATCAGCCCCCGTTTCATCAGGATCAAAATAGATCCCCGCGTCTTTCGGGATTTTTACCGTATGAAGAGGAAAAATTGCCGCAATTTCTTTTTTCTTATGCGTATTTCCGCTGGCTAACCAAATTGTCATGGTTTCATTTTAGCAGAAAAAGGAACTGCATTGCTATATTGCCAATATGTTGAACTTTCTACTTTTGATAATCCGATTTTGTTTTTTCCACAATGGAAGCTATAGTGATACTGTCAAAATAAGAATTTACCAAACTGCCCAGGTCCATCCAAACAGGGGATACAAGGCATGTATCGCGCCGGGGACAAATAACCGGATTTTTTTCCAAACATGGTGTCAGCGCAAGAGATTCTCCTGCGGCTTCAAGAATTTTCCTGATAGTTATGTCATCCAATGGTTGGGCAAAACAGAAGCCGCCGCCAGGCCCCCGTACTGAATTTACAATCCCAGCTTTTCGCAATTTAAAGAAGATTTGTTCAAGGAATACTGAAGAAATATCCTCCTGTTCAGCAATATTGCTGATAGAAACAGGAGCTCCGTCCTCACTTGCCAGGGCGAGAGCAACTGATGCCCTAAGGGCATACCGACCACGGGTAGTCAATCTCATAGCTCACTCCTTTTGAACAGGATTATCCAAAAACATAGTTGTGGAAACAATCTGTTCATAAGACTTTAAAATTATTTAATACCAATTTTTCATAGGACCATATCCAGAACTGTGTACGAGGCCTCCTTAAACCTCCACGGATTCAGCATCTGTATCTACATAAAGTAATCTATATTAGTCATATAACGCAAGTCTTTTATAAAGAATATGATCTTTTTTTTTATAAAATCATTTTTTTAGCAGGACGGAACAGTATCTCAGTTGACAGTTAAAGCCTTGTCATAGTATTCTAATGCCTGAGCCGGCCTTTTGAAGGCGGGTATTGTGAATGCATTTTTTGCAAGGAGAATGATTATGGCCCAGGCCAGTAAAAACTCACGTACAACAACAAGTACACAGAAATTCTTTTGTCCCTGCGGGGGAGAAATTAAGATGAAAACTAATTTCATCAATGGAAAAGTAAAGAACGTCGCGGAGTGTGAAAAGTGTAAGCGCACCGAACGCCGTCCTTCTGAATTTAAGTAAGATTTTTTTAGCTTTCGGCAGCATGGCTGCTGTAGGCTGTTTATTAGAGTTCTTCGGAAACTTGAACTCTATTTTCGGTATTTTTTAGTGAATAATTTATATTGGGGGTTTTCCTTTGGCAGTAAAGCATAGTTCCGCCGAGAAGCGTCATCGGCAGAGTGAAGAGCGGCGTATTAGAAATAAGGCAGTAAAAAGTTCTGTCCGTACCAGCGCGAAAAAGTTTGTTGTTTTGGCGCAGAAGAAAGATGTAAATGAAGCGGAAGCAGCCTTACAGGATATGATTAAAAAGATTGATACCGCTGCGAATAAAGGGATTATTAAAAAGAATGCCGCGTCAAGGAAGAAGTCCAGAATGCAGCGCCTCTTTAATTCAATAAAAGCGGCCCAGTAGGGCGGATTTGTTTTATTCACCCATTTCCGGAAGCGGATTGGGCGGGGAGCATCATGGCAGAAGGAAAAGTTACGAAAGCTGACATTATCGATGCTATTTATCAAAAAAAAGGAATCAGCCGGAAAGATATAAAAACCGTCGTTGATTCCTTCCTTGATGAAATAAAAAATTCCCTGATTGGTAATCATATTATTGAATTACGCGGATTCGGAACTTTTGAAATCCGTATCCGCAAAGGCCGCCAAAAGGCTAGGAATCCCAAAACCGGAGATCCTGTTTCCGTGAATTCTCACGGCGTTGCTCTGTTCCGTTCCGGTAAAGAGTTAAAGCAGGATGTTTGGAACATCAATTCGGCAAATAACGCACAAGACAGTAATGTTCATGACAGTGAAATCTGATATTCGGAAGGGGATTCCTTCGTGGATAAAAAGGCTTTTAACGCAGATTGCCGCCCTTCTCCTTGCGGCGGTTTTTTTTGCGTTGGCGTTCCCAAATCTCTTATTTGAAGAAGGGTTGCCGCTCCTTGCGTGGTTTGCGTTTGTTCCCATTTTCTGGCTTGTCCGTCAAATCAGCCTCCCTGCGTCGATGGTGTGGGGCGCTCTTTACGGTTTTATTTCCTACGGTTTTTTTAATTATTGGCTTACGTGGTTTCATCCTATGGCGGGACTAATCGTGGGACTTGTCAGTTCCGGATATTTTATCGTTCTGTTTCCGCTCTTGAAACTCGCGGATATGTTTTTCCCCAAAAAAGGCTACATTATTCAATGTTTTTTGTGGATAGTGTATGAGTATGTAAGAACTTTGGGATTTGTTGCGTATCCCTACGGCATTATAGGGTATTCCCAGTGGAATATGCTTCCGCTTATTCAGATCGCGAGTGTGTTCGGCGTTTGGGGCGTGTCGCTGTTGCTTGTGTTTCCGTCGGGTTTTCTCGCGGGAAGCGTAAAAGAAGGATTTTCAAAGCAGAACATACTGAATTTTTTCAAGCGGGAAAAAATTCCGGCAATCCTTTGGTGCCTTGCCCTGGCGGGAAGCCTTGTTTTCGGCATTGTTACATTGCAGACAGGGAAAGAAGATCTCCGAAACGCGGAAACGCGCAATTTCGCGCTGATTCAGCACAACAACGATCCTTGGCGGGGCGGAATTGCGCAATACCGGAAGAATTATGAAACATTAAGGCGGCTTTCCCTTGAAGCCCTCGCGGACGAGCCCAAACCCGATCTGGTGGTTTGGTCAGAAACGGCCTTTATTCCCCGGATTTACTGGCATGAAACGTATAGGGACGATCAGGCATCGTATCTTCTGGTGAGGGAACTGATCAATTTTCTTGCTGAGCAGGATGTGCCTTTTCTTATCGGAAACGATGACGCGCGGAAAGAGCTGACCGAAGACGGCATCATTGACCGGGTTGATTATAACGCGGCTATGCTGTTTGATAGAGGCACTATCGTAAATCAGTACCGGAAACTTCACCTTGTGCCTTTTACGGAGCATTTTCCCTATAAGAAACAGCTTCCCTGGGTACACCAAGCCCTGGTGGAAGCGGACACCCATTTTTGGCTCAAGGGAAAGGAATATACGGTTTTTGATATAAACGGCATGAAGTTTTCGACGCCGATTTGTTTTGAAGATACTTTCGGCTATCTTTCACGGAATTTTGTGAAAGCGGGCGCGGATTATATCGTCAATATCTCGAACGACGCGTGGTCGCACAGCCTTCCCGCCCAAATGCAGCATTTTGGGATGGCGGTATTCAGGGCGGTGGAAAACCGCCGTTCAGTCGTAAGATCCACCGCGTCGGGGCAGAGCTGCGGAATAGATCCTTACGGCCGCGTCATAGCTATGGCGCCGCCTTTTGAGGAAAATTATTTGACGGTAACCGTGCCGCTGGGAAGCGGGAAAACGCTGTATACCCGCTGGGGAGAATATGCCGCGGTCATTTGCGTTTGTCTTTCTCTGGGGATGCTGCTTTTAGGCGGAATAAAAGCGTTTGTAAAAAAGATAAAACATCACCGGACGAGTTAGGTGATTGACATAATCAAGCTGTCATAGGAAGATAAAGAAAAGAGGATAACGTATGTTTTCGAAGAAGAAAATTCTCATGGTCGACGACGAGACGATCAATCTTGATTTTTTTGATGTGATGCTCACAAAACTTGGTTTTATTATTGATAAAGCCGAAAACGGTGTTGAAGCGCTCGAAAAAGTAAAGAAATCGATTCCCGATTTGATCATTTTGGATAATATTATGCCGAAAATGTCAGGCTGGGAGGTTACAAAAACCTTGAAAGCCGATCCAAAATACCGGGAAATCCCCATTATTATGTTTTCTGCTATGGACGATGCGAAGGACAAAGTCGAAGGTTTTGAACTCGGTATAGACGATTATATCACGAAGCCTTACAATTTTTCCGTCGTTTTTGCAAGGATTCGGGCGGTATTAAGAAACCGCGAACTTTTGAGACAGATAGGAACCCGCGATTCCAGGTTGTCCCTCGCGGAAGAGCTCAATATCGATATAAAAGAAAAGGCGGACAGTTTCCTTAAAAGCATGGATGAACTTGATGAAGCCATCCTCATGTTATCGGATGATAATCTCGACAGACCGCGCTTTGTGCATCTTATAAAAGAAAAAACCGCGTCCGTGAGAAAAAATATCGCCGAATTGGACGCCCACATCGAAAGAACCGTGATGGAATGGGACAATTTAAAAAAGAAAGAGATGAGCCTTCAAACGCTGGAAAACGATATCCGGCATGATGCCCGCCCTGTGGAAGCATAAGGAAGCACTAATTTATTCAATCGAGAATACATTAGTGCATTCATTAATGAAGTTTTTCGCAGTTTTTTGCAAAAAAACGAGAAAAACAATAGGGCAATACTGATTAGAGTTAATTTAATCAGTATTGCCATAGGAGAACAGTGCCGTAATGAGTAAAATATCCGGGACAAAGAAAGAAAATGCATCAGTGGTTGTTTTCGGAAACAGCACAAGTTTTAGCGGGATATTGAAATTTAAGGAAACGCTTCGGATTCAGGGGAAATTCAAAGGGACTATCGAGGCCACAGGCGCCCTTGTCGTGGATAAAGGCGCCGTTGTTGAAGCCGATCATATTTCCGTAACGTCGCTGATCGTTTACGGTACCGTGATTGGTTCGGTGAAAGCGGTGGATAAAATCGATATGTTTCCCGGTGCGGAAGTCCGCGGGGATATTAAGGCGGCGCATCTGCGCATTGCCGACGGCGTGCAATTTGAAGGGCAATGCAGCATGATCGGCGTTGATAAAGATGTGGAGATTTTTTCCCGTCCGACTGAAGAAATAAAAGCGGAATTACAGCGTTTTTAATGACTGAATCTTTTATTGATCAAATTGTAAAAAAACTAATTGATGCGTCGTTATGTGTCGCTTTTGCCGAGTCCTGTACCGCGGGTCTTGTGTCAGGCGCAATGGGCCGGATTCCGGGCGCTTCAAGGGCTTTCTGGGGTTCTTTTATTACCTATTCTGTCGATGCAAAGATCAAGCTTCTGGGGATAGCGCCTGCGCTTATAGAGAAATACGGAGCTGTCAGCGAAGAATGCGCTCTTGCGATGGCGGAAGCCGCGCTTGCCAAAAGCGGCGCTGATGTAGCACTCTCCGTCACGGGCTTGGCGGGCCCCGAAGGAGACGGAAGCGGTCTTCCGGTCGGAACCGTATGGATAGGCTGGTGCGGAAAAAATTTCCCTTCCGGGGCGGTATTGCATCAATTTTCCGGCTCCCGGAATGAAATCCGGGAATCGGCTGCGGACAGTGTAATGACAAAATTGGCGGAAATATTGGAACAATCAGCAATGAACAGGCAGCAGCTACTACCGGCTAACGGTTAACTATGCTTTGTTTGACTATTGACAGAATGGAGACTACTTGTTTAGAATAAAAATGATTACAATTCCTTTGTCAAATGTTTATAAGCAATCAGAAAAGAAATATGCGTGTTTTCAAGCGTGTAAATATATGATCCCATCTCTTCACGTTCTCATGGGGAAACCGTGGTGTGTTTTCCCCAGCTGTTTTAACGGAGTTTTATTCATGGCAATTTTGCGAAAATCCAAAAAAGTTAGTATGGAAGCGTCAGACAATGCTTCCTCAGTGGTTCAAGGGGAGCTTCCTTTGGAAAGCCACGAAGAAAGGGCTGAAGCGCAGCCTGAATCTTCGACAATAACAGAAAATGTTGAATCAGAATCAAAAACCGCCGGGCAAAGTGAAGCCGATTCGGAAGAACAAAGCGGAAAAGTTGTGATTCGGACAAGACCAAGAAAAGCGCCGGTAAAGAATGCCAAAAGGCTTGTTTCTGGTATGGAAACGGAAGGCGGAGACCCCGAAAGGCGTCAATATCATGATGCCGCTTATCCTTCATCATCTTCCAGAGGCAGAAAACCCCGCTCTTATGAGCAAAGTGCCGCGTCAAACAGTGGTCAGAACGGACTTTCCGCTCCCGCGGCTCCTTCGGGACCGTTTCCGGCCCTGCCCAAGCACCTGCCTCCCATGCCCTTCATTTACGGAAAACCTGAACCGCGCAGCGATCAGGACAACGGAAAACCTCGGCTTTCCATAAATGAACTTACACGGCTCAACATGATGGATCTTCGGGAGCTGGCTTTATGTTACCAGATTTCTCATGAAGACCTTGTTGTAATGAAAAAGCAGGAAATCATTTTTGTGCTTCTTAAAACCCATACCGAACGGGGCGGCATTATTTACGCTTACGGATCTCTTGAAATTCTTCCCGACGGATACGGATTCCTCCGAAGCCCTCAGAATTCCTATCTTCCCGGGCCCGATGATATATATATCAGTCCAAGCCAGATACGGCTTTTTGCCCTTAAAACCGGGGATACCGTGTATGGTCAGATTCGGAGTCCCAAAGAAGGCGAACGCTTTTTTGCGATGCTCCGGGTTGAGACTGTCAATTATGACGATCCGTCCGTAGCGCAGAATCGGATTCCCTTTGACAACCTGACGCCCCTCTACCCAGATGAAAAACTCGATCTTGAAACCGTGACCGAAGATATTTCAGCCCGCATTATCAATCTGTTTTGCCCGATAGGAAAGGGACAGCGTTCCATTATTGTGGCGCCCCCGCGGACCGGTAAAACCATCATGATGCAGAAAATCGCCAACGCCATTACAAAGAATCACCCCGAAGTGTATTTGATGGTTCTTTTAATTGATGAGCGTCCCGAAGAGGTTACCGACATGGAGCGGACCGTCTGCGCCGAAGTTATTTCAAGTACCTTTGATGAACAGGCTTCGCGCCACGTTCAGGTTGCCGAAATGGTCCTGGAAAAAGCCAAGCGCCTTGTCGAGCACAAAAGGGACGTGGTTATCCTGTTGGACTCCATCACGCGCCTTGCCCGCGCTTATAACCAGACGGTGCCCACTTCCGGCAAAATCCTTTCCGGCGGCGTTGACTCGAACGCCCTTCATAAGCCCAAACGCTTTTTCGGCGCGGCGAGGAATATCGAAGAAGGCGGCAGCCTCACGATTATTTCGACCGCCCTTGTAGAAACCGGCAGCCGTATGGATGAAGTGATCTTTGAAGAGTTTAAGGGAACCGGCAATATGGAAATTAACCTTGACAGGCGCATTTCCGACCGCCGCCTTTTCCCCGCGATCAATATCAAGAAATCCGGAACGCGGAAAGAGGAACTGCTGCTTAAAGAGGAAGAACTCCAGCGGATTTGGATTCTCCGCAAGGTAATAAATCCCCTTGATGACATCGAAATCATCGAACTTCTTATTGACAAGATGAAGAAAAGTAAGAATAATGAAGCATTCTTGCGTTCCATGAATACCGGCAGCGCCGGGTTAGATTAATTTGCGGGAATGCAGCATTCCTGCGTTCTATGAACACCGGCAGCGCCGGGTTAGATTAATTTGCAGGAATGCAGGATTGGATTAACGCAGTAGGAATCACAAAGCATTGCCCTTTGTGTAGTACGATATAAAAGATTATGAGCCGGAGGATAAGATACATGAAAGATGGCATTCATCCCAAGTATGAGCTGACAAAGATCAGTTGTGCCTGCGGGAACGTGATTGAAACCCGTTCAACCGCAAGGGACATTAAAGTTGAAATTTGTTCATCCTGTCATCCCTTCTTTACAGGGAAGCAGAAACTTGTTGATACTGCCGGACGCATTGAGCGTTTCCGCAAAAAGTACAACATCAAGGAAAACTAAGACGGAGGCTGCCAAGGTGCAGCCTTTTTTGTGCGCCCAACATGGGCGGCAATTTGGCGGTGAAAGTCCGCTGTACGGATTGATGTGGAAATGACGTATAAGTCCAAAAAGTTGTCGGCAAAGTTCCCCGTAAATATGAAAAAATGTAGTATAAAATCATATTTCAGTTTTCTTTCTGAGGATGATTTATATATTGTTTTTTAAGGGGATAATAATGAAGATTGCATCAAAAACCAGAATCATCTTCGCCAGTGCGCTGGTCCTGATATTCGGCCTTTTTGTATCCTGCGGGACAACTGATTCCGCTTCAACAGCGGAAACCGCGCCTGCGCCCGCGCCCGCCGCACAGGAAGAAGCGGCTGCAGGAGCTGAATACGCTTTCAACGCATCGAATCTCAAGGCTGGAGATTTCGCGGACGGAACAAAAATCGGGGATAACGATTATTTTACTCTCAATGTTCCGGATCCTACCAAGCCGATAAACGTTGATGGAAACAACAAGAATGTAAACGGAGTTTCCTATACTCAGCGGCTCAAGCTCGGCGGTGAAACAAACACACTGAGTTTTACCATGGCCTCTGCCGGGACCGTCAACATCGTATGCCAGAGTTCTTCCGGAAGCGCCGATAGAAAATTGCTTTTCCTTTCCAATGATGCTCAGGTCGCCACTGCGTCCGCTTTGGGGGCATCTCCGCTCTACACGACGATAGAACTTCCCGCGGGAACCTATACCCTTCAGTCATCTGGCGGCGGGGGAACAAATATCTATTTCCTTGAGGTTATTGAAAAATAACATTCAAAGAACAACTCTGGAAGGCTTCTCGCTTTCCGGAGTTGAAGACGTCAGACAGTAAAAAGGCCTGGTGTAGTATAGTTTGCGAGAGGGGCGGTTTTGCTCCTCTTTTTTACAAAAAAATCGTATTCTTCTTGTAAAACCGTCCGTATTGGAACGAATACTCTTTAATCCTCAAACAATTTGTCCAAAATCTCATTTTTTCACTTTAAAAAATTCCATACTATCTGTTATAGTAAGATTATTGAACAAAAGGTTTTCTCAAACCGTATTATTCTGTTGAGGGAAAAGCGGCAAAAATAGGAGATGCGTATGCCTGAACCGGTGATAGAAATGGCCATCGAGATGGTGGATATTGTAAAGATTTTTCCCGGAGTTGTGGCGAATGATAAAGTCTGTTTGGAAGTTAAGGAAGGCGAAATCCACGCGCTTTTGGGGGAAAACGGGGCCGGGAAATCTACGCTCATGTCCATTCTTTTTGGGTTGTACGAGGCCGATTCGGGGAAAATAAAGATACGCGGTAAAGAAGTTTCGATTACGAGCCCAAACGACGCGGCAAAGCTCGGTATCGGGATGGTGCATCAGCATTTTAAGCTTGTAAAAAACTTTACCGTTACCGAAAATATCGTGCTGGGATTGGAGCCAAAAGACCGCCTGGGGAACTTGAATCTGAAAAAAGAAGAAAAAAAGGTCAAGGAACTTTCCGAAAGATACGGGCTGGAAGTCGATCCACGCGCGAAAATCGAAAATATTACCGTTGGGATGCAGCAGCGGGTCGAAATTCTTAAAATCCTCTATCGAAACGCGGATATTTTGATATTTGATGAGCCTTCCGCGGTGCTTACTCCCCAGGAAATCGATGAACTGCTGGAAATCTTTCAGCGTCTTAAGTCCGAAGGCAAGACGATTGTCTTAATTACGCATAAATTAAGGGAAATTAAAGCCGCCGCAAGCCGCTGTACGGTTCTTCGCCGGGGGAAATACATCGGCACGGTTAATGTTGCCGAAACATCCGAAGACGAATTGGCGGAAATGATGGTGGGGCATTCGGTCAGTTTTAAGATCGATAAAAAGCCTTCCGTTCCGGGCGATGTTGTGTTACAGATTAAAGATTTGACGGTGATCGGCTCCAAGGGCGTTCCCGCGGTTCAGAAACTTTCCCTTGATGTCCGCGCCGGTGAAATTGTCGGCGTTGCCGGTGTTGACGGGAACGGGTTGCCGGTGTTGACGGGAACGGGCAGGCTGAACTTGTCGCGGCCATTTCGGGGCTGCTTCCGGTGAAATCGGGAAGTATTTTTCTGAACGGCAAAGACATAACTAGAATGTCAATTTATCACCGGAATGAAAGCGGCATCGGTCTTGTCCCGGAGGACAGGCACAAATACGGCCTTGTCCTCGATTTCCGCGTGGATGAAAACATTATCCTGAAAAGTTTCAGGAAACCGCGCTATTCCAACCGGTTCGGATTCCTCAATTTTCCGGGGATTTATCGTCACGCGGAAGAATTGATAAGCGAGTTTGATATTCGGGCGGGGAGGGGACCTGCGACACTCGCGAAATCGATGTCGGGCGGGAATCAGCAGAAGGTGATTATCGCGCGGGAGATTGATCTTTCCCCGAATTTGCTTGTCGTGTCTCAGCCGACGCG
>QMCE01005126.1_pt1 | contig 12525 bp, 5 predicted proteins | sample 1821851 | NCBI WGS metagenome assembly QMCE01 (sample SAMN09453174, study PRJNA476694) | Termite gut metagenome, whole genome shotgun sequencing project. | isolation source: worker | host: Odontotermes sp. | place: South Africa:Pretoria | collected 2016-01-28 | reverse complement strand
TATAAAAGGAAAAGAGTCTCTTTTTGTATATATAAATAAGGCATACAAAGACGAAGATGTAAAGGAAAAAATAAAAGATAATAGGATTGATATTTACTACGATAATCTATTAAGGAAGTTTGGTATAAATAATACATATCAAGCAGAGACTTATCGTTCTTTTTTATTAGGATTGCCTATTCGGACACAAATTCAATTTTTAACTGAATTTGAAGATGTTAAATCAATAAAAGAAGTAAATGTTACAGATGCTTTTTTAAGCGATTTGTATGAAAAACGAGTTGATATTGATATTGCAAAAGCAAACACAAAATATCTCAATGCCATTATTCTAAAATTATTATTGCATGAAAATGCATTGGATGAAGCATATCAATTACAGCCTATAACTACAGATATAAGTTTGAATAGCAGCTTAATGAGTTTAAGCTTTCTTTTCAGTCAGAAAATTTGCGATAATCCGTATTTAATTTTTGATTATTTTATCCGTATAGGATATATAAGAAATCTATTGAGCGTATTAGGACATCAAGAAACAACAAATAACAACAATCTCTCTGGAATAAAACCATCTATAGAAGGGCTATGTAAACATTCATCAATATTTTATGATAGAGTTTATCGAGATGTGTTGGGCTCAATGACAGCATATCTGAGGGCTTTTTTGAATATTGAAAAAGAGAATAATATATCTTGGGGAGGTACAATTCCAATTTACTCTCCAAGCGAAACGGCAAAGGGCAAAGGACAATTATCCATGAGAATAGATTTTGTATTCAAAAAAGAACCTTTATTTAAAAGACAAATTGCATACATGCCTGTAAGTATATCACAACCAAATGACAAACAACAATCACTTACAACTTACTCTATTTATGTTCTTTTAGGCACAATTGGAGAAATTATTAAACAAGCTAAGGAGGGTGCTGACCTAAATAAAACCCTCGGTGAACTTTCTCAAATCAGAAGCTATGCTATGCCGAACTTTAGATATAAGTCCATATCAAATGAGCAAAGTGATGATGAAAACGAACAGTTTTTAGAGGAAGAGAACAATGAGAATAAGAATGAAGAATTAGTAGAAAGCATATCAAATTGGATAAAATCTTACCCGGAAAACTATGTAGTTTCCCCTCATTTGATAGGAAAGATATCAACAAGATTATTCTATGCGTTACGAAATATAGAAGACACAGAATCTGTAGATAATTTGGGTGAAGCAATGCATAATCGTATAGTAATTTTACTTAATACGATTTTAGTAGAAGAAGCAAGAGAAGCCACTAAAAACCTAATTATCAGCAATAATAATCCCAGAGATAGCGTAACAATCTTCAAGAATAATATATCTAAATCCAAAGAGCATATAAAAGAACTTAAACTATTCAGATGGATATTTGCATGTCCAATACTATTGTCTTATCTCAATAATCAGGATGAAGATATTGTGGAGATTACAAAGCATATAAATTCCGCACATGAAATAGAGAATTTATTTTGGACAGAGTCAATATATTCTGAATTAAAAGATGTCACGTTATTAGCTCCCCGAAAAAATAAAGAAAAAGGATCAACTGCAAGCAAATATAAATTGGATTCTTTTTACTACGGGAAAAGCACTATCAATAAAACAATTCGTCATTTGAAAGAAAATAAAGAGTTGATTAGTTACGAATATCTTATGAATGAAAGTAACATAAACAAGCTTATCGAAGGACTGAAAAAAATCTTTGCGAAAAACGTAAAGGAGGATTCTATTAATAAAGTACGAAACTATATCAATAAGAACGAAAAAGAATGGTAACCTCTTCTATAATAAGACATCTTTTATCAGACAAAGACTCTTTGTCTGATTATCTCCAAGGAGATGTAGTTTCAATTGAGGCTGTCAAGCGAAGATTATTGTTATTGGAACGTCAAGAAAGTAGATGTGTTCCAGACCATTACTATCGCTTAAATCAAAAAAAGAGCTTTAACAAAATTGAAACTTTAGGAGAAACTATAAGAATGGGATTATATCAATTAGCAAAAGAGCATTTGGAGTTGAGAGGAAACAGAATATATGTGAAACAATTAAAACAAAATGATTGGCAGGGACTCATTACTTACATTCCTCCTTTAATTTTGCAAATGGCTTTTTTACACATCAAACAACCTCTATTGAATTCATCGGAAATAACAAGCTATTTTAATTCATACATCTTACCAAATGCAAAGCATACGGCACTCCCATTCCCTTATATCCCGCAAATAGAAAGCTATATACGCGAAAAGAATGGCTTGCATGATTTACACATGCATTTGAATGGTTCTACCGAAACAGATATTGCATGGCAGGATTTTTTATCCGAACCTGATAAAATTTATACGGAACTCAAAAACGGATTGAAACTATCGAAGGTTAAAGAACAATTTGAGCAAGAATCATATTTACGATCTCCTCTTGAATTTAGAAATCTATTGTTGTGTGCAAGAAGTATCAGGGAGTATTTATTCAAAATGTATTTCCCTAAATCCATAAAAGATGGAGAGTTTAGGCAAATAGCTTCTGCAAAAGATATCCTAAACTATATTCTTGATTCAAAAGAGGCAATTCCTAATAAAGAAAATCCTTTTGTAAACAGTTCTTTGTACCATCCTTTTGCGGAACTAATGTGTGAAAATTATAAAATGCCAAAATACCCGATGGCTGTGGAAGGGTTGATGTACATACTTATGTTCAAATATATGACAGAGAATCCAAGAGAATCGGTGGCTTCTATCTTTCATTTCTATTTGTTAATTCTCGGGTTAGCCAACAGACTTTTAGTTCAGCAGATACATCAGTTTGGTTTTGAGCAATTTCAAAAACTGACCTTAAATGAATTAAGAGAAAATAGTGAGAAGTCATACAAAAACAGATTTCTTCAATTGCACGGAAATGACCAACGAAACATCTGCTTTTTAGAAGGTCGATTCTCCCCTAAACCGACTGAAGTTGCCAACAAAATGCTAATTCAGTCAATAAATAAGGGATGGGGTAAGCTATTACAAAATATTCAGGGAGAATTGGGACTTTTAGAGAAAGATTTACCTGTACTAAAATTAACAGCCCATTTTATCAAAAAAGAAGACGATAGAAAATCTTCGGAAATAAGACATAAAAACCTGAGAAATGAAGTTTGGAACAAAGCTAAGGTCTTGGCTTTACTGAAAAAGAACGAGGTTAGTCTTATGAAAGACGTGAATGCTATAGATGCCGCTTCCAGTGAATTTGATGCGCCTCCCGAAGTTTTTGCTCCATCATTCCGGTATCTCAGACGTAAAGGATTTAAGCATTTTACTTATCATGCAGGAGAAGACTTTTTCCATATTATTAGCGGATTAAGGGCTATTTATGAGGCTGTTGTTTTTAATAACTTAGGATGTGGAGACCGAATTGGGCATGCTACAGCAACAGGCATATCCCCTGAAATTTGGATTAAAAATATTGGAAAACGTATATTGATTCGTCAAGGCAACTATTTGGATGATTTACTATTCACTTATCATCTAATCATTTCAAGAAACAACAAAGAGTTGAAAGAAAAAATTCTATTCGTAGTAAATAAAATTCAAGAATTATCCCACTCAATATATAAGAAATCATATTCCTTGAAAACATTAGAAAACGCTTGGCTAATGAGGCGTTTTTGTCCATCGATGTTATTCTCTGAATCAATAGATAGTGCAAAACTTTCAGATGTTTTTGATGATGAAGAATGGAATGACATAGAAAAAAAACTAATCGGTTCAAGAAAGGATGAAAGGGTAGAAATATTAATGAGATACCACTGCGAAAGTTTTCGAGACGAATATGATAAAATCATTGAAGTCGAATCCGAAGAGGATTATGACTGTTCTGACATGAGAATGCTCCAGTTGCTGGTTTTAGAATTTTTGCACGAAAGAGAAATTGTAATTGAAACCCTCCCTACCAGTAATGTAAGAATTGGACATCATTCCAATTTCGATACCTACCATTTATGGAATTGGCTTAAATGGGAAAGAGAAGGGAAAGCTATACCGCCAATTGTTGTGGGTACTGATGATGCAGGGATATTTGCTACTAACATATACAATGAATACGCAAATATTTATTGCAATCTAATTTCCAATAACAAGGTAAGCCAGAATGAAGCAATGAAGATCATTGAACAGTTGGACAAGAACGGAAGAATATACAGGTTTACTTGATTTTGTTTCCAAAATGCACTATATTTGCAGCACAATAGAAACAAAGCAAAAAAAATGACCTTTTTGGAATTTAAGGAACAGCTATTCGATTTGGCATGCTTCAATATCTATCAGGTATATGCATGGCAACCGGATTTTGACCGGAATAACCTTACCCGTTGGACTAAGAAAGGATATCTTATCCGGTTACGGCAGGGATATTTTGCTTTCTCGGACTATAAGAATAAGCCGGATTATTTCCTTTATTTTGCCAATCGGATTTACCGTCCGTCTTATATCAGCCTGCACACAGCATTAGCTTTCTACGGGATGATACCGGAAGCGGTGGTACAAACAACCAGTGTGACCTCACTAAAAACGGCAGCATTTAGTAACGACTTTGGTGAATACTCTTACAAGAATGTCAAAGAAAACCTGATGTTCGGATACGACTTAAAGCCAATGGCAGACCACCGTACCATACAGTTTGCCACACCCGAAAAGGCATTGCTTGATTTGCTGTATCTTTATCCGTTCTATGATAGCGAGCAGGAATTGGAAGAACTGCGTTTGGATGAAGATTACCTGCAAGATGATTTAAACAAGAATTTACTGACGGAATACTGCACCAAGTTTCAAAGCAAAGCACTTGACCATCGTGTAAAGCTGCTTGTTAAGACTTACGCTTTATGATACAGATTGAACAGATAAGAAATTATTTTCCGGCGCAAATACGTGGAAATTCGGGGTTTGATAAACACATATTGAAAGAATATTTGCAGTTGATGATTTTGGATTACCTTTCTTCTACTCCAAACATCCGAAAAATGGCTTTTATCGGCGGAACAAACCTGCGTTTGGTGAAAGGGATAGACCGATTCTCCGAAGATTTGGATTTCGACTGCAAAGGCCTGTCGAAAGACGAGTTTATTGAAATGACAAATGGGGTAGTCCAGTTTTTGGAGCGTTCAGGGTTGCGGGTAGAAGCAAAAGATAAAGACAATCCTAAACTAACAGCATTCAGACGAAATATTTATTTTCCGGAATTTTTATTCGATTTGGGATTGAGCGGACACAGGGAAGAACGTTTTCTGATAAAGATTGAAAGTCAAGACCAAGGAATTGCTTATCCGCCGGTTGTCACAAATATCAAGGGTTGCGGATTCTTTTTCCCGTTTCCCGTTCCTTCCGATGGCGTATTGTGCAGCATGAAAATTGCTGCTATGTTAGCCCGCGCCAAAGGCCGTGATTTTTACGACCTGATGTTTTTGTTGGCTCAGTCCAAACCGGATTACGATTTTCTTTCAAAACGTTGTGGCGCACATAACTTACAGGAACTCAAACAGGTAACAATAGAATTACTAAAATCAGTCGATTTGAAGAAGAAGCAAAAGGATTTTGAACCTTTTCAATAAAGCGAATAGTGAGAAGATTCTGAGATTTGGCGAATTTATAGATTCACTAACGGAATAATATCTTTTCAATCACACAAACTTTTCTCTTTTCTGGAGGTTCAGGAGGCCGATCATCAGGAAGACGATTCCTCCGATCAGAAGAAACAGGCGACTTTTAATGATTGTGTTTTGCCATATCATGGGGTGAATATCCCTCGGTATGGTGAATGGGTTGAGAAAGACATTCCAGGAAGAATTGCTGATTGAACTGTTGGCATTCATAAAGATAAAAAATACCAGACCCAGTATAATCATAATAACGGCTGTTCCGTTGCCGCTCCGGGTGATGGTGGAAAACATGAATGCAAGGTTACCGAAAAACAACATGGGAAAAACAAGTTGCGCCGCCATTTCAACTATATTGATCGGATAGAGTAATAAACGGGCTACATAAGCAAACAGGACAAGTATAAAATAATTGGCAACATAAACCATCAGCATACGAAGCCCCCATACTTTGTAACGGTAATTGGGTATTCCGAAAATAATTTCAAGAATACGGTTATCTTCATCATTCTGAATACCGAAAACAACCGGATAGAATATCAGTAACAGACAAGGAAACAACAACAGGCCATATATCGTTCCCTCATTGATTTCCAACCTGTTCCAAGCCTGCTGGAACATAAAGAAAGCAAAAAAGGCAAAAGCCGCCAGCAAAAACCAAAAGAATTTACCGGCAAATATAATCTTCAGATTATATCTTATAACTCTTACTGCAAGCGTTATGTATTTTTTCATGCATCACATATTTTTCAATAAACATAAGTAAGCATCTTCAAGATTCGCTTCCACGCGTACGGCTCCCGGATAAGGGGATTCAATAGACAGATAACGCACCTGTATCAGGTCTCCGTCCTGAATATTATTAATGACCAACGATTTATCCAAATCCGTTTCAAATGATTCCTTATCAATCAGAAAACGCCAGACCTTCCCTTCCGCCATACGAACCATCGCCGTCGGCTCTCCGAAATATTTCAGTTCTCCCTTATTAATCACAACGACCTGATTACTTGAGCTTGCAATATCTTCGATGATATGTGTGGAGAAAATGACAATGCGGTCTTTGCTTAACTCAACCAGCAAATTGCGGAAACGGATGCGTTCACGCGGATCAAGCCCCGCCGTCGGTTCATCCACCACCAGTATGCGCGGCAAATGCAACAATATCAAAGCGATGCCGATTCGCTGCTTCATCCCTCCGGAAAAAGATCCGATCTTATCATCTTTCCGTTCATACATATGGACAGCCTTCAATACATATTCCAAACGCTCCTTGCGCACCGTCTCGTCCGTCAGCCCCTTCATGACAGCCTGATAATCCAGAAACTCCCAGGAAGACATATTTTCATACGTACCGAATTCCTGCGGCAGAAAACCGATAAGACTTTGCAGCTCTTCACGGTAAGAACGCGTATCCAGTCCATTGATCCATATACTACCGTAGCTTTGCTCAAAAATACCGGTAATGATACGCATCAACGTAGACTTGCCGGCCCCGTTAGGACCCAGCAAACCGAACATACCGGTCTTTATTTCAAAAGAAACACCGCGCAACGCCTTAAACGGACGACGACGTTTCCCGATCAGCGGAACACTCTTGACCATCCGGAAATAGGAGCGCCTCAACCCTGCAAAACGACCGCTTATCCGCTCTATATTGATATTCTTTTCGTACAGATACTGGGATGTAACATAGATCGCTATACCGATAGCCCACAACACCCCGATAACGGCTGTCATAGAGGGATTATCCAGTTTCTTATACAGGCCGAATAAAATCAGCGGAGGAATACTCCAGAATATGATGCGGTTAATATATTTGATAACTCTGCTCTCCGCAAAACGATAAAACAGGTAGGTCCTGATTTTACGCCACAGATAAAGTGTCATCGCATATATTGCGAAAGATAAAAGAAAAGCCCACAGTTTACTTTCAATATAAAAGTAAGTAAAATAGATGCCAAATCCCCACAAGGCGAACTGCCAACTGAGACCGACAAAATCTTTCAGCGAATGATATTCACTACTCAATCCCAAACGTTTACGCAACTCCAGACCACTGTTCCACTGACGTGAAAAACGTCCGGAGCGATCATAAATTTTCACAAGATTCCTGACAACAATGTGTATTTCCTGTTTTTCATCAACAACGCCGGATTGGGCGCGCCGCAGACTTGTCTGCGTAAAATAAGTAATTCCGGGCACAAGGATAACCAGTGCGATAAGATAGACGGACTGCCACAACAATCCGTCTGCGTACAGGTAAATACAGATCAGTCCGGTTACAACAAGTACAAGGTGTAACACTTTGATCTTTTTAGACAATGTTTTATACCATACCTGCGTATTCTCCAGTCCCATGCAAACGGTAGGAATGATGACGAGTGTCAGTAAGGTCGAAAATGCAAGTCCGCCGATGACGGTAATGGCAAAAGGAGCTCCGATCGCTCCCGCATATTCCGAATCGCCCATAGCCAACGGAAACATAGCGATGATAGTCGTGATACTGGTGATAAGTATAGGACGTATACGGGACAATCCGGCTACCATCAGGGCGCGTTCACGACGGAAGCCCTGCTTTCGCAATATATTGGCATAATCTATCAGTATGATCCCATTATTCACCACTATTCCCAGCAATATCAGGAAACCCGTAAGCGTATTTGCGCTGAGCAGACTGTTGCCGGTCATCACCAAAGCCAGTAACGAACCGATTGCCGCCAACGGTATCGAGAACAACAGCACAAAGGGGGTTGATACCGACTCAAAAACACACGCCAGTATCATAAATATCAGGATAAAGGCGGCGACAATAAGAAATTTAAACTCGGCAAACAGATCTTCTTCATGTATCACTTCGATCGCCACGCCCGCCGGCAAATTGTAATTGGCAATCAACTGATCAATATCCGCACGATACCCTTCCAGCAAGGCATTGGATTGTTCCACACTACGGATAAAATTATAGCGGACTTCCAGTTGTTTATCCTGATTGACGCGCGTTATGCGCGACCGGCCGAATGCCTTATTTACAGTCGCTATATCGTTCAGGTTATGAAGGCCGCCGTTCGCATTCATGATCTGTACGGCTTCAAGATCATCTATCGACTTTTGTTTTTTCTGCTCTTCTTCCTCTTCTTCGGGCGTTTTATCACGAATAATGATGTCATAGTCCTCTTCCCCGACTTTGAAGGAGGTTCCCGACGAATATTCGGTATTCAGATCTGCCAGTCCGGCAGTTATATTGGCGCGTGTGATCTCATAGGATGTCAGCAATACCTGATCGAAATGAAGGCGCACTTCGGGTTGGCGACCCGTATACGACACCCACGAATTACGGATAAAATCCTGTTCATCCAGATAATAACGTATATCTTCGGCAACAAGCTGCATCATTTCATAATCGGAACCTTTAATGATAACCCGTTCCTGATTATCGCCAATACCCAGTAAACTCATAAACGCAACCATCCCTCCTATATCTCCGCCTCTGTTTTGCCCGCCGGTAGCATCCGATACGGATATTTCGGCGCCGTCCACATCCGGCATCTTCGATTGCACATCGGATTTTATTTCGGCAAGTTTGCGTTTGCCGATTTTCTGATAATCTTCCTGCAAAACAAGAGTCAGTACGGCCTCTTCTTCATTTATACGGCTGATGACGTCTTTTTTCTCCGGTATTTCGCCCAAACGTTCTTCCAGTACTTTGACGACCCTGTCCGTACTCTCCAACGTACTCCCCGTACGCATGGTAACATACACATTGAAACGATCGGAATCAACTTCCCTGTTTTGCTGCACAGTGGTGGTAAGCGAAAATATCAGCGTAATAAAAAGCAGAATGACAGCGCCGAATATCGTTACGCCCGGATTGCGCATGCACGTTTTGAGCAGCACCAGATAAATCTGTACGGGACGCTGTGAAAGAGATACTTTTTCATAAAAGACACTACTACTGTTTTTCCGCTTCAATATAAGATAAGCAGCCATCGGTATAAACAGAAGTGCGACTGCCATAGAAACCAATAAGGTGGAAACAATAGAGACGCCGATATGATTCCCGATAAGTTTTATCATGAAATTATCGGTAAATACAAAAGGAACAAAAACGGTTACGGTAGTCAGGGTAGCCGCTACGATCGAACGCCACACTTCGGTGGTTCCCTGCGTTACGGAACGTTCGGGCGACAACTTGTTCCCGGAAAGCCGGTATATATTTTCGAGCACAACAACGCTATTGTCCAGCAACATACCAACGGCAAGCGCCATCCCGACAAGCGTAAGACTATTGATGGATATTCCCGCCGCATAAAAGAAATTAAATGCCGTAAATACGGATATAGGTATTGACAAGGCAATAAAAAAAACTAGCCGTATATTTTTAAGAAAAAACCAGAGAACAACAATCGCCAGCAATCCTCCCACCAGGGCAAGATCTATTATCTGGTTGATATTGTCTTCCATGATCTCGGCGGTGTTGGAATCAATGACGATCTCCACATCCATATTCCCGAGACGCTCATTCAAATCGTCAACAACGGCAATCGTCCGGTGCGACAGATCAATAAGATTCGCCTGCGCATCGTTCACGAGCGAAACGGAAATCGCTTCTTTTCCATTCACACGGCTGAATGACGTTTCCTCCTTCAAGTCAAAAAATATGGTAGCTATATCTTTCAGCAAAACAGGACCGGGAGCGACAACAATATTCTCAAGATCCGAAACTTTCGTATAAGACGAATTGACATGAACGAAAAACTGACTATCAGACTCTTTTACGTTACCTACAAATACTCTTTCCTGCGCATTGCCGCTCAACAGGCTTGCGATCCTTGCGGTATTCAGGTTCAGCGCCTTGCAGGCCTCCTTATCCAACCTGACTTCAATCGCTTTTTCGCGTCCGCCGTAAACATTCACCCCGGCCACTCCGTCGATATTCTCCAGTTCCGTCGTGATCTTTTCATCAACCACATTACGCACACGATCCACGCCCCCCGAACCACGTACCTGAAGCGTCATGAAGTTATTGGCCATCATTGCCATATCCACTTTCTGGACACGTACGGTAAAATCTTCCGGAAGCGTTGATGATACCTCTTTCATTCTTTCTTCCAGTTTCAGGGAAGTAGCCTTGAAGTTGACATGGCTTTTGAAGTCGATCCGTATGGACGACTGGCGGCTGTTTATTTCCGACTGTATCTTATCTACCCCTCCGATCGCACTTATGGCTCCTTCAAGAGGAATGATCACCTCCGATTCCACATAGGCAGGATCCATTTCCTGCTGTGAATTGACCGATACGAACAGTACCGGAAGTTCCGCGTTAGGCAGCAGCTCCATCGGCAATTGTTTATATGACACATACCCGAGCAGGGTAAGCGCCACAAACAACATCGTGATTGTTATCCTTCTATTTAACAGAAAATTCATTCGCTTTGCTTTGTTACCTTACGCTTCATTTGTTCGAATACATAGTAAACACACGGAATGACGGCCAGACTCATCAATGTTGAAGTAACAAGCCCGCCGATAACGGCTATGGCCATCGACGAACGCAGGGCGGCTCCTTCCCCGATATTGAAAGACATCGGCAGTAACGCCAGAATCGTCGTCAGACTCGTCATAATGATCGGACGTATACGTTGTTGTCCCGCCTGCACAATCGCATCCGTCAGGCTCATCGACGTTTTCAACTGATTGATACGTCCGACTAAGATAATGGAATTATTGACCGCGATACCCGCCAGCATAATGATACCGATAACGCCCATGATATTAATCGTCGTACCTGTCATTAAAAACAACAGGATGGCGCCGACAAGAGCCAACGGAATGGTTAACAGAATGGTAAACGGATGCAGTAACGATTCGAATTGCGAAGCCAGTACCATATATACCAGTATCACAGATAAAAGCAATGCAAACATAAGGCTCGTCATCGACTCCTGACGTCTTTCCTCTTCTCCCGTCACATGAATCGAATAATTTGCCGGAAGGTCTATATTATTGACCTCCTGACGAATTTGTTGGGCGATCTTATCCAATGATTTGCCCATATCCTTATCGGCTACTATTTTATTGATACGGTTCTGGTTCCGGCGGAAAATTTCCTTTGGAGCCAACGAACTTTCAATGGTAGCAATCTCACGCAGGCGGAATTCCTGATTGCCGTTTTTGATGATAAGGTCCTGCAAATCCTTCATTGTAACATCAGGCACTTTTATCACAATATCCCTCATCTCGCCTTTGTAATCCATTTTGCCTACATCACGCCCCTGCAACTGCTGCCTTAACTGTTCGATAACCGTCGATACCGTAATATTATTTATTCCCGCCATCGTGCGGTCGATCGTCACAGTCAATTCAGGGGCCCCGTCGGCCATTGACGATTTGATATTATAGATGCCATCCACAGACGCCATCCGGAGCAGGACTTCGTCCGTAACGGACGCGATCTCGTCAAGATCTTCCCCTTTCACCTCTACCACGATCGGCGCATCTTCATCTCCAAACAATGAACCTAACGAATTATCCTCCTGTTTAAACGTAAGTTCAAGCCCCTCAATGTTATCCGTAGCCTCTACAAAACGTTCCATGACCACTTCCGGAGGGAAGGGCGAAGCATTCGAAAGAATCACTTTCATCATAGCCGTATGTTCTCCTTCAAATACCTCATTTTCCGAAGAACCTTCACCAACATGACTATAAACCGTGCATAAACTGTCTCCGCTTATGGTATGCAACAAATATTCCAGATTATTGACTACCGCATCCGTACGCTCAATACGCGTACCTTCCGGTAGTTTTACCGATACGGAGAAAGCATGACTACCGGAACGGGGCAGAAATTCAGTCCCTACAAACGGAATCA
>QMCE01001572.1_pt1 | contig 12531 bp, 7 predicted proteins | sample 1821851 | NCBI WGS metagenome assembly QMCE01 (sample SAMN09453174, study PRJNA476694) | Termite gut metagenome, whole genome shotgun sequencing project. | isolation source: worker | host: Odontotermes sp. | place: South Africa:Pretoria | collected 2016-01-28 | reverse complement strand
ACAAATAAATAAGGTGGTTATCGACCCCGGACACGGAGGCAGACACCCCGGCAGTGTGTATAAAAAATTTCTGGAGAAGGATATCACACTCAATGTGGGGCTTAAGCTCGGCGAACTGATCAGGAAGAACTTCCCGCAGGTGCAGGTGATATATACACGCACCACCGACAAGTATGTCGATCTCGACGAAAGGGGACGGATAGCCAACAATGCTGGTGCCGATCTCTTCATTTCCATACACATCAACTCCGCGGATGCTTCGTCGGCGGCGGGCACTTCGACATGGGTGATGGGGCTCGAGAACAGCGAAGAAAACCTCAAGGTGACCATGAGGGAGAACGAGGCGGTTATCTACGAGGAGGATTATTCCACCAAAGACGAAAGTTACGACCCGGAAGACCCGGCAAGCTACATAACGTTCTCGCTCATTCAGTCGGGCTCTTTCGAGCAAAGTATGCAGTTCGCCGAGATAATACAAAACCATTTCGGGCGGGACCTGCCTATGAAAAACCTCGGGGCGAGGCAGAAGATGCGCGGCGAGTCTTCGATCAGGGTTTTGTGGAACACCTCCATGCCGGCGGTGCTGACCGAGATCGGCTTTATGAGCAACGCGCAGGATAGGGCATACATTACGACCGCCAAAGGGCAGAATGCCGCCGCCCGTTCGCTTTTCAACGCTTTCAGCGAATACAAGAGCAAGACGGAGGGTCTGGCGAACGTGATAATCCTGAAAGAGCAGGCAATACCCGACGCCGAACCGAAGGTGCAGTCCGTCCCGTCGTCGCAGGAGACGGCCGCTGCCAAACCCGCGGCAGTGGCGGAGAAACCGGCCGTAACGGATGTGAAACCATCTCCGGCGGCGGGCGGCATCAAATTCTATATCCAGATAGTGTCGCTTTCGAAGCCGAAGAACATAAACAGCGCCGACTTCAAATCTTACAGGGGAAAGGTTACGGAAATAAAGGCCAACGGTATGTACAAGTACCTTGTGGGCGGATATGCCGGTTTCGAAGAGGCAGTCCGCAAATTGACGGAAGTGAAGAGAGAGTTCAAGGATGCTTTCGTGGTGGCATTCGACGGCGACTCGCCCGTGAAGTTGGATGAAGCGCGGCGCAGGACAAAATAATTATAAAACAGAACACATAAAATGAGAAAAGAAGTTAAGATAGGGATCTTTGCACTTATAGCTATTTTCGCCCTGTATTGGGGTATAAATTTCCTTAAAGGCAAAGACCTTTTCAGACTGAACAGGACTTATTACGCCTACTATCATAGCGTGAGCGGCATTCAGATCACCTCTGCGGTGATAATCAAGGGAATATCCATCGGCTCGGTGACAGAAATAGAGTTCAAGCCCGATATGGACAATGTGGTGCAGGTTAAACTCAGCGTCAAGTCGGGTTACGACATTCCGGCCAACTCCGTGGCAAGGATAGCAAGTACGGGCATCATAGGCGGTAAGGCGATAGAGATAGACCTCGGCGATTCCGACATATTTCTGGAGGACGAGGCGGTGATCCGCTCTCAGGACGAGACGGGATTTTTCGGTTCGGAGGGCTCCGACGTCGATTTCCTCACCAAGAAGTTGAGTTCGATACTCGAGAGTCTGGACGGTACGCTGAAGAACATAAACAGGGTGCTCGGCGACAACGGGCAGACGATAGACGGCACGCTGGCCAATATAGAGTCGGTGAGCGCGACGCTGGACCGCACGGTGAGTGCGAAGGCCGACAGCCTCACCCTCATAATAGACAACCTTACGGCATTCTCCAATATGCTTGCCGATAATTCGGCGCATATAAGCAATACGCTGGCCAATATCGACGAGTTCAGCGCCTCTTTGGCGGAGGTCGATATGGCCGATACGGTGAACAGATTCAATATGGCGGCCGACGGCATCAACGAGGTGATTGCGAGCCTTAACTCCGGCGACGGAAGCCTCGGACTGCTACTCAACGACAAGGATTTGTACGAGTCGCTCAAAGAGGCCAGTACCAACCTTGCGACCCTCCTGGCCGACCTGGAGGCAAACCCGGGCAGGTATGTCCATTTCTCGCTGTTCGGCAGGAAGAATAAGTAAATTTGAAAATTTGGAAATTTGAGAATTTGAAAATGAGGCAAGAAGACAGGCTGTCATAAAATTTCCGAATTTCCACATTTTCACATTTTCAAATTATATAAATGATTTATCCTTCGGATTACGAAATTAAGACCGGTTTCGACCGCATACGCTTACAGGTGGGATCATTGTGTACCACCGCGGGCGGCAGGGCGTTGCTCGACGGGGAGACGTTCAGCGACAGCGCGTCCGGAATAGAACACCGCTTGTCGCTTGCCGACGAACTTCGCGCGGCGCTTGAGATGGAGTCCGATTTTCCGCGCCGGGAATTCACCGACATAGATCACATAGCCAGAAAGATAGAGATAGAGGGTGCGTTCCTCGAAGTCGAAGACCTCGTAATGCTGCGCGACGGTCTCGGTGCGGTGAACGACATAGTGGGGTTTTTCGCTGTTCGAAGCGAAGAAAAATATCCATCCATGAGAGCGTTCTCCGCCGGAGTGCACGGTTTCCCGGAGATAACAAACCACATAGATTCCATACTCGACCGCCACGGCGAGATAAAGGACAACGCCTCGCCGGATCTTTATTCCATACGACGCACGATTCGCGACAGGGAAGGGCAGGTGTCCAAACGTCTCCAGGCCGTGCTTGCCAAGGCGCAGAAGGACGGTTACGCCGATCCCGACGCGGCGGTGTCGATTCGCGACGGCAGGGCGGTGATCCCGGTGTCGGCGGCCAACAAGCGCAAGGTGCACGGTTTCATCCACGACGAATCGTCGAGCGGGCGGACATTCTACATCGAGCCTGTCGAGGTCGTCGAGATCAATAACGAACTGAAGGAACTCGAATATGCCGAGCGCAGGGAAATAGTGAAGATACTCACGGCCTTTACCGACAAGATACGACCCGACGCCGAAGGGATAGCCCGTGCGGGAGAATACCTCGCCGGAATAGACATGATAAGGGCCAAGGCGCGCTGGGCGGTATCGAACGGCTGCGTAAAGCCTGTTGTTTCGCATGAAGGCCGCCTGGAACTGCGCTCCGCGCGTCATCCGCTTCTGCAGCAAACCCTTGCCAAAGAGGGCAGGGAGATCGTTCCGCTCGATCTGAAACTCGACCGCAAGAAACACATATTGGTCATTTCGGGCCCCAATGCGGGCGGCAAGTCGGTATGCCTCAAGACGGTGGGGCTGTTGCAGTATATGCTCCAGTGCGGGTTCCCCGTTCCGGCGAAGGAGAATTCCGAATTTCCAGTTTTCCGCGGCCTGTTCATAGACATAGGCGACGAGCAGTCGATAGACAACGACCTGAGCACCTACTCTTCGCACCTGCTCAACATGAGGAATATGCTTGCCCATGCCGACGCCTATTCGCTCGTGCTTATAGATGAATTCGGGTCGGGGACGGAACCGGCCATAGGCGGTGCGATAGCGGAAGCGATACTCGAACGGTTCGTGGAGACGGGGACTTACGGCGTCATAACCACCCATTATTCCAACATAAAGTATTTCGCGAGCAACCACGACGGAGTGGTCAACGGGGCTATGATGTTCGACGTGCAGAACATCCGTCCGCTGTTCAGGCTCGAAGAGGGCGAGCCGGGAAGCTCGTTCGCAATAGAGATAGCGCGCAAGACGGGGTTGCCGGAGCAGATCATACGTTCCGCATCCGAAAAGATAGGCAGCGACCAGATGAACCTCGAAAAGCAGCTTCGCGAAATAGCCCGTGACCGCCGTTACTGGGAACAGAAGCGCGACCGGATACGGGTTACCGACCGGAAAGTAGAGGAACTCGAACAGAATTACGCCACACAACTTGCATCCATAAAGCAGGAACGCGCCCGCATCATCAAGGAGGCCAAACAGGAAGCCGCAAACCTTATTGCGGAAGCCAATAAACAGATAGAGAATACTATCCGCGTGATAAAGGAGTCGCAGGCCGAGAAGGAGATAACCCGCTTCGCCCGGACGGAATTCGATAAATTCAAGGAAGAGCTCTCGGAGGACAATGCCCTTTCGGCGGAGAACCAGGCGCGCATAGACCGCGAAATGGAGAAGGTGGAACGCCGCCGGCAGAAGCGAATGGAGCGTAAACTCCAGCGCGGAGAGACCGTACCGGGTGAGCCGGACAGTGCCGCGCCTGCAAAACGCGAAATAGAGGTCGGTTGCAAGGTGCGCATAAACGGACAGGACGGCATAGGCGAGGTGACCGAACTCAAAGGCAAAAAAGCTACCGTGGCATTCGGCCAGATACTCACGACGGTAGACAGGGAGCGCCTCGAAGCGGTATCGAATACCGAGTTCCGCAAACAGTCGCGCCCAGAAAAGCCGCGCACCGTGGTGAGTGTCGATATATCGGCGCGCAAACTCAATTACAAAGATAATATCGACGTCAGGGGAATGAGAGCCGCCGAAGCCCTTCAGTCAGTTGAAGACTTCATCGACGACTCCTTAATGATGGGTATAGGCGAAGTGCGCATACTCCACGGCAAAGGGACCGGAGCCCTCAAGGAAGAGATACGCCGCTACCTGCGCACGGTAAGCGAAGTGCGCACCGCAACCGACGACCACGCCGACCGCGGCGGGGCAGGCATCACGGTAGTTACATTTAAATAATTGCGTATGAAGTACAGGTTGAGCAGGATAGCAGAGGTATGCGGGGGACGGTTCTCCGGTGTCGATGTAGAGGTCGACACCGTTATTACTGACAGCCGCCGCAGTTTCGGGCGCGACGAGACTCCGGTGTTCGTAGCCATACGGGGACGTAACCATGACGGGCACGGGTTCATAGACGACCTTTACCGCCGTGGTGTGAGGGCGTTCATCGTCGAGCGCGAGGTAGATATGGCGGCATATCCCGATGCGGGGTTCGTGTTGGCGGGGAGTTCGCTCAGGGCTTTGCAGGCTATGGCGTCGGACTACCGTTCGTCGTTCAAGGGGACTATGGTGGCCATAACGGGCTCGAACGGCAAAACCACCGTGAAGGAGTGGATCGCTCAGGCAGCTCCGGCGGGGATGAAGATATTCCGCTCCCCGCGCAGCTACAATTCACAGTTGGGAGTGCCGCTGTCGATACTTATGATGAATGGCGACGAGGATTTCGCGCTTATAGAGGCGGGTATCTCGCGGCCGGGTGAGATGGAGCGTCTGGCAGGTATCATCCGTCCCGACATAGGGATATTCACTACGCTGGGCGGCGAGCACGGTGAGAATTTCGAGTCGCAGGAGCAGAAGGCGGCCGAGAAGATGAAGCTGTTCGCCACGTGTACGAAGATCGTATATGACAGCCGTTACCGGATAGTAGATGAACTTTTGCGTGAAAGGTTCTCTTCGGCGGCGTTATTCGACTCCGCTCCTTATGTATCTTCCATGCCGGAGTCGGGCGACGAGATCGCACGCGGGAACGCGGCGACCGTGATCGCTTTCTACTGGGCGACGGGCATACCGGCGGCGGCAGTAGCGGAGAGGCTCGATGAATTGCAACCCATAGCCATGCGGTTCGACATAAGAGAGGGACTGGGAGGGTCGCTCGTTATTACCGACCGCACCAATATAGATATCAACTCGCTCGCGATCGCCCTCGACCAAATGAAGAATATCGCGGGCGGACGCGGGCGAATGCTGATCCTTTCGGATATCCTTTACAGTTCGTCGCCCGACACCGAATTATACGGGAGAGTTGCCGCGATGTCCCGCGCGGCCGGGATCGACCGCATTGTCGGGATAGGGGAGCGGATAAAAGCCTGCGGAGGGATGTTCGACGGGCGAAAAGAATTCTACGCCACCGCCGGAGAATTCCTTAAAAAACTGAATCAGGACGATATTGCAGGAATGGCCGTTTTAGTGGAGGGCAGCCAGTCGGTCGATTTTCAGAAGATCGTACACCAACTCGAACGCAAAAGTCACACTACGGTTCTCGAAATAGACCTCGACGCCATGGCCTCGAATCTCGCTTATTACCGTTCGCTGGCGGGTCCCGAAGTCGGGATAATGGCTATGGTCAAGGCTTCGGGGTATGGCAACGGCAACTATGAGGTGGCCAATATGCTGTACAATAACGGGGTGGATTATCTTGCCGTGGCTTTTGCCGACGAAGGGGTAAGGTTGCGCGAACAGGGTATAACGATGCCGGTAGTGGTGTTGAACGCCGACGTCGACAGTTTCGGCCTGATGATAGCCAACCGCCTCGAGCCTGAGATATACAGTTTCGCATCGCTGGCCGCATTCGTATCGGCTGTCGGGGAGAGCGCCGAAAGCGGCTATCCCATACACATCAAGCTCGATACGGGAATGCACAGGCTCGGTTTCGTGGAGCAGGATATCGCAGGCCTGACGGAGACGCTCGGCAGGGAGTATCCGGCGGTTGTGGTACGCTCGATATTTTCACACCTCGCGGCGGCCGATATGCCGTCGGAGGATGATTTCACCCGTGGCCAGATAGCCTCTTTCGACCGCATGAGCGCCGCGATAATGAAAGAGTTGCCATACCGTCCGCTTCGCCATATTGCCAACAGCGCGGCTATGGAGAGATTTTCCGGATCGAGATTCGATATGTGCCGCCTTGGTATCGGGCTTTACGGTGTGGGTTACACTCCCGGTGGAGTTCGCAGCATCAGCCGCCTTACGACGCGCATAGTTCAGGTTAAGGAACTCGATGCGGGAGATACCGTGGGATATGGACGCAGAGGGAAGATAACAGCTCCCATAAGGCTCGCGACGATACCCATCGGCTATGCCGACGGGCTCGACCGACACCTTGGCGAAGGACGGTGGAAAGTTATAACAGGCGGAAAGGCCGTGCCCATCGTCGGAAGCGTGTGTATGGACAGCTGCATGATAGATATCACCGGCACCGACGCCGCGGAGGGCGACGATGTGGTCGTTTTCGGCCACGAGGCGGGAAATACAGTGGTCGACATGGCGCGCCTGCTCGATACGATACCATATGAAATAATGACTTCCATATCGGAGCGTGTGAAGAGGATATATATAAGGGAGTAAATATGGCAGGAAAACTATACATGATCCCGTGCCCCATAGGGGAGGGCGTTTCGGCGGACGTGCTTCCGGCGGGCAACGTAGAGATCGTCAGGTCGCTGGATTACTTCATAGTGGAGAATACCCGCAGCGCGAGGCGGTTCATAAGTAGCCTGAGAACGGGCAAACCCATAGACTCGCTCCGGTTCGCCGAGTGCAACGAGCATACACGGCCGCAGGAAGTGGCATCACTCATAGAACCGTTGCTGGCGGGGGAGGACGCGGGATTTATTTCGGAGGCCGGAGTGCCGGGGGTCGCCGATCCGGGGGCGGAAGTTGCGGCGCTATGCCATACCAAAGGAATAGAAGTGGTGCCGTTGGTAGGCCCATCGTCCATACTTTTGGCGCTGATGGCGTCGGGACAGAACGGACAGTCGTTCGCGTTCAACGGATACCTTCCCGTGAAACCGCCTGAAAGGGGCAGGGCTATACGCCATTTCGAACGCCGCGCCGCCGCCGAAGGGCAGTCGCAGATATTCATAGAAGCCCCGTATCGCAATGCCGGATTATTCAGGGAGTTTCTGGAGGTGTGCCATGACGACACGGTGTTAACCGTGGCTGCCGACATAACCGCACCTGCGGAATTCATACTCTCCGCCCCGGTGCGCAAATGGCGCTCCATGACAGCGCCCGACATAAACAAGCGCCCGGCGATATTCATTTTAGGTGTCCCTAAAATGAGTTGACAATTGACAATGAAGTATTATTGAAGACAGAGTTGAAAATCAATTATTATCCTCTCGTCACATTGTCAGTTATTTCTTAGCCTTTTCGATGATCTTAACGGCCTCTTCGTAGGTCAGTTCGTCGGGCTTGATACCTTTCGGGATGCGGTAATTCTTCTTTTTGTACGAAATGTAGGGCCCGTACATACCGTTGAGCACCAATATCTCGGCATCTTCGGGGAATCTCTTTACCGGCTCTTTGGACGATTTCTGCTGTTTGGCCTTTATAAGTTCTTCGGCGCGGGCGAGAGTGACCGTATAGGGGTCGTCGCTTTTTTCCAGCGATGTAAATTTCCCGTCGTGGCGGACGTAAGGGCCGAATTTACCTATACCGACCACTACCTCCTTGCCGTCGAGTTCGCCAAGATTGCGCGGCAGTGCGAACAAGGCGAGAGCCTCCTCCAGTGTGATCGTGGCGATCAACTGGTCTTTCTTCATGCTTGCGAACAGGGGCTTTTCGTCTCCTTCGGGCTCGATCTGCACCACGGGGCCGTAGCGCCCTATCCTTGCCGAAACCTGTTTCCCGGTCTTGGGGTCTACGCCCAATACACGTGTCTTGCCGGTGTGGGCGGGCTGTGTTTCGAGCGCGCGTTCCACGGTGGGGTGGAACGTCTTGTAAAAGCCGTCTATCATGCTTGTCCACTCCTTTTTCCCTTCGGCTATCTCGTCGAACTCCTTCTCCACCTTTGCAGTGAAGTTGTAGTCGAGGATCTCCTCGAAATGACCTTCCAGATAGTCGTTAACCAGCATACCTATATCGGTCGGCATGAGCTTGCCCTTCTCCTTGCCTGTCGTCTCGGTAAGGGTTTTCGACGATATCCTGTCGCCGGCCAGGGTGAGGCGCAGATAATTGCGCGAACGGCCGTCGCGATTCTGCTTGATGACGTAACCGCGGTTGATTATGGTCGATATGGTTGGTGCGTAAGTCGATGGGCGCCCTATGCCGAGTTCTTCGAGCCTGCGCACCAATTGCGCCTCGCTGTAACGGTAGGGAGCCTGTGTGAAACGCTGCGTGGCTGTGATATCTTCGAATGAAAGCCTGTCTCCGGCCTTCATGTCGGGTAACACGTTCTGCTGTCCGCCTTCCGCATCGTCTTCGGTGGCTTCCGAATAGAGTTTCATGAACCCGTCGAAAAGCACCACTTCGCCTGTCGCCGTGAACAGGAGCGGCGAGTTGCTGTTCTTTATGGCGACAACGGTTTTCTCTATCTTCGCGGGCGACATCTGCGAGGCGACGGTACGTTTCCATATAAGGTCGTAAAGTCTTTTCTCGGCGGGCGAACCCTCTATCTGGCTCCTTTCGACATATGTGGGACGTATGGCTTCGTGGGCTTCCTGAGCGCCTTTGCTCTTTGTCTTGTAATTCTTTACTGTGGAATATTCCGTGCCGTAGAGCCTGATCACTTCCTCCTTGACGGCCGCAAGGGCTTGCTTGGAAAGGTTCATCGAGTCGGTACGCATATATGTGATATCTCCCTGCTCGTAGAGTTTCTGGGCAATGGACATGGTTTGGGAGACCGACATACCGAGTGAACGCGACGCTTCCTGCTGAAGCGTGGAGGTGGTAAACGGGGCGGCCGGATGCTTTTCGGCGGGTTTGTTTTCGCTCGCGGTCACTTCGAACTGCGCTCCGATACATTTGCGCAGAAAGCCGGATGCCTCCTCCTCTGTGTCGAAACGTTTGTCGAGATCGGCCTTGAAAAGTATCTTCTTGGGGTCGCCGTTGCGGTAGAACTGTGCCGCCACACGGTAGTAATCCGTGCTTTTGAAGTCGATTATCTCCCTTTCGCGCTCCACGATAAGCCTTACCGCGACGCTTTGCACGCGTCCGGCGGAGAGCGACGGTTTGACCTTCTTCCACAGGACCGGCGAAAGTTCGAAGCCCACGAGGCGGTCGAGCACCCTTCGCGCCTGCTGCGCATTGACCAGATCCATATTTATAGTCCTGGGAGTTTCTATGGCACTAAGTATGGCATTTTTGGTTATCTCGTGGAACGCTATTCTGTTGGTCTTGTCGGCCGGAAGCCCCAATACCTGCGTCAGGTGCCAGGCAATAGCCTCTCCTTCGCGGTCCTCATCGGATGCAAGCCATACCGTCTTGGCGCTTTTAACTTTATCTGCAAGTTCTCCGACAAGTTTCTTTTTGTCGGAAGCCACTTCGTAATTGGGCGCGAAGTTATGATCGATATCTATTCCGAGTCCCTTTTTCACAAGGTCCCTGATGTGTCCGTAACTCGACATCACGGTATAGTCCTTTCCGAGGAATTTACCTATTGTCTTTGCTTTTGCCGGAGACTCGACGATTACAAGATTTTCTAACATTTTGATTTTATTGCATTTTAAAAAGCAAAAACCTAAAGTGTTCGCTTTAGGTTCCGCTTTTCTATAACTGTTTATTTAATCAGCGTATATGTGAGTTTGACTCGTATCTGTTTGCTGCTCGCGTCCCGGACGGCATCCGATATGGTCAGTGCCGTCTCTTTATATGTTAACGCATCGTTGGGTATGTAGGGGTATGCCAACGGCGCCAGAGTGAATTTGCGAGAGATCGTCTTTTTCTTCCAGGCCTGATGTATGTAGGAAGTTATGTCCATGGTGTAATAGCCGTATGTGCGGTTCAACTGTCCGCCATATGCAAGGGGAGTTGCCGACGACGAGCCCTCCTGTGTGTACAGATAATCGGGAATAGGGATGAGGGTGCTGTAGTTTATGTAGCTGCCCAATCTTGGATGCGAGTTGTCCATTTGTTCCGTAGCGTCGTCCTCCAGATAGACGTACATCATGGCCTGATGGATCATTATGTCGTCGGTCGGATCCTCTTTCAGGGCATCGATGGCGTCGAAGAAGGCGTCGGGAATTTCCAGCGTGGTAGTCACGCCAGCCACGCCCTGCACATAACCTGTCAGTGCCTCTACCTGCCCGTCTTTCACTCCATCCATAACGGTACCCGTATAATCGTGCCGCACGCTTATAATAGATTGGCTGCGGGGAATGGTGTCACGAATTTTCGAGTCGTCGAAAGAGAACGTCTGCCTTACCCCCTTGTCCTTTATGGTGGTCAGGCTGGCGTCGGTATAATTGTGCAAATAGAGTTCGAGAACCGTATACGGCAGGGACGAGTAATACAGAGCGCCGTTGTCGGGAGATTCCGCCGCCGGAGCTATCACCAAGCCGGGGAATTTCTTCCTGAAAAGCGAAGTGTGTTCTTTCGTATAATTGTAAAGATCGGTATCGGAGAGCAACTCTTTGAGTAATTCTTCGCCGACGGTGTTGTCCGATCCATCCTCGCGGTCATATATCTTGATCCTTTCGGGGTCGGCGTTCGCCGATTCGCCCTTGTATTTGAATGAGAATACCGGCGTCAGGTCTATATAATCCTCGTAGGGGAAATTAACGTAATATGTCGTGTCGGTGCGGATGGTGTCTTTCAGTTTGAATATGTTGAACGTCTGCTCCACCTCCTTGTCACCCGACATATAGTTCATGGCGATCCGCAACTTTACCGAATCCACCGTGGCGCCGTAGCCGAAACCCATACTTGTCGTGTCGGTCCTTACACGCGTGGGAAGGTATTGCAGCAATGTGGCCGCGGTGGTTTTTCCGAAAATTTCGCTGGTCGACTTGCCGATTACGGAAAGGGTCTGGCAGTGCGAATTGATGGTGTCGGTGAATGAGTAATACGCCTTGAAAGCCTGCTCTTCCTCCAGACCGAGAGTGTCGATCCTCGTCTTCATTATCTGGCCGTCCGGGATGAGGCCTGATCCCAAACTGTTGTCCACCTGTGTGCAGGAAGTCGCCGCTCCGAGGGAAAGGAACAGGGAGACGATCCCCAATGATAAAAAACGGCTAAAGCAGTTCCTCATAGAATTTCTGATAATTGTTCAAATATTGTTCGTCCGACGGATCCGTGTACCCCATGACCTTCTTACCCGAAGCTTCGAGGTATGCGGCAATATCGGGGTCGGGATTTTCGGTACGGATCACGATGCCGTCCGCGTAGTCTATAACGAGCTTCATCAGATTTTGGTATGACGGCTCGCGCAGTATATCTATTTTTTTATCTTTTATACCCTCGCTCTCTATTTTTTGGTGGATACCGGCGTCGAGCATTCCCTTGAAGTCGTCGTCGTAAAGCGATACGGCTATCTTCACATTGTCGAACAGGGGATCGTCGCCGAAATTGTTCTTGAGGTATATGGGGGCGATCGACGAGAACCAGCCGTGGCAGTGCACCACGGTAGGTTGCCAGCGAAGTTTGCGCACTGTTTCGAGTACGCCGCGGGCGAAAAATATAGCCCTCTCGTCGTTGTCGGGATACATTTCATCGGTCTCGGGGTCAAGCAGAGTGCCCTTGCGCGAGAAGTAGTCGTCGTTGTCTATGAAATAGATCTGGACCCTTGCCGAAGGGATGGAAGCCACCTTGATTATCAGCTGGTGGTCGTTGTCGCTGATAATAAGGTTCATCCCCGAAAGGCGTATCACTTCGTGGAGTTGATTGCGCCTCTCGTTGATCACACCGTAGCGAGGCATGAAAGTACGTATCTCATTACCTCTTTCCTGCATGGCCTGCGACAACACCCTGCATTCCGACGATATGGGACTCGGAGGCAGGTATGGAGCTACTTCCTGGCAAACGTATAAGATTTTACAACTGCCCATTAAACTTAAATTCCTGAATAACCTGAATAATATACAAAGATATGAATAT
>QMCE01001569.1_pt1 | contig 12535 bp, 9 predicted proteins | sample 1821851 | NCBI WGS metagenome assembly QMCE01 (sample SAMN09453174, study PRJNA476694) | Termite gut metagenome, whole genome shotgun sequencing project. | isolation source: worker | host: Odontotermes sp. | place: South Africa:Pretoria | collected 2016-01-28 | reverse complement strand
CCGGCAGGGTCTTGCCTTCGAGATACTCGAGCGACGCGCCGCCGCCCGTCGAGATGTGGCCGAAGTCGGCGTCGCCATAGCCGAACTGACGGACGGCCGCCGCCGAGTCGCCGCCGCCGATCACCGAGAAACCGGACGCCGCCGCGGTGGCGGCCGCGACAGCCTTCGTGCCTTCCGCCAGCGCGGGAATCTCCGAGACGCCCATCGGGCCGTTCCAGAAGATCGTCTTCGCCGAGGCGATGGTATTGGCGAACAGCTCTGCGGTCTTGGGGCCGATGTCGGCGCCCTCGCGATCGGCGGGGATGGCGTCCGACGCGACGATCGTCACGTTGGACGCCTGGTGATGCTCGAAATCGAGCTGCTCGACGACACGGACGTCCACGGGCAGGAGGATCGTCTTGCCGGCCGCCTTGGCGGCGGCCAGGTACTGCGAGCACGCTTCGACTTTCTCGGGGTCGAGCAGCGACTGACCGACCTCATACCCTTGGGCTTTGAGGAAGGTGTAGGCCATGCCGCCCCCGATGACGAGCGTGTCCGCCACCTTCAGCAGGTTGTCGATGACACCGAGCTTGTCCGCCACCTTCGCGCCGCCGAGCACGACGACGTACGGGCGCTCCGGCGTCACCGTGAGGCGCTTGAGCACGTCGACTTCACGCTGGACGAGGAAACCCGCCACGGCCGGCAACAGCTTGGCGACGTCGTACACCGACGCCTGCTTGCGGTGGACGACACCGAAACCGTCCGACACGAACACGTCGGCCAGCGCCGCGTACTTCGCGGCCAACGCGGCCCGTTCCGCGTCGTCCTTCGACTCCTCACCCGGCTCGAAGCGGACGTTCTCCAGCAACGCCACGCCACCGTCCGGGAGCCCTGCGGCCACGGCCTGCGCGCTCGGCCCGACGACGTCGGACGCCAACGTCACCCTGGCGCCGAGCAGCTCGCCGAGCCGCTTCGCGACCGGGGCCAACGAATACTTCGGATTGACTTGCCCCTTGGGCCGTCCGAGGTGGGCCATGACGATGACCTTCGCCCCGTGCTCACGCAAGTAGGTGAGCGTGGGGAGAGCGGCGCGGATGCGCCCGTCGTCCGTGATGACGTCGCCATCAAGCGGAACATTGAAATCACAGCGGACAAGAACCCGTTTCCCGGCCAAATCGCCCAGCTTCGCGATGGACTTCACTTTCTACCTTTCTGCCAAATGCGCCCGGCGGCCTGACGGCCGAAGAGCTTCGATCACGTCGAGAGACGGGCAGGTCGGCTCACGTTCACACGTGAGCCGACCTGCCAGACATCATGCCAATGAAAAATCAGAGCTGCTTCGCCACGTAGACCGTGAGGTCGACGAGACGGTTGCTGTAGCCCCACTCGTTGTCGTACCAGCCGAACACCTTCACCTGGTTACCGATGACCTTGGTCAGACCGGCGTCGAAGATGCAGGAGTGCGAGTCGCCGACGATGTCGGAGGAGACGAGCGCGTCTTCGCTGTAGGCCAGAATGCCCTTGAGCGGGCCCTCCGCCGCCTTCTTCACAGCGGCGTTCACCTCATCCACCGTCAGCTCACGCGGAGCCTCGAAGGTGAGGTCAGTGATGGAGCCCGTCGGCACCGGGACACGCAGCGAGAAGCCATCCAGCTTGCCCTTGAGCTGCGGCAGCACCAAAGCGACGGCCTTCGCGGCGCCCGTGGTGGTGGGAACGATGTTCAACGCGGCGGCGCGCGCACGACGCAGGTCCTTGTGCGGCGCGTCGTGGAGACGCTGGTCACCCGTGTACGCGTGGATCGTGGTCATGAGGCCCTTGACGATACCGAACTCGGCGTCGAGCACCTTGGCCATGGGAGCCAGGCAGTTGGTGGTGCACGATGCGTTCGAGATGATGTTCATCGTGGCCGCGTCGTACTTCTCCTCGTTCACCCCCATGACGAAGGTGCCGTCTTCGTTCTTGGCGGGAGCGGAGATGATGACCTTCTTAGCGCCGGCGGCGATGTGGGCCTTGGCCTTCTCGGCGTCGGTGAAGAAACCGGTCGACTCAATGACGATGTCAACGCCCAGCTTGCCCCACGGCAGGTTGGCCGGATCTTTTTCTTCGAAGACCTTGATCTTCTTGCCAGCAACGATGAGACCCTCGTCGTCATAGGAAACCTCGCCCGGGAAACGGCCGAGGATCGAGTCGTACTTCAGCAACTGGGCGAGTGTCTTGTTGTCAGTGAGGTCATTGACGGCGACGACGTCCAAGTCAGCGCCCATAGCCACGAGGGCGCGGTAGTAGTTGCGGCCAATGCGGCCGAAGCCGTTAATGCCAACCTTGACGGTCATATAGAAGGTCTCCTTCTTTGGGTGTGTGTCTATCGCGATGCGATGTGGAACGTGTCTCAGTTTACCGAATCGTGATCGTCGACGCCTGTGCGAACGGGGTTCAAGACAGCAGTGACCTCATGCTGGTCATCCAGCAGCTCGGGGGTCAACGCCGCCTCCGTATCCGGAATCCCCAGCTCGGCCGCCCGCTTGTCGGCGGTGGCGAGCAGGCGGCGGATGCGGCCGGCGACCGCGTCTTTGGTGAGCGGCGGATCGTGAAGCGCGCCGAGTTCCTCCAGGCTGGCTTGCTGATGCTCCAGGCGCAGGTTGCCCGCCACCAGCAGGTGTTCGGGCACGTCGTCGCCGAGGATCTCCAGCGCGCGACGCACGCGCACCCCCGCCGTCACCGCCGCCCGCACCGAACGCCGCAGGTTGGCGTCGTCGAAATTCGCCAGACGGTTGGCCGTGCCACGCACCTCGCGGCGCATGCGGCGCTCCTCCCACTCGAGCACCGACTCGTGGGCGCCCATCCGCGTGAGCATCGCCGAGATCGCGTCGCCGTCGCGGATGACCACCCGGTCGAAGCCGCGCACCTCACGGGCCTTCGAGGCCACCCCGAGCCGACGGGCGGCCCCCACGAGCGCGAGAGCCGCTTCCGAGCCTGGCGCCGTAACTTCCAGCGCCATCGACCGGCCCGGCTCCGTGAGCGAGCCGTGCGCCAGGAACGCGCCGCGCCAAGCGGCGGCGCACACCTCCAAACCGCCGCCGACGACAGCCGCCGGCAGGCCACGCACCGGGCGTCCGTGGTGGTCGACGAGCCCCGTCTGCCGGGCGAGCGCCTCCCCGTCACGGAACAAACGCACGAGGTAGCGAGTGCCGCGCCTCAGTCCGCTGCCGCTGATGACGACGAACTCGCTCGACAAGGAAAACAAGTCGGCGATGGCGGTGCGCAGGCGGCGAGCCGCGGCTCCCGTGTCCAGCTCGGCCTCCACCACGATGCGTCCACCCGCGATGTGCAAACCGTTCGCGAACCGCAGCAGGGCCGCCACCTCCGCACGGCGCAACTCGGGTTTGGACACATCCAGCGTGGCCAGCTCGGCCTTCACCTGCCCTGTCAGCGCCATGCGCGTCTCCGTTCCCGCGATTCCGGTTTTCACTCTACTTCCCCCGGCGCGAGGACGTGGGGGCCAGCCCAGACGAAGGCAGAACAGTGAACCAGACCAGCCCGGGCTGTCACAAGCCCATAAGCCCCGCATAGGCCGTCGCGAGCTTCAGTGGATCATGACGTGGCGACCCGTCCCGTGCCCGGATGTCCGCGATGACGAGTTCCGCTCCCAGAGAGCGCGCGTACGCTTCCAACGCCGAGTCCCCCCGCGCGAACGTCGGGTCCACCAGCACGGCGTCGAGCCTCAAGGTGGGCGCGTGGTCGGCGATCGCTTGGAGATGCCTCGACGGCGTGTAGCCGTCGGTCTCGTCCGTCGTCGCCACGAGATTCATCGTCAGGATGCGGCGGGCGTCCGTCTGGACGATTGCGTCCCGCAACTCGGGCACGAGCAGGTGGGGGATCACGGAGGAGAACCAGGACCCCGGCCCCAGCACCACGTGGGTGGCGTTCATGATCGCCTCGACCGCCTCGGGAACCGCCGGCGGATTCGCCGGGATGAGACGAACGTCGGCGATCTCGCCCCGCGCGAGTGCGACCTCCTCCTGGCCGACGACCCGCGTGATCTCGTCAGGACGCGACGGGTCGGCGCCGATCAGATCGGCCTCGATGACGAGCGGAAGAGCCGACATCGGCAGCACTCGTCCCCGCACGTGCAACAGGGCGGCCACCATGTCGAGCCCGGCGACCGGATCGCCCAGCCGTTCCCACAGGCCCGCTATCAGCAGGTTGCCGATCGCATGCCCGCCGAGCGGACCGTCGCCGCTGAAACGCGACTGCAACACGTCCGCCCAGGTGCGTTCGATGTCATCGTCGCCACACAGCGCCGCGAGCGCCATGCGCAGGTCGCCGGGCGGCAGGATGTCGAACTCACGGCGCAGACGCCCGGACGATCCACCGTCGTCTGCGACCGTCACAATCGCGGTCAGTTTGTTCGTCAGTCGCCGCAGCGCCGACAGGCTCGCCGCCAGCCCGTGCCCGCCACCGAGCGCGGCGACAGCGGGAGTGTCACCGGGCCGCATGCTCAGTCACACCCCGCCGTGGTGCCCGCATCCATGAAGTCGGGTTCGGCGGCTCCCGTGAAACGCAGACCGTTGGGCAGCGTGAACGTGGTCCCGGTGTCCCCCTGGCTCAGCTTGCCCTTCGGATAGGCCTGGCGGAGTTGGTCGAAGGTCGGGTCGGCCGGCAGGTCGCCGTACATCTCAAAGGAGTCGTTCAGCCCCTCAGACAAGTCGTACGTCCACCCGCGCAGCACGCGCGCCGACGTGCTCTTCGTGTTCTTGGCCAGAAAAATGACGCTCAGACCGCCGTAGGTGTAGGTGGCGGAATAGGGGCTCTTCTTGTCCAGTTCGCAAAAAGCGCCCCGGTACACGTCGTCGGGATCGCCCAACTGCTCTTTGAGCGCGGCCACGGCTCCCTTTTCCGCCGTGCCGAACTTCATCGTCCCCAAGCCGGACGGCCCCAGCAAGATCGCCCCCGCTTGCGGCGTGACGGTCGGAGGCGCCGCCGGCGACGCGCTTCCCGTGGGCGTGGCGCTGGACGACGGTGTGCCCGCCGAGGGGGAAGCCGATGGCGTGGGCGTCAAAGAAGATGGCGTCACGGACGTGGCAGGCGACATGGCCGTGGCGGGCGTCCCCTCCGCCGTCGGCGGTTGCACCGCACACGCGGCCACCGCCAGGAACGGCACCAACGCCACCAGCGCTCGCCATCGTTTCACGGTTTCTCCCCTCGTCCGGCGTCAATCGCCGGTCCCAGCGTACGCGAACCGATCGATCCCGGACGCGAGTGCCCCGCCCCACCGGCGTCAGGCGCCGCCGGATTCCAGCACCTCGCCCGTCGTCATGTTGATCGCGGCGCCAGCCGGCTGCTCCGCGAGTGCCGCCGCGATGGCCTCGGCCGTCTTCAGGCCGATGCCCGGGACGGCGGCCAAATCGTCGACGCTGGCCGCGCGCAGCTTCTTGAGCGACCCGAATTGGCGCATCAGCGCCTTGCGTCGCACGTCACCGAGCCCGGGCACGGCGTCCAGCACGGACTCGACCATCGACGCCGACCGCCGCTGGCGGTGATGCGTGATCGCGAACCGGTGAGCCTCGTCGCGCACCCGTTGCAGCAGGTACAGGCCCTCGGACGCTCGCGGCAGGATCACCGGGAGCTCCTCGTCCGGCAGCCAAACCTCCTCCAGCCGCTTCGCCAGGCCACACAAGGCGACTCCGGTCACCCCGAGGTCACGCATCGCGCGCCCGGCCGCCGCCACCTGCGGCGCGCCCCCGTCGACCACGATGAGCGACGGGGTGTAGGAGAAGCGGCGGGGCGCGCCCGTCGTCGGGTCGATCAGCAGCGGACCGTCGCCGTCAGGCGTCGGCGCGTCTTCTTCCGCGAGCCGCGTGAAACGTCGCGAGATCACCTCGTAGATGGCGCCCACGTCGTTCGAGCCCTCGACCGTCTTGATGACGAAGCGCCGGTAGGCGGACTTCTTCGCCAGACCGTCCTCGAAGACCACCATCGAACCGACGACGTTGGTGCCCTGGACGTGGGAGATGTCGTAGCACTCGATGCGCAGCGGCGCCGTCTCCAAGCCGAGGGCCTGCTGGATCTCCTCCAGTGCTCGGTTACGGGTCGACAGGTCGGACGCGCGGCGCGTCTTGTGCAATTGCAGCGCCTCGGCGGCGTTGCGGGCGACCGTGTCGAGCAGCGTCCGCTTGTCGCCACGCTTGGGCACGTGGACGGCGACCTTTGTGCCGCGCCGCTCGCCCAGCAATTCCGCCAACACGTCGCCGCTGGCCGGTTCGACCGGCACCAAAATCTCCGGCGGAATCGCGTCGGCGATGTCGCCGCCGTCCGCTTCGACCTCGGCGTAGTGGTACAGCAGGAACGACTCGACCAGGTCGGCATCCTCCGCGTCGTCCGCCCGGTCCGCCACCCAGGACCGTTCGCCGCGCACCCGCCCGGACCGGACGCGAAAGATCGCGACGGCCACCTCCAGCTCGTCCTCGGCCAAGGCGATGAAGTCGGCGTCCGTGCCGTCGTCGAGCACGATGGCGTTGCGTTCGGTCGCCGAGTCCAGCGCCGTCAGACGGTCGCGCAGGATCGCGGCCTGCTCGAATTCGAGATTGTCGGACGCCTCGCGCATCTGTGCCTCGACGCGACGCCGCAGACCGCCCGTCCGGCCGGCGAGGAAGTCGCACACGTCGGAGACGAGGACGCGGTGGTCCTCCGGGCTGATGGCGCCGACACACGGCGCGGAACACTTGCCGATGTGGCCGAGCAGGCAGGGACGGCCCGACGCCCGGGCGTTGCGCAGCACCCCGTCGCTGCACGACCGCATCGGAAAGGCCGACAGCAGCGTGTCGATGGTCTGCCGGATGGCCCACGCCTGCGCGTAAGGGCCGAAATAGCGCCAGCCCTTGCGCTTGCGCCCCCGGCCCACGAACACGCGGGGGAACTCGTCCGACCAGGTGATCGCCACCCAGGGGTAGGTCTTGTCGTCGCGGTACTTCACGTTGAAACGCGGGTCGTACTGCTTGATCCAGGTGTATTCGAGTTGGAGCGCCTCCAACTCGTTGCGGACGAGCGTCCACTCGACCTTGGCGGCTGTGCGCACCATCGTCTGCGTGCGGAAGTGCAGCGCGGACACGTCTTGGAAGTAGGAGTTCAGCCGCGAGCGCAGGTTGATGGCCTTGCCGACGTAGATGACGCGCCCCTCGGCGTCGGAGAAGCGGTAGACGCCGGGGCCGGTCGGTATTGTCCCCGGTTTGGGACGATACGTCGCTGGATCCGCCATGGCGCCTCCTTCCGCTGCCTCGCAAAACGACACCTTAACCCGCCTGGGCCCAGGCATCTATCGGCACGGCCTCTCGCCGACGGCGACCGTCGGGTCAGTGCGTCGGCGCCGCTGTGCCACGCTCGACGCCAGCCGACCGGCCCTGTTCCGCCAGACGGCCGATCCCCCAAGGCCGAGCGGGGAAGGCCATAATCGACGGGTGTCTGATGACCAGCGATGCCAGCCGTACGACAGCCCAGAACCGACCCACGACGTCCTCATCCGCGACGCCGTGGACGATGACGCCACGGCCATCGCCGCCTTGTACAACGACCTCGGGGTGGCGACAACCGCGACTTGGCGGCTGGAGCCGGTGACCGCCGACGACCGACGCGCCTGGCTGCGCGAGCAGCGTGCGGCAGGTTTCCCGGTGCTCGTCGCGGAGGACGAGGGCGGCGTCGTCGCCTATGCCGGCTACGGAACGTTCCGCCCGCTCGCCGGCTACCGCCACACGGTGGAGAACACGATGTGGGTGTCACCCGAAGCGCAGGGGCACGGCGTGGGCCGCCGGCTCATGGACGAACTGATCGCCCGCGCCCGCCGCCAGGGCGTCCACGTCATGGTCGGAGCGGTCGACGCGGACAACCACGCGTCGCTGGCCTTCCAGCGCGCCTGCGGCTTCGCCGAAGTGGGCCGGATGCCGCAGACGGGCCGCAAGCACGGCCAATGGCGCGACCTCGTGCTGATGCAACGCGTCCTCGACGCGACGGACGTGCCGCCGACGCACGACTGACCAGCGGTTTCCCGGCCACGGCCGACCATATGGACTGGCCGACCGCCCATCGGGCGTTTCGCCTGCCTCGGCTTAGCTGACCGCGTCAGGCCTGCGGCACGTACTGCGGAATGACGTAAGGCCCCTCGGGAATGACGGCGACGGCGTGGTCGCCCGACCGCGCGATGCTCGCCGCGACGGCGTCTTCGATCGAGCTGATGACGTCGATGCCCGTGTCGACGCGTTCCTCGTCGGTCAGGCCGTCGGTGTACATCTGGACCGTGCCGATGCGCATCGGCTTCAGCTGCATCTCCGTCTCCCACTCGTCGACCTCGGCGAAGTTCTTCGCCAACAGCGAAGCGAGGAAACCGTCGGGGCCGAGCTCGACGAACCGCTTCTGCGAGGCGCGGTATTCCGGGCTGCCCATGCCCTCGGACAGCTCGGACGCGATGATGATGGTGCCACCCGGCTCCAGGATGTCGCGCGCCGTCACCATGCCCTTCACCGTTTGGTAGTAGGTCTTGTCGAGCGGGTAGCCGGCCGACGAGGTGACGACCGTGCCGAACTTTCGCGGCACGCCCACGATGGCGTAGTCCTTGACGAAATCGACGGCGGCCAGGTGGGCTTGCTCCACCTCACCGAAGCTCACGAAGTTGAGGTCGCGGGCCTCGTCGATGACGGTGTTGAGCGAGTACATCTCACCCACCATCTGCACGATCTGCAACTGCTCCTCGTGCAGCGGGTTGCCGTCGAGGTTGCACTCGACCGCCCCCGGATCTTCCATGAAGAGCGCCGAATGGAACGTGCGAATCGTGTCTTCGCCGGCGACGCCGGGCGCGACGACCTTGCGGCCGCCCGACCAACCCGCCATGAAGTGCGGCTCCACCAAGCCGGTGACGACGCGCAGGTCGGCGTTGACGAACAGTTTGTTGATCCACACCGGCACCTGGCGTGTCGGCGTGACGCCAAGGTCGACCAAACCGTCGCGGTCGCGCGCCGAGTGGCCGACGATGCGGACATGGTCGAGCACCCACTGGTCGTGGCCGACGAGTTCGGCCAGCTCCGCGGCGTCACCGGCCCGGTGCAAGCCGTTGGCCACCAGGATGGTGATCTTGTCGGCGGGGATGCCGGCTTCCATCATCGTCTCGATCATGGGACGCAAGAACAGTTTGTTGGGGACGGGCCGCGTGATGTCGCAAATGACGATGCACGCGTCAGAACGGCCACGGGCGAGTTCAGCCAACGCTGGCGAGCCGACGGGGTGCGCCAGAGCCTCGTGGACCGTCGCCTCCGGATCGGGCAGCTTCGGCATCGGCTTCTTGCGGATGACGGTGGGCTCAGCCCCTTCCGGCAAGTCCACCTTCAACAGGCCATGGCCATACATGAGTTCGATCTGGTTCATCTTTGAGCCTTTCGCATAGATTCCACGGCAGCCCGCAGCAACGGGACAGCCACTTTGGGGTCATCGGTGTCAGCCACAGCGGCTTCCATCGGGCACAGACCAGTACGGTCGCGATTCATGATGACGGGAACCTCGGTGCCCGCCTCAAAACTGATGCTATGAGCGGCAAAGATCGTCGCCGCTCGCTCACCGGCCACGTCGGCGTACACGGCGTTCACACCAGCAGCCGCGTATAACAGGGCGGCGGCACGTCCGGCGACCCGGTCGGCCGCGGAATAGCCCCGCAAGTCGGTGCCATCCTCCGACCAGCCGACCAAGGCGGCGACCCCCGGGGCATCGCTCACCAACGTGTCGTCGCCACGACATAACACGCAGCTATGTGCCCCGGACGCGAGCAACGCTTTCGCCCGGTCGATATCGCTCACTTATGCCGCGCGGCCCACGCTGCGACGAGCGGGACAGCCACGAGTTGGAGCACGAGGCCCGGCAAACCGACGACCAGTGACGCCCACCACGCGCCAGGCGTCGACACCCAAGCGGCGTCGGTGAAGAGCCCCGCGACCGACAACGTCGCCAGCGCGGCGAGCGGCCCGGACACGACAACTGCCAACGTCTTCGCGACGAGCGGCAGACGAGCACCGCTCACGAAACCAGCGACCACGCCATAGACGACGAGCTGCACAGCCATGAGCGGCAACAGCGCGGCGGCCGGCATGCCGGTGAGCGCGAGCGACACCAGGGGGCTCAGCACACCCACGACGGCACCGACTTGCGGCCCGGCGAGCAGCCCCACCATGATCACCGGCAGATACATTGGCAGCCACATCTGCGCGAACGCGGGGCCAGCGCCGGCTGCCATTCCCGCCACGTGGAGGATTTGTGGCAACGCGACGGCGGCGCCGGTCGCGATGACAGCGGCCACCACCCGGCTCTTCACGCCAATGATCGGGACAGAAACGGATGCGACATTTGACACCATGAGCAACCTCTTCATTGCACGCCAGAAGCCATTCTTCCGACACAGCCTCAGAGTATCATCCGCCGCTGACACGGCGAACAGGCCCGCTCAGCTCGGGTCAGCCGATGAGTGGCTCGGCTTCTTCTGGCACGGGGTGCCCTTCCAACAGCGGCTTCAAGAATTGCCCCGTGAACGATTCAGGGTGAACGGCGACCTGCTCGGGCGTGCCGGTGCACAGGACGAGGCCGCCGCGCGAACCGCCCTCCGGCCCCATGTCGATGACCCAGTCGGCCGTCTTGATGACGTCCAGGTTGTGCTCGATGACGACGACAGTGTTGCCCGCGTCCACCAGCCGTTCGAGCACGAGCAGCAGCTTGCTGATGTCCTCAAAGTGCAGGCCCGTCGTCGGCTCGTCGAGCACGTAGACCGTGCGGCCGGTCGACCGCCGCTGCAGCTCGGAGGCCAGCTTCACGCGCTGCGCCTCGCCGCCCGACAGCGTCGTGGCTGGTTGCCCCAACCGCACATAGCCGAGCCCCACGTCGACGAGCGTGCGCAGGTGCCGTTCGATGGCCGGGATCGCGCCGAAGAACTCGACCGCCTGCTCGATGGGCATGTCGAGCACCTCGGCGATGGTCTTGCCCTTGTAATGCACCTCCAACGTCTCACGGTTGTAGCGGGCGCCATGGCACACCTCGCACGGCACGTAGACGTCGGGCAGGAAGTTCATCTCAATCTTGATCGTGCCGTCACCGGCGCAGTTCTCGCAGCGGCCGCCCTTCACGTTGAACGAGAACCGGCCCGGCTGATAGCCGCGCACCTTCGCCTCGGGCGTCTCCGCGAAGAGCTTGCGGATGCGGTCGAAGACGCCGGTGTACGTGGCTGGGTTGGAGCGCGGGGTGCGGCCGATGGGTGACTGGTCGACGTGGATCGCCTTGTCGATGTGCTCGACGCCGGTGAGCGCCCGGTGGCGGCCGGGCACGGCCTTGGCGTCGTAGAGCTGCTTCGCCAAGGCGTTGTACAAAATCGCGTTGACGAGCGACGACTTGCCGGAACCCGAGACGCCCGTCACCGCGATGAACGTGCCCAGCGGGAACGACACGTCGATGTCGCGCAGGTTGTTCTCCCGCGCGCCGAGCACGGTCAACTCGTGCCCGTTGCCCCGGCGTCGCACGGGCGGCAGCGGGATGGAGCGGCGGCCGGACAGATAGGCGCCAGTCAGTGACTCGGGGCAGGCCAAGAGCTCCTCCACCGGCCCCGACACGACCACCTTGCCGCCGTGCTCGCCGGCCCCCGGTCCGATGTCGACCGTCCAGTCGGCGGTGCGGATGGTGTCTTCATCGTGCTCGACCACGATGAGCGTGTTGCCGAGGTCGCGCAGCCGCACGAGGGTGTCGATGAGCCGGTGGTTGTCGCGCTGGTGCAGGCCGATGGACGGCTCGTCGAGCACGTACAACACGCCCGTCAGCCCCGACCCGATCTGGGTGGCGAGCCGGATGCGTTGCGCCTCGCCGCCCGACAGGCTGCCGGCCGAACGCGCCAGCGTCAGGTAGTCGAGCCCGACGTCGAGCAGGAACTTGAGCCGGGCGTTGATCTCTTTCACCACCCGGGAGGCGATCTGCGCCTCCCGCTCCCCCAGCCGCAGCTCCCGCATGAACGCTGACAACTCGTCGATGGAGAGGTTCGACACCTCGGCGATGTTCTTGCCACCGACCGTCACGGCGAGCGACGACGGCTTGAGGCGGGCGCCGTTGCAGGTCAGGCACGGCACCTCGCGCATGTAGCCGCCGTAGCGCTCCCGCGCGTTGTCCGACTCGGCCTCCTCGAAACGTCGTTTCACGTACGGGATGACGCCTTCGTACTTGGCGCGGTAGGTGTGGATGCGTCCGTGCCGCGACCGCGCCCGGACGACGAGCGCGCCCGGCTGCCCGTGCAACAAGATGCCCTGGACACGGGGTTCGAGCTGATCCCACGGCGTGTGGACGCTGAAGCCCTCCTCATCGGCGAGCGTCGCGAAGATGTTCTGGAAGTAGCCGGCCATGAAGGGCGTCTGCCACACGGCGATGGCGCCGTCGGCGAGCGATTTGCTGCGGTTGGGGACGACGAGATCGACGTCGACTTCCATCCGGGTGCCGAGCCCCGAGCACGCCGGGCACGCCCCCCATGGCGCGTTGAACGAGAACTGACGCGGCT